>MDTB01215903.1_pt1 | contig 25620 bp, 11 predicted proteins | sample 811161 | NCBI WGS metagenome assembly MDTB01 (sample SAMN05326650, study PRJNA326480) | marine metagenome | isolation source: seawater | place: Mediterranean Sea | collected 2009
CTGATCACTTCCTAATGGAAAGTGGTGGTGATATGAGTATCACCAACTCTAACAGTAACTTCGGTAATACATCACTACATGCTATAGGTCATAAAGGATATTCCTTTGCACAAGATAAAGGTGGATATCTTACTGATATTATTCCTCCTAAGACAGTTGATGAGACTTCTGGAAATACTAAGAGACAATCTTATTATACTCTTGATGTTTATGCGTCAAATGATTCTAGTAATAACACCAAGGTTTATCTTGGGGATGATGGTGGAATTGATCCAACCAAACGTCTTGCTGCAACTATCGGTGGATATCGTATAGGTGCTAAGACAGATGATAAACTATATGTTAAGTTAAATCCAAGAACTGCTGGTGGAAATAATGAGTTCTTTGCAACTCTAGAACCAAGTGGATTTAAGAAGTTTACTACAACAGTAGATATTCTTAACCCTTCTGGTGTAACTATTAATAATAAGACACTTGATGCTGCTGATAGAATTGAAGCAAATAAAGATTTTATTGCACATGAAGCATATGATAGAATTCTTGCTAAGTATCCAGCACTTAAGGTAAAGGAAACAATTACTATTACTAAGTGCCGTAGAGACGTTGGATACTTACTTGATGCTGCAATACAAGATTTAAGACTTGGTGGTAATGTTAACACCATTCAAGCTGCTGAATCATATTATGTTGGTAATAATTTATCTTATATTACTGGTGAATTAACAGAGACTTTAGAAGGTTACAACTATGCTAGAGATCTTGCACTTGCTGCAATGCGTAACTTCACATACTTACGTACAGGTGTAGATACAACTAATAATAGTGCTATTGTTAATATTGGTGATACAAGTGGTGTTGTAGAAGGCATGACAGTTGCTGACTATGATCCTGCCATGTTCACTAATGGTAAGTTGAATGCTGGTGCAACAAGACCAACAAACCCTGTAATTCCTAACAATACATTTGTTAAGAAAGTTATTGACTCAACATCTATTGAGTTGGGTGATAATGCACAGACAGCAACTAAGCAGTTTGTAACAGGTCGTTTTGGTGATGCTCGTGCGTTAATTCTTGCTAATAAGACATTTATTGCAACAGAAGCATATGAAAGAATGCTTTTTGATTTTCCTGGTTATACTCCTAGTGCAGGATATACTACTGTTACAGGTAAGGCAAAGTGTATTGATGATTTAGAGAAAGCAATTGCTGCTATTGCAGATAACACTGGTTATGGTGGTAATGCTGAGACATGGGATGCTGCTGATTATTATGAGAGAGGTGCTGTTGTAGATTTAGCAGCGAAGAAGACGGAAACTCTTGCTGCATTTAACTATTGTAAGGACATGGCTATTCAGGTCATGCGTAAGGAAGATGTATTTGTCTTTGGTACTCATGGTCTAACACAGTCTAAGGTTACTGCTAATGATCCTATTGCTACAGATCAACCAGAATTGGTTAATGATAGAAATGGTGATGCACGTAATCTGATTCTTGCTAATAAGAATCTGATTGCTGCTGAGTCAGTTGAAAGGATGATTCTTGGTTCATCAGTTCAGAAGTTTACTCCTAGTGCTGCAACATATAATGCTGAGACTGGAGAAATGGTCTTAACATCTGCTGCTCATGGAATGTTGAAAGCAGGTGAGCATACAGTCACTAATGCTGTATATACTCCTGCTGATGGTAAGTTGGTATTGACTATTGTTGATCATGGATTTACCAATGGACAGAGAGTTTTGATTAAGGATGATTCATTGTCATTACAGTGTACAATGGATGCTAGTAAGACTAAGAAATATCCTAGAGCAACTGATCCTGTAAGTGGTAAGTGGTTGACAATTTTAAGTGTTGGCACTGACACATTTGAAGTTAATGTTGGTGCTTCACCTGCTGTAACTCATGATGTATCGGGAGCAACTTATGATCCTGCTACTGGTGTAATGGTTCTAACCATTGGAAACCATACACTTAAGAAAGGTACAAGCATAAAGATAGCAGCAAATTCCTTGACATTTACATGTGCTAAGGACAGTAATGGAAGTAACCATACATATCCAAGATCTACTGACCCATTCTATAACAAAGCGATTAGAATTGATCAGGTTACAGGAACTACAATAACTCTATTTGTTGGTAAAGCAAATGATAACACTGCTGGTGCTCATACATGGGCTGGTGGTACTGCAACTAATGCTGTAACAAGTGGTGGTAACTATAGTCATTCTTATGTGTCTGCTGTTGCAGGTGGTCTTCTTTCAGAGCAAGATGCAGTTAGAATAGATTTTAACGCATTAAACTTTACTTGTGGTATGGATGGAGATGCTACTAAGCATTCATATCCTCGTATTAGTGATCCTGCTGGAGCAAAGATACTTCCTCTTGTAGCATCAACTGCTGATACATTCACAATTAATGTTGGTAAGACACCTACTGTATCACATGATGTAACTAATGCAACATATGATCCTGCAACTGGAGATCTTCAGTTAACAGTTAATGATCATAAATTTGCTAAGGGACAAACTATTAGGTTAGCAGATGAATCTCTTAAATTTAAGTGTTCTCAGGATTCATTTACTACTACTCACGCATACCCAAGAGCAAGTACAACTAACTTAACACCAACTGCTGCTGCATATAATCCAGTAACAGGTTTATTAACATTTACTCTTGCTGCTCATGGTCTTGAGAATAAGGATCTCATTAAAGTTGTAGATGAATCATTAACATTCCGTTGTGATGAAGATGGTCAAACAGATGATAAGTTATATCCTCGTGCTACTGACCCTATTAGTGGTAAGTTTATTCCAGTATTTAATGTAACTGCAACTACATTTGATATTCAGGTTTTAGATTCTGCACCTTCTACCAATACTACTACTCATGTATGTAATGCAATTGCTAATGATGCTGTACAGAGAAGAAAGGATAGAGCATATCAAAATGCATTGGAAATTACTAAGGTTGGTAGTTCTTTCTTAGCACCAACTACTGCTACATATACTCCTACAACTGGAGATTTAGTACTTACAAAGGCATCTCATGGTCTTTCTAATGGCGATAGGGTTAAGATTGCTAGAGATTCTCTAACATTTACATGTTCTATGGATGGCAATGCTACAGAGCATAGTTATCCAAGAGCAAGTGATCCTGCTGCTGATGAGTGGTTGGTAGTTTCTGATGCAGATATTGATACATTCAAAGTTACTGTAGGTGCTGCTGGTTCTAATAAGACATTTACTCCAGGAACATCAACTACATATGATCCTGCAAGTGGAGATTTAGTACTTGATATTGGAGCTGATCATGGATTAAGTGTTAATGAAAGTGTTCTTATTGAAAACGGTGCAGTATCATTCAAGTGTACAATGGATGGTAATGACACTGCTCAGTCATATCCAAGAAATAATAAGGATAGAGCATCTGGTAGATCATTACCAATTAAAGCCATATCAGATACAAGTATTACCGTAAATGTTGGTAATGCAGGAACAAACAAATACTTTAAGCCTTCAGGTGCATCTTACAATGCTGCTACAGGTGTTATGGTAGCAACTGTGGGACAACATGGTCTTAGAGTTGGTGATGATATAGTTCTTAAAGATAATTCATTAACCTTTACATGTTCTAAAGATAATGATGCAACTAATCATTCATATCCTCGTCCTGGAACTGACCCAAAAGCAGGTAAATCAATAGAAATTACTGCGGTTAGTTCATCTGATCATACTGCAACTGGTGCAACATACGATCCTCTAAGTGGAGATCTTACAGTAACATCTAATGGACATGGATTTAATGGTCCTTCAGTCTTTACTCCTACAGATGCTGAGTACAATCCAACAACAGGTATTGTAAAACTTACAATTGCTGGTCATGGATTACAGAATAATGAGTTTATAAAAATTAAAGATGGTGCTCTTAAGTTTAAATGTGCTAAAGATGGTAATGCAACAACACATGCATATCCTAGAGCTACAGACCCTGCAAGTCAGAGACAACTTACTGTTACTAATGTAAGTACAGACACATTTGAGGTCAAGATTCTAGATGTTACTCCATCTACTAATACAACAGTACATCAATTTGTACCTACTCTTACAACTCCTAGTTCTGTCAGTCATGGTGGTGATTATGTTCAGATTGTTGATGGATCACTCACATTTAAGTGTGAGCTTGATGGAAAGACTGTACCTAAGCAATATCCTCGTGCTGGATTTGATTATCCAAGTGGAAGATGGTTACAGATTACAAGTAAGACAGACAATGAATTTACGGTTAATGTAGGTAAATCATCTGATACTTCTGTACATGAGTATGCTGGTGCTACTGCAAATGGTATTAAGAGACAGACAGGGGATATTACATTTAATGTTGGTTTTGATGCTGATACAAATAATCAGTATACACATACATTTGTAAGTGCTCTTAACGAAGCAATTCAATATCTACCACAGTCTCCTCATACATTTGATAGTGCTGTTGCAAGTAGTATTAAGCATGAACCAGCTGGTGCTCATACATTTAAGAGATCTGTTGCTAATGCTATTCAGAAGCAGTCTGGAACTATCACAGTTAATGTAGGTGCTTCTGCTCCTGCTAATCAATATGAACATCAGTTTGTTGCTGCTACTGATTTAACACCAGAAGCAGGTACTTCATATAACCCAACAACAGGTGTAATGACTATTACATCTACTGGACATGGAATGCAGAGTGGTGATTATGTTAAGATTGCTGATGGTGCGGTTAAGTTCAAGTGTGATGAAGATAGTAAAGCAACTGAACATGCATATCCAAGACCTAGTGATCCTATCAGCAATGAGTGGACAGAGGTTACTGTTGCTGATGCTAATAACTTTACTGTACAGGTATTAGCAGATGTACCTTCTACTAATACAACTGATCATGAATTTGTATCTGGTGTTGCTAACAGTATTAAGAGAGCAGTAGTTAAGGGTGGTGGTAACTATACACATACATTTAAGTCTGCTAAGTCTGATTCAGTACATAAGGTATTCTCTGTTGCTGGTAATAGAACTTATCATAACTCTGATTGTATTGATGACGTTGTAGATCTATTAGAAGCAATTGCAGATAACGTAGCATACGGTGGTAACGATAAGACATGGGATGCTGCATACTCATATAAGACTGGTAACCATGTTGCTGGTGTTAAGAAGACAGTTTCAGGTGCTTCGTATGATCCTGCAACTGGTGATATGTCACTCACCATAGGCACACACACTCATAAGATTGGTGAGAGAGTTAGAATTCCTCTTGGAGCTTTAACATTTAGATGTTCTAAAGACAGTAATGCAACTCCTCATTCATATCCTAGAGTAACAGACCCTATTGCTAGCTTTGATCCAGAAATTAAGTCTGTAACTGGTACTGCTATTACAGTTAATGTTGGACCAGCTAATGATAATACTGCTGGTGTTCATCAATTTGATAATGCATCTAAACAGATTATAGTTGGTGGTGAAGAGACAGAGACTAATATAGTATTTGATCATGCCAAGGATATGGCTGGTCAGGTAATCAAGAATCAGAAGGTTCTTGTTACTGGTTCTCATGGTCTAACTCAGACATATGATACCACAATTACTGCTGCTACACAAACTTCTACACCAGAAGGTAAGTTTGGTGACGCATATAATCTCCTCAACTCTAATGCTGCATTCATTGCTTCTGAAGCATATGAAAGAATGATTCTTAATCATCCTGGTTTCTTACCACCTACAGGTAATAAGCAAGATTGTATTGATGACATTAAGGACTTCATAACTGAGGTTGCATATAACACTGGATTTGGTGGTAATGATAGAGTTTGGGATATGGCACAACTGTATGTTACAGGTGCTCATGTTGCAGGTGAAGAGACACAAACAATTGAGGCATTCCAAGATGCTACTCAATTAGCAATCCAAGCAATGAGAAATGAGAAAGTTCTTGTTATTGGTAATCATGGATTAACTCAGACATTTGATACCACAATTACTGGTTCTAATGAGACTCCTATTAATAATAAGGCTGCTGATGCTGGAATTCTATTAACACTTAATAAGCAATTCATTGCTGACATAGCACAGGGTAGAATGCTTGCTAACAACGGTGGTTATACTCCTCCTGTTGGATATAGTATTGCTGATTGTAATGATGATCTAAAAGATATTGTTGATGTTCTTGCTCATAACGTCAAGCATGGTGGTAATGATCGTGTATGGGATACTGCTAACTTATATGTTGGTGGTGCTGTACAGGGTGGAGCTATAGTAGAGACAGTAGAAGCAATCAATCATCTTAAGGATGTTGCTATTCAGGTAGTACAGAATGTTGCTGTTACTGTTGGTGGACATACTGCTTTAAGTCAGGTTAATTATCCTGCAACCAATACTGGTACTGGAGTTGATACTGCTAATCCTAAGTGTCAGAATGAGACTTCTACTATCACTACACTGGTTACTATTTTAACCAATGCTATCAGCACACACTCAACACTTAAGGATGTTGCACGTACTCAGTCAACTTATAAGTGTACAACTGTAGAGTCTGCAATTAGTACTCTTTCTACAATAGTACAGAATGCTATTACAACTCCTGAGAGTCTTGAAGGTATATACAGAACAGTTTCTTCTGCTACCTACAATCCTACTACAGGTGATATGGTATTAACTGTTGGACCTCATAGCAGTAAAGTTGGTGATAAGGTTCATATTAAGGATGGATCATTAGTATTCACATGTGCTCAGGATAGTGATGGAACAGAACATGCTTATCCAAGATCAACTGATCCAGTATCTAAGAATGATCCTTCAATTACTGCTATAACTGCAACAACAATTACAGTTAATGTTTTAACTACTACTCCTTCTACTAATACAAGTGCTCATACATTCGTAAGAGCAACCAGTCAAGTACAGATTGGTGGTGTAGGTAGAACGGTATCTTCTGGTGGTAGGTGTGATAATGTTAGAGATACAATTGATAGTCTCTTTAAGATTGTTACTGATACTATTTCAGTACCAGCTTCATTGAATATTGTAACAAGAAACATATCTAATGGTCCTTGTCAGAATGTTGCATCTGCAATTACAACTCTATTTAAGTTGGTTACAGATACAATTGGTACACAGGGTAATCTAAGTTCTATTGAGAGAACAGTATCTCCAACAGGATTATCAACAGGTAATGCTGTTAATGCTACTGCTAATACAACTAATAGTTACGTATACTTTACATTACCTGCTGGACGTTATACATCTGCATATACTCCAGATGTTGATGACACTATTACTCAGGATACAGGATATCCTCAGTGTAACAGTGTTTCTGATACTGTACGTCAGTACTTTGCTAACATTACAACAATTATTCAGACAGGTGTAGGAACTGTTACTAGAACTCAACCTTCTAGTGCTTCTTCTGATCTCTCTGCTAGATCAACTATTTGGGGATTGAAAGACTGGACACCAGGACCAACATCAGGTTCTAATCCTCACCAATTAGAGACTGGAACACCAGTAAGATTGGTTCCACGTCCACGTTATAATACAACAACTAACCAGTATGTTACTGTTGATAAGCGTAATGTAAGATTACCTAATGGATTTGATACTAATACTGAGTATTACGTAATTGCTCCAGGTAGAAACACAAAACCAGAAAATTATTCTGGCACAACAACCTTCAATGGAAGTGATCAAACTAAATTGATGCTTGCAAGTAGTAAGGATAATGCAGCTGCTGGTATATACATTCACTCTGCTGAAGTAGAGGCAATTCATCCAGACGTTGAGATTGATATCTATCAGTTTGTTCTTGATGATAAGTATGATCTACATCAATATTCTTGTGAACTTGATACTGGAGCTGGTGCTATACAAGGTGGTCTTGTTACAGATATTCCACATATCTTTGACGTTCCTAACGCTTCTGTTGCAGCACATAAAGTATTCTTTAGGAAGAATGAAGGTGGTAATCTACCAGTTGTAGGAACTTCTTACCAGAATGATACTGATGTTGCTGATAGTAATAATAGACTTAAAGGAGATAAGTTCTTCTATGCTAAGTATCATACCGCTAAAGTAATTACTATACACAAGACACATGCTGATGCAATATCAGGACAGAATGAAATTAATTTTGTTCCTTTAACTGCTCCTAATACATATAACTTCTCTGTATTTGCAGATAAGCGTGAGTCACCAATGAAGTATGATCCATCATACGATGGTAATGTTGGAACTACTGCTAAAGGTAAGTGGTACTTAAATGTTAAGAATGAATCATCCAATACTCAAAGTATCTTAGGAAGATTCCATGATCCTGAATATAATGATGCATCTGGTAATAATAAGACAAACGATTCATGGTTTGAAAGAATTGATGATTCTGATAGAACAGCAAATGATCGTATCTATCGTTTACGTTATGTTATTCCTAAGTATCTGAAGTCTGTTCGTGATCCTCTAAATGGATTTACGATTAAGATGAGGAAGGACGAGACAAGAAAACTTCTTCCACAAAAAATTAAGTTAAAGCAAGTAACAGGTAATGTAACTAAGGCTAAATTCTTTAATACTAGTGATAGTGGTAATGCCAATGAGATCATTGGTTACACTGATTCTGAGTTTACTTCAAACAGCATTGTTAAGACTAATGCTGCTGGTGAAAATATATTCTATGATCCATATAAGAAGGATACTAAGGGAACTAAGAATTATCTTAGAACTATTGAGACATATAACAATGTTTCAATGTCTATTCAATCTGGTAGATACTATACTGAAGGTAGTGATCAATTCTTAGAACTAACTGTATTTGATCATGGTATCACAAATGTCGGACTTAAGAATGAGACATTTACTACAGTTAAAATAACAACACCTCAAGGTAATAGTACTCCTCCATATTATACTGCTAGTAAGATAGCATCTACTACTGCCAATGCTATAACATGGTCAGGTAATTCATCTGGTTCTGGTTATGTTCATGCTGTATTGAATGTTCCTGGAACTGAAATCTGGCACTTAATTCTTAAGGGTGTTAGTGGTGATATTAAGTATTCTTCTACTGATAATATTAGATTTACTCAGGGTTCTGTATTTGCAGACCTCTTGGATTATCCTGATGGTGGTAAGTCTCTTGTACTCAAGGATCTTATTAAAGAAGGATTACCAGAGTACTACTACAGACAGAATGGTGCTAAGGTTTATACTGTCACTCCTGGTGATGTTATTACTGATGCTGATGGTAAAGATTTCTATGTTGAATCTGTAGAGGATGCAGGTGAAATTGATGATAATTTCTATGTTTATGATGTTCAAGAGATACAAAGACGTATCTTTGATCAGCAAGATGGTATCTTCTATATAACTGCTATTCGTGGTAACATTTCACCATATCCAACAGGTGCTGGTAACCAGAAGAACTTCCATAACTTTAAGTTCTCTCAGCCAATTAGTAAGTTATATCCATTAGATTATAAGAATGATCCTGTATGGTTCAAACAGATTGATCCTAATGCTAATGATCCTGGTCAAACATACTCTGCTGCTGATAACTATGTTCATGGTTTAGTATCTGTTAACGACTTTAAGGGTTCAACTACTAAGGAATCTGTTGTAGATTTACTTGCTACTGAAGCACTTAAGAATAATAATTACACAGGTAATAATGTTCTTAAAGCACAAGATGGTAATTCTTCTGCTGGATCTGAAGATCGTAAGATTCCTATCGCTGGTGATAGCACAGTTGTTGTAGATCAACGTATATACGTTGAGTTACGAAGACCGTCTATTGCAAGAGCAGGTAACCATACGTTTGAATACCTCGGTTTTGGTCCAGGTAACTACTCAACTGGATTCCCTGCAAAGCAAGAAGTTCTATTGAGTGCAACTCAAGACTTCTACTCACAGTCTAAGAAGCAAGATGGTGGTTTAGTATTCTATACTGGTCTTAACTCAAATGGTGATCTATACATTGGTAACCGTAAGATTGATGCTATCACTGGCGAAGAAGTATTCCTAGAGAGGGCAACACTTGATTCATCTGCTGACGATGATGATAAAGTAGGAAATCTAGTTACTACATTTGATACTCCTGTTACATTTAATGAGTACATTACAGTTAATGGTGGTGAGGATGGTGATAAGACAAATACATTTAATTCTCCTGTAACTATTAATGTACAACCTAATGTTAGAGATGCTACTCTTGGTGAACCTAATGTTGGTGTCCTATCTGCACTGAAGGTAACTTCTAATCTTTCTTCTACTAAGGATGATGCAACTTTAGATAGAACAGGAATGACGAAGAATCGTCAGACTGCTGGTGATATTATTATTGCTGGTAACAGAGTAACTGCTGGTGTATTCCAGTTTAATCAACGTGGTTCAAACGGTTCTGGACAAGGATATAAGATTCAGACACATGTATCTGGTACTACATCATCTAATATTACTCCTGATCAAGGACAAACTTATGATGTATCACAAGTTGTTGCTTATGGTTCTGCTGGAGCACCTATAACTGGAGATATTCTTCTTAAGGGTGAGTCAGTAGGAGGAAGTGGTTCACTTGGTTGGATTTACTCAAATGTTTATTCAACAATTACAGGTCAGATTGAGAAGTTTATATACAATTCTACTAGAACTATTACAATTCAGTGGAAGTCTGGTGTCACTAATACAAATGTCATAACAGATGGATTAATTGCTGGACAAGAACTTAGGTTAGCAGGATTTACTGAACAAAAACTTCTTGGAACATGGTTAATTAACACTGGATTTACTGCTGGTGGTAATACATGTACATTTAGTATTGCTGCTGGTGATACTATTTCAAATGGTGAGTTGGTATTCAATAATACTAACACACCAAATGCTGTAGTAAAAATTGCTAATGCTTCTTGGAAGGAAGTTGGTGTACTTGGTTCTCAGACAATTAGAACAGATACACAGAAGATTGGTGAGTACAAGTTAGGTGTTAACACTGTTGCTCGTGCTGCTCATGCTGATTATTCTGAGGCATTTGTATCTGCTGCAACTGATCCACGTGCTAACTTAGATGTTGTTGGTACTGCATGGATTAGTGGTAAGACAATTGAAAACTTTGCTGCTCATGGAACATTAGCAGCAAGAACTCTAACTGCTCAAGACCATGCATTCATGGTTGGTGGTGATAGTGCAACTGCTAATAATGCAGCAACATTTAGAGTTTCTACTACAAATAGTGGTAGGGTTGGTATTAATACAACCAAGGATGAAATGCAGAGTGCATTTACAACCAAGGGAACTTCTGAGTTTACTGACACTGCTACATTCCAAAATGATATAGCAGTTAATGGTGGTGGTGCTGGTAGTGCTAATCATGCTGACATTACAACTACTATTGAAGATGGAACAGCAACACTGTTTAATGATACTACATTTGTTGGATTAACATCTGGAACAAGACCAACTCAAGGTTTATTAGTTGCTGGATCAGCAAGAAACATTGAGATTGGTAATGTACAGACTACATCACAGAATATCAAGATTGGTAATACCAGTACTGATAGTGAAATCACTATAGGTGATAGTGTTGATGGTTCTAATACTAATAAGTCTAGATTAAATATTGGTGGTGCATTTGCAAGCACTGAGTCTGACTCATTTGTACAGATTGGTACTAAGGCACTTAAGATTGCTGGTGATACAATCATTGGTACAAGAAGAGGATTAACAGATACTACTAAGTTTGAATCTCCTTCAGGAACTGTTGAGTTCTTGTCTGGTAATAGTGCAACAAGTACTGTTGCTTTTGCTACCAATGCTTCTACTCTAACTATTGCTGGTCAGGGTGGTACTACAACAATTAGAAATAATTTGGTTGTTGATTCCACTGCTAGATTTAATGCTTCCACAACTCTTTGTGGTGGTAATGCCTCTTACTCCTTCATTGGATTTAGAGCACAAGTAGGAAGTGGAATACAAGCACATACAGCTTCTACTGGTCTTAATCCAACTAAGAATGTATCTCTTATTAATGTTTTAGTACCAACTGGTTCCATAACAACTATTACTGCTGAGTGTAACCAGTTTGACGCTGCTGCTAATGAGAAGTGGGGTGGTAATGTAGCAACAACAGGTCAAAGAAATTTCCAAGGAACTCCTGTTGGATCATCTGTTGCTGAGTTCCCAGATTTGGCAGGTACTAATAAGTACTACTTACCACTTAAGGAGCAACCATTTACTTCAGCTGGTGTTCAGTACTATAATGAGAATGATATTCTACTTATTGATACTGTTGAACAGACAGGTCAACATGCTGAATTTGTTAAGATTACTCGTCTTGTTAGGATTAACGATCCAAACAGTGTCTGGATTGAAGTTGAGAGATTACCATTTGGAACACTAGCTCCAATAAGTACACAACATCCTGATGATGTTAGGGTTTATAAGTGTAATGTACAGTATGATGCTACATGGACTACTTCTGCTATTGATGCTGCTGGTACTGAAGATGATGTTTATCTTGCTGAGTTTGGTGGCAATCTAGTAGGACAGACTACACGTGGTGGAACTAAACCAGGTGATTACGTAATTATTTCTCGTACTACAACTGGTGATGATGGTGAGATATTTGAACTTAAGACTACTTTAGTTCAAACTGCTAAGACTTTCTCAGTTAAGAGAGATTGTGATGGTACTCCAATAACAATATTTGAAGTTAATTCTGTAACTGGTGATGTAACAATCAATGGTGACCAGACATATACTGGAGCACTTACCTTAAATGGTACTTGTTCAACACCATATACCAATTCAACTACCAATAAGAAGTTAACTATAACAAATGGTAGTGGTATTAAGACGTTTGAGGTTGACACTTGTACAGGTGACACAGTTGCTGGTAATACACACGGTACTGTGTTTATGAAGTCAGAGGAGTATGGATCCTCTGCTGCTGCACATACTAAGGGTGATACAGTTTATGTTTACTCTCATGACCCATTAGCAAGTAATACTTCTGCTGCAAACATACCAATTACAGTAACTGCACAGGCACTTTCACCTACAGATACTAGCTGTAAATTAAATGGATATTCAACTGTAGCAACTGCTGCTGATTTCCCATTCCAAGTTGGTGATTATTGTGCAATTTACGGTGCTACATTTAATAAGATTGAGGTTGTACTGATTACTGCTACACCAACTGTCACTGGTAGTGCTGGTTCATATGAGTGGACAGTTCCATTCACATCTAACTCCACTTATACAAATGGTGGTAGAGGATCTGCTTCTAATAAGATAGAAGGTACTGTTGCTCAAACATGGAGTTCTGGAACTTCATTTGTTAGATTTGCAAATCTTGTACCAGATACACAAACTGGTACTACAACTCATGTACAAACTACAACACTGTTGCGTGATATTCCTGCTGGAACATCAATAAGAGCTGCTGATGCCACACTTAAAGCAAGAAGTCCTAACAATCTTGATACTAGATTAGAGATACCACTTGCTAATGCTGATTTGATTCCACCAAAATATGATAGGATTCATTTAGTTAGAATCGGTGAGGAATGGTTCACACCAGATAGTGTTGATGGTACTCTTGATGCTGGAAATGCTGTTAAGATGCCTAAGCAATTTAGGAATCCAAATACTACAGCTACAACTCCAATAAAATTATATGATGGTGGTAAGATCAAGGCACATGATGATGTAGATATTTACGGTGGTAGTTTAAGACTTTGGGGTTCTGATGGTATTACACCAATTGCAGTTATCGCTAACGATGATGGACATATTGGTGATGGATCATTTGATGATCCTAAGACAGGATACACTGGATTGACAGTTACTGGTAGAGGTACTTTCTACGGTGATTTAACTCTTAATTATAAGTCTTGTGTGTCAACAGGAACTTGTACTACAACTCCTAAGTTTAAGGCATATGCTATTAGTGGTAAACTTGAGATGGGTCAGTCATTCTATATGACTGGAGATCCTAAAGAATCACCAATACCTACAACCAAGACATTTACTGTTGATGGTATAGGATCAAGTAAAAATGTTGCAACTGGTAGCAAACCATTTAGCATATATCAGACTGGTGCTATTGATTCATTTGGTATTGAGAAGTACTGGACTGCTAATGGTGGTAGAAGACAGACATATGTAGAGTTTGATTCAACTGCTGGTGTTGGTCAGCAACAGGGTAATCCTTTAGCACCTAATAATAACTATATTGTTAATGCTACTTCTGGAAGTAATATGATTCTTTACTTACCAGGTGATGCTACTTCTGCAATTGCTCAACCACAAACAGGTGATATGATCAGATTTATTGAAGTTAGTGGAAACTTAACATACAATACAAGTTTGATCCTAAGAGCAAATAAGATTGGTGCTATTGCTACTGCAATTCAAGGTGATATAACTGGTACTAGGATACAAGCTGGATCAGCAGCACCATCAGGTACTGCATGGGATTCTGGAGAATTAATTATTCAGACACGTAATGCATCATTCGGTCTAGTATTCATAGGACAATATGATCTTGAGGGATCATCAAACGCACAACAAATACCAAACGCTTTACGTGGTTGGTGGTTAATGGAGTTATAATCAATGGCAGCATACTACGATTCTATTAAAAGCATGAAGACCGCCAAGATAGGTACAATCCTACCTTGGGGTGGTGATGGAGGTACTGGATTCCTTGCTTCTAATATTCCTGTGGGGTGGATTGTTTGTGATGGTAAACAAAGTATTGAGGCTAAAGACTATCCACTTTTAGCATCTGTGATTGGAGATACTTATGGTGGTGACATGAGTACAGGTAATCCCACATTCCCTTATGAGGATGATACTAATGTATTTGGGGTTCCTAATTTATCTGGTCGTGCAATGATTGATTTGGAGAATTGGCAACTAGATCTTCCAAAGTATCAATATGATCAATCTAATCCAAAACAAGCTATTGTTGATGTAGCAGGAACTAAGATAACAGATTTGATAACTGATTTGGGTAACCAGGTCAAAACTACTTGGAGTGCTACTGGTGATATTGATTTTACTTTAAATTTAACTGGAAATTTATATTTTAAAGTTAATAATATAAAATTATCAAGTCCTGATTTTGTTGAAACTGTTTATACTCTTGATCGTAAATTGGGATTGAATCATCTCCCTGCACACAGACACTCAGATACTATTGCTTCTTCTGGTACACGTTCTAGGGGTGCTATGACATTTAGAGCTGATAATGGTGTTGAGATGAAGGGTGATGTAACAACAGTTATTTGTAATATTACAAAACAAAATGTTGAGTGTCAAGCTGTGGATGGTGATGCAGGTTCATTTGAGTGGACAAATGGTAGAGATTTTTTAACTTATTATGGGGATGACACACGTGAGTGGACTCTTCCTACAACTGAAAGTTTCATGGAATTTATTAATGATGGTGCTAATACAACCAATCCAGCAGCAAACTATTGGTCACAAGTTCCAGCAGGAAATAGTCATTGGAATACTAGAGCAGATGATACTGATGCAACTAGAGGTTCTGGTCATAAGGCAAATGATTATACACAGAATGTTTTACCTACTGGACAGGCAACTGCTGCTTTAAACCAAACTATTCCATTAGATACTCATACAATGCCAGCATATACTGGTATGTTTCCTAGACCGATAGAAACAGGAGCTAGACCAAATTTTCTTGGTTATACTGATACTACTGGTGGTGCATCTTCACCTAATATTGGTGGTATATTAGATCATCCAGAAGCAATGCCAGTATTTGAAGTTGATAATGTTGTTATTGCTAGTGGAGTATCAGAAATTACTTTACCAGCAGGAACTAATATTAAAAGACAGTATGGTGCTACTCCTAATACATGGTATCAATGGGATGCAATTAGACCTCTAATGTATGTAACACCATCTGTTGCTTCTAATAAATGGAAGTACTTCCCAGAAGGTGTGATAATTAACCAAATTACTGAAGATACTCCTGGAATATACACATTAAAACTAAATAAAAATACAACTGGATCTGGTACAATTAAATTAAAGTTTAGAGATGGATCTTTTCCAACTTCTCTTAATTTAACTGGTGTTAGTAAGAATCCTTTAGAACCAGCATTTAAAGGTCATAATCATGATAGTTTTGAGATTGCTCAGACTGGTGGATCAATGACAGATGGTAATAAAGTTATGACAGGTTGGACTGCTCCAGATGCTAATGGATCAACACTTCAAGCAGAAAGTCTTGAAAATGCTCTAAATATTTCATGTGATACATCACAACCTGCATTAACCGTAACTTGTATAATTAAAGCATTCTAATGGCAGTATTATATACAAAAGAAAAAGCAAAGTATGGACATTTGACAGGTCAAATAATTATTTGGCCTATGGAGTATGAAGGTACTCCTACCGAAGGTAGTAATCCAAGAAATTTACCTGCTGGATATTTAAAATGTGATGGGACAAAGTATTTTGCTACAGAGTACCCACGACTTGCTCAAGTTCTAGGAACAGGAACTAGTACTAAATTTATGAAAAAAAACCTAGATGGTACTGATTTTGATAGTATAAATGATACACAATTTATGGTTCCTGATTTTGGATCTAAGTATGCTGAACCTACGACAGGTGCTAATGCTGGTGTTTATAATAACATAAGAAAGAATAATAATGCTACTGTTCCACAAGAAATTAGTAGATCTGGTATTGGTATTGTTGCTGAATCTCAAATAGGAGATACTGTAAGTATAACATATACTGGTAATATAGTTCTTCCTTCACAGGAAATTCCTATTCCAGGTAAACCAGGATACACATATGCTGGTGCTACTCATCGTACAGGTGATGTTGGTATTGATGAGGATATGATTCATAGTCATGCTCATTTTGGAACATTTGTTAAGAGTAGGATAATGACTACACAAGCAGATGGGACAAATCCTCAAGAGACAAATAATAAACCAAGAGCAGAAGGAGGAACTGGCAGACAGACTGCATCAACTATTAATATTGAAGATTGGTTAGATCATACATTATTTGATAATACTAGTGTTCATAATACACAGACAGGTGCAAGTGGTAATCCACGTGGAGGTGGACAAGAGAAGTGTAAAGCATTAACATACTGGAATCCAGGTTCTGGTAATCACCCAGGATCTGCTTTATGGACTGGTGTTCCTTATGCAAATACTATCTATTGGGGTGGATGTATTGAAGGAGGAGCTCTAGAAGCCTCAGGAGCAACGAATGAATGGGCAAGGTCTGGTTGTATTTTAAATGTTACAACAAAATTTTGTGGAGAATATCCTTGGGGTTCTCCTGATGGTGTTAATACACAAAGGTTTGGTAATACATATGCTTTCGTTCCACCTTTACCTTGGGGTTGTTCACCTCTTGGATTGCCTAGCTCTCAAAATGGTGCTGCTGATGGTCATTGTATAGATCAACCAGCAACATACGTTGCAGGAGCAACTGGTGTTCCAGTTGATTGGAAAGGTGTTACTCTTGCTGACGTTTTACCATTACAAAGTAATGATCAGGCAGAGTCAAGGAGATGTTCTGCTGCTGTAGAGCATATTACAACGGATACTGCTGATTTAACACAGGCAACAGATCCTACCCTACATAATCATAGGATAAGGATAGATAAGAATGCTAATGGATCTCATAATTATAAAGTTAGAACAAGAGCAGTGAATGTAGATCCAGAGAATTTATCAACAACTATGTCTATAGGTGCTAATACATCACCCTCAATAGATAGTGCATGTGCTCCTTTTATTGTAATGGAATATTTAATTAAAGTTTAATAATGGTAATATCATCACGACCATATAGAAATCCAAGAACAGGTTTTTACACTGATCTTGCTGTTGATTCAACACCAATTGGTACAATAGTTCCTAATCTAAAGACCCAGACTAATTCTTTTGATCATAATTATATTAATGATAATACTGAACTTCATAGGCATTTAGAAGCTGGTGGTAATCATTATAATAATCCAAGTGATCAGGATAATGATCCTGCATATACTCATGAGGGTTATCTATATTGTAATGGTGGTGAATATTATATTAAAGATTTTCCAGGATTATATGAGATAGTTGGTAAAGAGTATGGTGGATATCCTAGTCAGGGTATTGATATAACTGCTCCTGGAACTGGATATTCAACTGATTCTACTGTGATTATTTCTGCTCCATCTGGAGCTAGTCCTGTTCAAGCAACTGCAAAGGTTGGTGCTGTTAATGGTAGTAATGGTGCTTTAATTAGTATTAATGTTACTAATGTTGGTTCTGGATATACAAGTGCTCCAACAGTTAATGTGTATGGTAATGGTATTGGGACTTTTACCCATAATGGTATTGCTAATGGTAGCAGAACTTCAGGATCATATCTAGGAGTGGAGGCCACTGGTGGTGGTGGCACAGGTGCAACATTTGATGTTGTTGTTGATGCTAATGGTTTGCCAGTAGTAACATTGAAAAATGCTGGTTATAACTATGCGGTTAATAATACATTAACAATTACTGATGCTAAACTTGGTGGAGGAGGTGCTCCAAATATTACAATTACAGTTACTGCTATTACTGGTGGTGCAGGAACAGCAGCAACATTTTCTGTTAGAATAAATGCTACGGGACAGATACAAGGTATAAATCAGTCAAATGTATATGAATGGTTGGGTGATCCTAATATAGGAACCTTTAAAGTTCCTGATATGGTAACTAAAAAGGTAGTTGGTAACAGTCCAGTATACGGAAATAATTCTGCTAATGCAGGTGGTGGACAACTTGGTGTTGGTACTACGGGTGGTAAATGGTACTTAGATCAAGATTCTCAAGATGATTATTTTTCTTTAGGTCAGATAGTAACAACTGGATATGAGAATGTAACTGAGACAGTATCTTGTGATATTATCGGATCGCATACTATTAAACTTACTATGGATCCTGAAGATCTGACTGGACCACCACAACATAGTCATACAGTATATCATTCACAACCTGTTACAGATCAGACAATTTCTCAAACAAGTTATGATAGATATTTGGTTGATTATAGAGCAAGAACTGGAAAGGTTAATCGTTGGTCTAATATTGGTGATGTTAAATATGATCATACTCATGGATTGTTAAGAAGACCAAATCCAACTTCGGGTGTAGCAACTTATGATGTTTGGGATTGGCAAGCAGGTGCAGGTGATGCTGGATCACTTCAGAATCCAAAAGCATTTGTTGATGTTGCTCCAGCTAAAGTTAATACAACTGATGAAACAATTGAGATAGCAAATCATGGTATTCTTACTGGTGGTGCTGTTACATATACAGCAGGTACTACTACTATTGGTGGATTAACTAGTGGAACAACATATTATGCAAGAAGTATAACTGCTGATACAATTGAATTGTATGCAGCGGAAAATCAAGCAACTGCCACAGGAAGCACAACTGGAAGAATTGATTTTACTAGTCAAGGTGCTGGCACACATAAGTTTGAATATAATACTGCTGCTGCTAATTTAAATTATCTTGCATCTGGTAGTGGTTCTGGTAGTTGGCAATGGCAGACTAATGTACCAGCACCTACATTTAAAAAGTTTACATCAACATCTGAGATTGGTGCTAGAGAAAAACAAACATCAGAAGGTCAAGATATTATTACGTATACTACTGTACTTGAAACTGGTACTCCTATAGGTACTACTAATTTTAGTTGGCCAGCAGGAACAATAAACAATATTAGATACAAAATTGCTGGTGGTGGTGGATCTGGTGGTGCAGGATCGTATACTGGTAATGATGGTGGCGATACTGTATTGTCGTTGGGTAATGGAACTACGTTTAAAATAACTGCTGGTGGTGGTAAGAAAGGTGGTGGAGCCACTGCTGGAGATAATACTCCAGGAACTGCTGGAGCAGGAGGAACGGCGACTAATAACGGATCGTTTTCTGCTGGTGGCGGTTCTAATGGTAATCCAGGAACAGCAGGAACAGGATCAAAAGTATTAGAAACAACAAACTCTAACAATCCAAATTCAGGTGGTAGTGGTGGACCAGGTACAATATATTGGAATAATAGTCAATACGGAAATGGATCTGCTGGTGTCAATGTTAATGTAGGTGGACAATCTGGAGATTCTGGATGGTTTTCTCCTAATGCTAGTAATGGAGTATTTAATCTTGGATCTTATAGTAATATAACAGGTGGTCAATTTAGATTAAGAGGTGGTAAAGGAGGTACATCTACTCCTGATTCTGGTAGTGGTGGTAGTCAAACATCACCTGGTGGTAATGGTGCTGAGATTACTATTACCTTGTCACAATTATGGATAACAAATAATAATGTACAAAATACTTCATGGATTGCATATGAAGGTGGTGGTGCTAATGGACAATCTCAAGGAAGTTCTCCACTTGGAGGAAGTTCTCAGAGAGGTGGTACTGGTGGTAATGGTAGAAATGGTGGTGGTAACGGTGGAGGCGGCGGTGCATCCACAATATTAAAAGCTGGTGGTACTGTCGTTGCTGGAGCTGGTGGAGGTGGTGGTGCAGGTGCTCAAGGAAACACTGGTGGATATACTGGTGAACCTGGTGGTCCCCCAGCTGCAGATGCACAAGGATATGCTGTAATTAACTATGGATCAGGTGGTAATGGTGGTGCTGGTGAATGTGTCGGTGGTGGAGGCGGCGGCGGTGGTGCTGGCTGCAACAGTGGTACGACATATGGTGGTGGTACTGGTAATGGTGGAGGTGGTGGTGGACCTGGTGGATCTCCTGGTGGAGATTCTGGACACCAAGGTGGTGAGAGAGGATTTGAAGGAGATTCTGGTTGGTTAGCATCTATGTTTGGTAGTGGTGCATATAATGATGATCACACTAACACCAATGGTTCTGCTGAAATGAAGGTTGAATGGAATAATGACTACTGGACTGCTGGTGCAGGTGGCGGTGGTGCAGGAGCACTTTGGGATGGAAATGTATCATGGGATCTTGCTGGATCTCCATCAACAGGTGGAACTTATAGTATTGGTTCTGGTGGTCAAGGTGGAAATGATCCAGAGGCATCAAATACAGCAGGAAAATCAGCACAAGGTGGAAATGGTTATTTAAAATTAGAAGCAGGTGTTGTAACAGGAAGTGCTGGTGGTGGAACAGAAACCACAACAGATGATATTATTGAGTCTGGATCTATAGATGATGATCAATTTGATGTTAGTATAGTTGGTGATGGTAATGGTATTGGAAATGGTGCTGGATCATTTAAACTTCCAACAACACAAGTACCAGTAGTAGTATTCACAGGTGGTGGATCTGTTACTGCTCATGCCACAGCAACTGCAACAGTTACTGCTGGTAAAGTTACTGCTGTCAATTTAACAACTGGAGGTTCTGGGTATACTGAAGCACCTGTTGTTCATGTATTACATGGTGCTGGAGGAGGTACTACTGTTACAGCACAGATTAATGCTACTGCTGGTGAAGTTACTGATCTTATTCTTGATACAAATTCTACATACACTTATACTCACTATCTTAAGTTTGGTAATCCAACGTCAGGAACTGGTTATGGTCAGGGTGCAAACTCTAAGACTCGTTTTGTCAATTTAATGCCGACTGATACTACTAATGTTAATCTCTTCTCTATTAAAGCAGCAAGAGGTAACACTAAGAATGGTGGAGATGATTCAGCAGTAGCAATGACTGTATATTATCAAAAGTCTGGACAATCAAATTGGAACTTAATGGGAACATTAGTTAATCCATCTGCTCAACGTACTGATCCAATTGCAGGTATTATTCCAGCAATTGATACTAGTACGAATACTGGAAATTATGATGGTGACAGTGGTGCTACTAAATGGTATACTTTCACTGTTGATGTACCACAAGATGCTAGAGGTGCTGATACACAATTTAGGATAGAACAAGATCTACCAACAGCTAGTGGTAGCAATGATACTGCTGAAGATAAGAACCATATTGGTATTTGTGAATTGATCTGGTGGAGTCCAAAGACAACATCTCAAGTCTTTGTATCATCTCCAGGTGCAGTTTCAAAACCAGCAATTGATTCATTATCATATACAGTTGAAGGTGGTCAGGGTGCTGGTGTTACATATAGTTCTGGTTTGGTTGCTTCTGATGCAACCATTACTTTAAAATCAACAACTAAGATTGAGCCAGTGGCATTAATTGATCCAGATTTTGAAGTTCCTCTTTTGGTTCCTTACAATACTTGTAAGTACTTGATTAAAGCTTTCTAAATATATAAGGAGAATGTAATAAGACATGGCATCGCAAACTTTAGTTCTAGATGTTCAATTAGATGTATTGAACCAGACTATAACATATAAAGATTATATAAAAGTCATTCCAGAAACATATTGGAATGATACTTTAGTACCTTACATGTATCCTTTGTGGGATACTGATAAGGATAAACTTATTATGTTTAGTTGGTATACTAATGATACTTACTTTGCAAAACGTAGGAAGTATGTGAGAGATTTCAAGACTAATAAAGATGTCTGGAAAGATTATGAAATGGAAGCAGTTGCAGAAGCAAAAGCAACTGAATTTAAAGATAAATTAGTTGAAGCATTCTATCTATTTGATTCTATTGAAGATAATGATTTTCAACAAGAACTTAATCAAATGTATGCGAAGACACAAGTTGTCTCTCGTACTACAGTAAGACTTGCTAGAGATTTCTTGTTAAGTGACACTGATTGGTCAATGGTATCTGATGCTGCTATTACTGACGATGAGAAAGTATTGTATACTGAATATAGAAAACAGTTGAGAAATCTTACATTACAAGAGGAGTTTACTACCAATGTGCAGAGTGTTAAATTCCCTATTTCTCCTCAGTTTTATGAAAAGATTCATAAGGTTAATAATCCAAGTGATGCATACTTGCAGACACCAGGACAATTCATACCACTTGCTACTCATTATTTGAAGAATTTTAGGGATAAGATGGCACAGTATTTGTTATTGAAATCATGGACAGAAAGATCATTCTTCAGTCAGTTGTTAACAGAATATGCTGCTGCTAATTTCTTAGATACTAAAAATAGAGGAGATTGGACTGCTGGATTTACATCAACAGCAGAAGAGATTCAATCAAGAACTGATTTCTTGAATAATATTATTACTCAAGCACAAGCAGAGATTGACAAAGGAGGTTAATTATGATAGTATTAGGAAAACCATTATTGCAATTTGATCTTGTGGCAGCATATTGTGTCAAGAATGATTGTGCTGCTTTATACATGGACTTTCACAAATATAATTCTTTAGATACTACAAAGAAAGCAACAGTTACCACATATTATGAAGGAATTGTTGATGATTATGTGTTAGATGTCATTAAAGCAGGTGTAAATGAGAATACAATATCATTTGCAACTGATGAACACGCAGGTGTAAATGCTGAATCATGGTTCCCCAAATTAGCACAGTGTCCTGATGCTGATCATTACATAAATGCTTATGTAGTTGATAATAAAGGAGATATCACTTGGCAGAACGCTTAGTGTACCACATTACAAAGTGTCACAAGCCCCCTATACAGGGGGTTTTTTAATGCTATTATATAAATGTTGAGAGGTTCCCGACTACCTGACTTAGAAGCAGGACATTACCGTTGGGGTAATTCACACACACAATCCCTCTAACTGCTGCTAGTCCCTTTGGTGGTTTCAGACTAGGAGGCGATAGGAAACTACCACTATACTATACTAAACAGTCATGCTCTCTCAATTGAACAAGGACATTGATTACTGCACACGTGTGTTAGGATGCAATGCAGAGCAGACTGATGAACTTATCGGTGCTGCTGAAAAATTAACAGTTAATGCAGAGTATTTCTGCGAAGAGTTCATTGTTGCACCTGAAGGTGAGAATGCAATGAAGTACCAACGTCCAGACTTTATTGACCTTGACGCATTCAATGCGTATCATGGTATCTATTTTGAGGAGGTTGAGTAATGGCAACATTTCAAGAATGGTCAGAGTCTTACACCCCACACCAACAGGTGTGGAGTTGACAGATGTGACCGATGAATGGTATGATGAGGAGGGTAACTTAATCCCATGATTGCTAGTCTCTTCAAATATGTTGAGACCGCAAGTGTAGCAGTGATGATAGCATTCGCTGCTATTGCACTCAACCATACCATCAAAACTGGTGAGATCTCATCAGACATTGTGCCACTTATTACATTGTATGAGCACGATGATAAAAGGATTTACCCAGAAGTATTTCAACACGAGGAAAATGTTCTCCACGAAATTCCTTAAACTTGCTGTTGACCGTTCGTTAGGTAAACCAACGAAGAATCAAGGTGAACTGTTTGAAGAACTGTACAATGAGTACATGTCTGATCCAAACAGTTCATCTTTGCGTGAACAGATAACAGCAGCAGTTGCTGGATGTAAAACTATTCCAGGAAAATTAGGTAGAGATGCCATTGATATAGATGGCAGAGAAAAAGAAATTAAACCAAAGAATTATACAGGCAAGAGGACTAACGGAGGAGGATGCTTCAACGATTATACTCGCAAGAGATGGGAAAGAGATTGTAGTGTTAATTTACCTATCATCTCTTCTCTTTTTGCCAAAGGTATGCTAATATATGTTGTAGAGTTTACGTTTGACACAATTGCTGATAGATTGGATGAACAAATCACTCGTATTTGTGAGGAACAGCGGAACAGATATGTCCGTTCTTGCTCTTGGACTTATGCTAATTGGATTGATTATCCAATGCTTAAGGTACACTACATAAACAAGGATTTACTTAAGGAACATGCTCATTATGGTGAGGGAGTTGTAGTAGGTCCATTCTATAAAAAACTAATGTCTTTATAACAATGAAAGATCAACGCTCAATTGATGAACCATCACATTATGAGAAATGGGATCGTGCTAAGTCTCTTTTATTAGAGTCTTTACATAAGCCAGATCATCATCTTAGATCATGTGCTCATAATCAGAAATGTTATTATGAGTTGTTAGAGATACGTGATCAAGTGCTTGAAATGGTACAAAACATGAGTAATCCTCGTCCATTTATAGATGAGAGAGCACAGATACCAACACTGACAGAGAATACTGTACCTGTTGAATCATATGTTGAATCAAAATCATATGAATATGCTGCTGATATTACATTAACAGATATTGCTAGATTTCAACGTGGCAATTTGCTATGAAGAAGTTCCCATTTAATGTGGGAGATCGTGTTGAAGTTAAGAGAGAACTGTTACATGAAACAGGTTTCATTACTTTTATAGATACTGCCTACTTCACGCTATGCGTAAGAGAATGGGAAGATAAGGATAAACTACATGGTGTAGGTCAAAGCAATTTATTAATTTATCGTAAGGATTGGGAACATGTTAGAAGACTTTAAGAAACTGGTTAACAAAGCAAAAGAATGGGATGGTTTTACATGGGTTGTATTACCATTATTATATCTTGAGAAGTTTGTTAAACTTGTTGCAAGTGAATTACTTGATGCCTATACTAAATGGGATCATCAACGATTCAATGATAGTTTGCCTAAAGAATGAGAGATACA
>MDTB01160555.1_pt1 | contig 25616 bp, 21 predicted proteins | sample 811161 | NCBI WGS metagenome assembly MDTB01 (sample SAMN05326650, study PRJNA326480) | marine metagenome | isolation source: seawater | place: Mediterranean Sea | collected 2009
GTCTTGGAGAGGCGCATCCTGGTATCGATATCTACCCAACCACGCTTTACCAACTTGCTAAATAATAAGTGGTATATCTCCAACATCATTTTTGCTGGTCGGATCACTCTACCGTTGCATTTTTTTATAATTTGTCGAGCCTCATTATAATGCCCTTCGGCTTTTAAAGCTAAAAAATCACAAATATCTGGAAACTTTGGATGACAAATAATATCTTTATCATTATCAGGACAAACTCCAAGTTTTTGAATTAATTCTATTGGCAAGTATAATCGACCTCGTTGCATATCCTCAATAACATCACGCAGTATATTAGTAAGTTGCATCGCATGCCCCTGAGAATGAGCTAATTGCATTCCCAAATCAATCGGGATACCAAATACTCTAACCGATAACCTACCTACAGCACACGCAACCCGGTCACAATAAACCTCTAGCTCCCTAAAGTCTCTAATACGCATTGTCTCACTTGCATCCATAACCATTCCGTCAATTACATCATGAAAATCCTGTTTTTCTAAACCATATAAATTTACCGGCCTAACTAACTCTTCGGTGATTATATGATTCGGCTGATTTATGAAAAGGTTATTAATTTCGTTACGCCACCAATCTAAGGATGATGCCTTTTCTTTTAAAGTGCCCGGATCATCCGCAATATCATCTACAACTCGGCAGAACGAATATATTGCATACATGGCAGCTCTTTTTTCTCTCGGTAATCGGCGCATTGCCCAATAAAAAGATGAATTCGAACCTCTTACAATATGCTCTGTGCTAACTATTTTATTATTATCTGAATAATTACCTAACATTTTTAACCTTAATTAACAAATATATACCCAGCAATAGTATTTAAAATTACACATTTTAATTTGGCGGATAATAACGCCCTTTCCAAAACCCTTCCCGCCCTTGCCAATATTTGAATGCGGAGTCTATTGTCATCATAGTAAAAAGTACGCTCGCTAATGGAAGAGTAAATATCCAAAAGTTTGATAGCTGAAAATACTTAACTGACGGTCTAAATGCAAAAAGCATCAAAATATAACTCATCATACCCGCAAAAAATTGATAACCATTCGAACTAATAACACCAAAAAATATTAATAAAGGGGGAGCAACATACGTTATCATCATACCAAAAAACGCTGCGATCAAGTAAATAACTGAGTGATTTAGCTGGAAAAACGCGGTTCTTGAGACCATTTCCCATATTTTTCCCAAATTGCTGTATGCTCGAAGACTAACTGTTTTATCCGCGAGCCCAAGCCATATCGGACCAAAATTCTTTGCTTTATTTGCCAGTGCACAGTCATCAATTATACTCCCTTTGATTTCAGATAACCCACCTATTTTTTTTAACAATGACTTTCTCACCAATACACACCCACCGGCCGCTGCAGCAATTTGATTTTTTTGAGAGTTCACCCATGCGAATGGATATAACTTTTGGAAGAAAAAAATAAATGGCGGAATTAATAGTCGTTCCCACAGACTATCACAGCGTAATTTTACCATCAACGAGACCAAGTCTGCTTTTTCGCTCTCAGCTGTGCATATTAGCTGCTCTATGCTCCTAGGTGCATGTTCTATGTCCGCGTCCGAAAAAAGAATAAAATCTGTGTCAGACAGATTTTCATCAACATACTCAACACCTTGATGAAGAGCCCACAACTTTCCAGTCCATTTTTTTGGAAGCTCTTGGGATCTAATAACATGCACATTAGAGAAACCATCAATAGACTCAAATGTGCCATCGGTGCTGCCATCATCAATCACAATGACCGAAATATTTTTAGGCCACTTTTGATCAATTATACTGATTACACTTTTACCTATATAATCTACTTCATTTCGGGCTGGAATTAGGACTACAATGGAGTCAATATTAGGTAATTCTTTAAACTCCATTACCTTTTCATCACACCTCCAAAAAAAGCCTCTGAAAAATAAAAGAAAAATCCAAACACACATTGGTAGAAAAAATGAAACCTGCACCAAACTTTTAATCAAGTCTTAAAACCTAAATTGTGTTTTTAAAAATTCCTGAGACACAACACCAAAAATATTGTAGCTTTGAGAGCCTTATTCTACGAGTAAATGGATTTTCTTTTAACAATTTTTTACTCAGGTGATCTGCAACAGTTATAATGATATTAGTTTCTATACGTAGTCTTGTACTGTTCAATTTTTTAGGTAAGAGGCGAGACTGGTTGATCAGTTTAATCGAATTGTTAATTATTGCTTTCAAGGAATATTCAAAAGAATCAGTAAGGTCTGCTTTTTCTAAGGTGTGACACAATATTTCTTCATCTTCAAAAAAGCTAACTGGCAGATAGACTCTATTCAAAGTTTGAAAGTCATCTCTGCAATCCTGCACATGGTTTAAGACTTGCAATGCGGAACATAAGGCATCTGAAGAGGGATAAGCCCCTTGTGACTCGCCATGAAGATCCAATAAATACCGCCCAACAGGCGCAGCTGACAACATACAATAACTTAATAATTCATCCCAATCAGCATATCTATTTTTAAACGTGTCTTGCTTGAAAGCTGTTATCAAGTCAATGCAATGCTTTTTGTCAACCTTGGTTTGGTTCAAGCTCTTATGCATTCTGTGTCCCGAAATAAAATCAGGGTCGCTCTTATTAACTCCTAAAATCGCATCTTCAAAGCCCTGCAACCTTCTAAGTTTCTCATCAGCGGTTAAAACTGCACTATCTGCTATGTCATCAATAACTCTTGCAAAGTAATAAAATGTATGAATATGAGGTCTAAGTTCTGATGAAATTAGTAACGACCCAACAGGAAAATTCTCATACGCAGCATCTTTCCCAGAGGTTATTTCAGTACTTGACGACAATTTTGACCTCATCATAACACGTAGTATTTTTTTACTTCAAATAGACCAGATCAGAGAATATTACATATTTCTCGCAAGTCGCTTTTTTAATTCTTCTAATAATCCTGATAGTTTTCCACCGTTCTTACGAATTACAGAGGCAAATTCATTTTTTTGAGCAATTCCCATGCTAACCCCTTCAACCATAACGTCTACAACTTTATGAGCGGTTTTTGACTTGCGCACCCTCCAAGCAACATTCACTGGTTGAGATCCATTCGATGGCAAAAGTATAGAATGAACAAGTACATCTTTCGTGCCACGTTTTTCAGTATTTTTAATAGTAAGTTTTTCGCCTGAGTATTTCGCAAATCGGTCTGCATAAGTAACCACCATTAAATCTTCAAAGAGTGTCAAATATTCTTTTCTTTCCTCATCACTAGCCTTTCTCCAATGACGACCCAGAACCCACTTTGCAATGACCTTAAAAGCAAATTTATCCAACATGAGCATCCGGAATCTATCGCGACGCTCAATCTTACTAACACCCTCTCCTGTAAGCGACTTTACAGCCTCATTAGCTAAACTTTGGATAAAGACCTTCGCCTCGTCTCCTGTATCAGCGTAAGAACTTTTTAGCGCGTACGACACGGGAAACAATATGACTACTAATATTAATGAAAAAGATCGAAACATTTAAAGCATTACCCTGAAACAAAAACAAATTTATGAAAACCTAAAAATTCTTGGCCGTCTACTCGCACTTTTCAAAAAAAATTTCACCTTCAATCTTTAAAAAATTAGCTATTATATGTACTAATCTTCGGCACTTCAATCCAACACTCGCCTTTTCTCCAATCTGACAAATGAAATATATTCATTTATTCTTTTTCTGAGCATACAAATCTCAATTTTCTATACGTCAAGAACTTCACTTGTTGTAAAGTATGATTTCTAATTTGAAAGTGAAAAAAAACCAATAAATTTTTATCAAGTTACCAAAATAATATTTCCCCAATTTGTTAATTAAATGGTTTCCATGCGATGATTAACTTAGGTAGCACAGTTAAAGCGGCTAATAAGCCTATAAACATTGCGGTTGCAGTTAAGATCCCAAAATATATTGTCGGAATAAAATTCGAAAAGACTAAAATCGAAAACCCAAAAATAATAGTCATTGTAGTATAAAACACGGCTTTCCCAATGTTTGAATGGCAAATATACACTGTCTCCTCATAGCTTTTATTAACAGCATATTCCTCTCTAAACCGGTAAATGTAATGTATCCCATTATCAACAGCGATTCCAACAGTTATAGCCGCAATCGTAATAGTCATCATATCCATTGGAATATTAAACCACCCCATACCTCCCAAGACAACAGCCGCTCCTAGTAAATTTGGTAAAATACCAATTATTGAGAGTGTAAGTGAACGAAAAAGCAACAAAAACATTAAGCCTATGCCAAACATCACAACGCCAATTGTCTTTATTTGCGACTTGAATAAACTCTGCAGCATATTATTATAAAGCACAAGTAAACCACTAACTGTAAAATTTTTCTTTTCAAGATTAAGCTTGCCAACTAAATCCTGATTAATAGTCTGAAGAAGCTGTTTTCGACGCAAATCTGGTTTTGAGTCACGGACACGTGCCAAAATACGCGCTTCATTATCCTGAATTGAAATGTATGGATCAATTAGATTTCTTTTTACTACTGGCGGTAACTTAGAATAAAGGAGGGCGAGCTGTACCCCGTCCAATTCTGATTCCGCATAATCTTCAGCTACCCGAATAGCTGATGCAAGAGACAATACTTTCCCAATATTTTCCAAACTGTCTAAATAATCATGGATTTTTTTTATACGTTGCACTTTATCTGGCGTAAACCAGTACTCTGGAGAATTTGCCATTTCTTCAGCATACTCACGTTCCATCTCAATTTCCTCTTTTGTCATCCCCTCAAGGTCTTCAGGCGTGAGAACTTCTGAATTCACATTATCAAATTTTATAACTATTTCTAAAGGCGAAGTGCCTCCGAGTTTCTCATCAATAAACTTCAAACCTTTAAAAATTTCTGTATCCTGACTAAAATAATTAATAAAACTATTCTCAACTCGCAACTGACTTATTCCAACTCCGCTTAATGCAACTAATAGTATTGATAAGAACAAGATCTTATTTCCTTGGTTCACTGAAAGTCGTGCTAACAAGCTTGGCAAAACAAATTTGATTTCATTTAATAATGGCGTTCTTGCAATCTTTCCCCTTAAAATTAAAAGAGTAGGAAACAGTAAGAAGGATGTTGCAAATGTTACAGCCAATCCAGCACTCATCATCCAACCAAAATCAATTACCGGTTTAATATCGCTAACAATCAGAGAACTGAAACCCATTATCGTTGTCAATGCCGTATAAAAACAAGGTTTTACCATTTTATGAATAGTCGACCTCACCAGCTCTTCTTGGCTTAATTCCGGATAATCACGATCTAATTGTCTATAACGTACAATAAGATGAATATTCATCGAAATCGTAATTATAAGCATTAAAGCCAAAAAGTTTGAGGATATAACAGTTACATTCCACCCAATGAGACCTAGCAGACCAATCATAATTGTTCCAGAATAAAAACAGCTCAAAAGAGGTAAAGTAATCCAACGAATTTCGCGAAATATTGTAGCCAATACTAAAATTAAGAACACCAAAACGCCCCCACCAAAAACAGCCAAATCATTGCGAACAAATGTCACCATATCGTCAGTAATCATTGGAAGACCTCCAAGATATAGAACGCCCGTCTCTTGGTAGCGTTGCAGTATCTTTCTGGCGTTAATTACATCGTAATGTCGCCTCAAATTTAAGGCTTCGTGGGCCACGTCATAGTCCTGTTTTATTTTTTCTAATTTAATATTTTCATCATTCGAAAGTCCCTCATTTCGCTTTTTTTTGCGAAGTTGGTTGCGGAGGTCCAAGAGCGTTTTATATTTTTTATCTTCAACTACACTAAGTAAAAGCGCTGTGGTTTGACCGTCAGGACTTATAATAAGCTCTTTGTAAATTGGGCTGTTTAACAATTCTTGTTTAGCTTTTGTTCGATCAATGTGCGAAGACTCTAAACTAGGAATATCATTAACCATCTCAGCGAGAGGCAGATCTGAACTTTTGATAAGTGGCGCATCCAAAATTGTAAAAACACTTTCCACGCCATCAAGGCCTTTAAGTTCTCTCCTTAATTTTCTTATTACTGCCAAGCTATCATCTGAAAATAAATCTTTCTTAGGTGAATATGTTACAATCAATAAATCTTGACTCGGATAGCGAGCATGGATTTTGCGGAAAACATCAAGATCAGCGTCATCTTCTAATAGCAAAGAGTCAGCAGACGCATCTAATCTAAAATCTTTCGTATGGTAACTAAAAAAAATTAAGACCGACAACAATACGCACAAAATTATCTTTGGTCTCTTTAAAATCACTGAATCATAAATTTTTGCAATACTACCTCTCATAAAAAACCTCTCTGATAACTAATGCTAACCTATGAAACAAAAACAGGTTTTTATTAAATTAATGAAATTGGCTAAAACCATCTAAACATTCCTATAGGATAATTGCATAATATTCGACCCTTAAAAGCTCACTGTTATGCTATAAATTATGTTTTGATATTACTCTCTATTATTGCAAATATATGATTTAAAGGTTGAATTCACAGGCCATTAATCCGGCACGTTCGTTGCCAATGCTTTAAAATAAGCGAAATCTTTTTTAGATACATTAATTCCTTCCGCGAGAGTTTTTTCACGAATCTTAAACCTTCTTTCTCCAGGCAACCTTGTCTCAGGTTGATCCAATATAGCTAAGACTAAATCTTCAATTCGTGAATGGAAGGAATCACCACCAAACATCGCTGCATTTATAATCAAAAAGAATTGTCCAATACCGGGTGGCGAACCTTTAGCACTAAAAAATGAAGATGCCTCAAAGCCATAATTTGATCTTGCGAGTGATGCAGAGAGTATTTCCACCATCAATGCAAGTGCTGCGCCCTTGGCCTCTGCTATAGGTAACAAACTACCAGCTAACGCTGAATGAGCATTAGTCGTTGCAAAACCCTCTTTGTCTAATGCCCAGTCATTTGGAATCGGTTTGTCTTCTTTTGATGCTAATAAAATTTTGCCTCGCGCCACCTTACTTAATGACAAATCCACTATTAAAGGATAATCATCCTCCCGTGGGCAAGAAAAGGCTATTGGATTTGTCCCAAAAATTGACCTATTACCTAGCCATGGTGCTAACGCAGATGGAGAATTTGAAAACCCTATGCCTATATATCCCGCGTTTGCTATTTTCTCTACGTGGTGACCAAGAACGCCTGCATGATGAGAATTTTTTATACTCAAACCAACTATACCTGCATCAACAACTAAATCAATTGCGGAATTTAAGCCAATATCTATTGCCGGATATGAAAACCCAAATTTGGCATCTACTTGAAGTGCTGCCGAGCTCAACTGTCTTGCTGCTGGTTCTGCATATCCATCAACTTTTTGTGAAATAGCTTGACCAACATAAGACTCCACTCGCGCCAACCCATGCGAACTCAACCCATCCAATTCTGCCTTGATTAAAGCTTCTGCGACTATTTTAGCATTAATCTTGGACGTTTTAGAGTTCAGGAAAACCGTCGTGACTAAATCTGTTAATTGCTCAACTCGCAATAAAGGCACAATTCAATCTTCCTATATTCCATCTAAATACATGGCAAACAGTTTTCAATAAAAGCAATAGCGTATAAACTATGCACTTCGATAAAGTTTCGTTAAAACAAACTGTCGATGGCCCAACGCCTCTGCCGCTGTATGACGCCCATTACAAGTTCTCAGACACATATCTATTAAGCCGTCGCCCGCCTGATCTAAATTCATCTCACGCCGCAAAATACCTGAACAATCGTAATCCATATGCTCACTCATTGTTCGAACTGTTCGAGGGTTGGCACTTAGCTTAATGACAGGCTCAATTGGGTTCCCAACTATATTTCCCTGCCCTGTTGGAAATAAATGGACAACAAATCCGGCAGCAGCTTGAAGAGTTACACACTCTGCAGCAGCTGAAGAAGTGTCCATGAAATACAAACCTGCCCCTTTTTTGGGTTCATGGGCAGGCCCAAGGACATCTACAAACTGGGCATTTTTGCCTATTTTTTCGAGGTTGCCGAATGCTTTTTCTTCAATAGTAGTCAAACCACCTTCAATGTTGCCTTTTGTTGGCTGACTATCTGACAAATCATCTGTTTTATGAGCTTCAATCACATCATCCATGTATGCAGACCACGTTTTCAAAAACTTTTCTCCTATCGCTTCAGTTTTCCCGCGCGCAGCACAAACTGCCTCCGCACCCGTTATTTCTGAAGTTTCACCAAAACACGTTGTAGCGCCCCATTTATCCATTTTATCAATAAAATTACCAACAGTTGGGTTCGAAGCAAGGCCAGAGGTGGTGTCAGACTCTCCACATTTTACAGATATCCATAATTCATCCACCGAGCATCTTTCACGGTTCAATTCACTTGCCCAATGGACAAACTCTTTTGCTTGTCGACTAGCCGCTGCTATGACTTTATGATCTCCATTCTGTTCTATCGAAAACCCAGCAACCGGCTTTCCTGACTTAGCTATCCCATCCACAACTCTTTGCGTCCATGCAGACTCAATTCCAATAACAACTACAGCCGCAACATTTGCATTTTTTCCGGTGCCAATAAGAGTTCTAAAATGAAGTTCCAAGTCCTCACCAAATTGCAATCGGCCATATGGATGTGGAATAGCTAATGTACCTTTAATGTTATGAGCCACTGCCTCACATGCTGAATTGGACAAGTCATCAAGAGGCAAAATTATAACATGATTGCGGATACCAATGCGACCATTCTCCCGACGATAGCCGAGGAAACTTGGCTTACCGCCCCTATTATTCGGTGTAGCACGGGACACGGGCTTTATTAGAGTCCCCTCTTCAACTAATTTAGGTACTTTAGGCGAGGATGCAGGCACTGATCTCGCAAGTTTCTTCGTTCTCTTTTTTAATTTAGGCATTCACCACCTCTTTGTTTTAACGTTGTGTACGTGCACATGGCCACCTTTCTTTATATCAGCGACCGCCTTACCAATATCATGACCATACTTCATTATTGTGTCACCCTTCTTTATGTTAACTAGAGCAACCTTGTGACCTATCGGAATATCATTCAAGCATTTTATCCTTATGTTGCCATCAGTGGCCATTAACCAACCCTGCAAAGTTTTCCCAGATTGAATACCCTCCATTACAACCACCCCAACTGTGTCTGTCGTCTCATGCACTAGAAAATGTGGCGCCACCATTAAAACCTCCTTGCTTCGTAACAAAAATAAAAAAAATTAATAATATTATAAAACTCTAATATTAATTCAATAACAACATAAAAGTTACCAAGATAATAGCTTTGCTAGAAAAAATCCGATGAAAAAAATATTTAGTGTAGAATAATTAAAAAATTCATAGGTGTTTTTATCGTGAAAATTTAGTAAATTAGAAATTTATCATTTACAACAATTTCTTCTTCAAATAACCAAATAGGGATCTGGTATTGTTTTCAGATATCCAAATTCCTCCCAAAACAAATACCAACGACATGCCATGAAAATATGTAAAATGTTCATCAAGGATAAGGATAGAGAACACTGAACCAAAGATTGGAACGAGGTTAGCAAAAGATCCAGCTCTAGATGGTCCAATTAACTCGACACCCTTTATAAAAAGCACTTGGGCAAAAAAGGAGGGAAATACCGCAATCAAACAAACAACCAACCAACCTTGCATAGTGGGCCACTGAAAATAGCCTAAAAAGATCTCAATGGCGACAAGTGGGACTGAAGCTAAAAAAGCTACCATTGATAATGCGGTAAAAAATTGAAGTGCATTGGAGGAAGGCCGATTTCTCAAACCCAAAGCATAACCTGCATAAAACATGCATGCCAATAACATGAGCGCATCACCAAGTCTAAGAGCGAGCTCACCAAATACATTAAAGTCCCCTTCTGTGACTACAATGACTACTCCTAAAAATGTAATGGATATTCCAATGCATTGAACTAAAATCACCTTGGCTTTAAGTACGAAGTAAGTACCCGCTAGTATAAAAATCGGAATTGTACCCTGAAGAATTCCAATATTAATTGCAGAGGTTGAATGGGCTGCCACGTAGTATAACGCATTAAACCCTGTATAACCAACTCCACCCATAACAATTATATAAAAACCATTGTTACGGAAAGGTTCTAAGTGAGTTATCAATTTTTTCCTATAAATTATCAACAGAAACAGAACGACCCCTAACCATCGAAACATGACAACTGCCATTGGTGAGACTTCACCAACAGCAAACTGGCCCAATATTACATTCAAACCCCAACATGCCGCAGTGAGAATCAGCATTACATAGGCTTTAATCTCTAATGAAGGTAATAAAATTCTATACAAAATTCCACACATCTTAATTAAAATAGCATATTCTAGTGATCCCAAACTTAAACCATTAATAGCTTTAAGTTTGGGGTATTACGATCATAATTTGTCATAATACCAGAATTGAGTTACAAAATTTTCTTCTTATGAAAGAAAGGAACCTTTAGATGTCGATTATGAATAAAAACGTTGGCTTCATTGGTCTTGGTGCCATGGGTCGAGGAATGGCAACTCAGTGCATAAAAAAAGGTTTTAAGTTGATTGTAAACGATATTTTACCTGAGCCTGTTAACCACTTAATGTCATTGGGAGCGACGAAAGCCAATTCTATTAGGGATCTGGCAAAACAATGTTCAACAATAATCACGGTTTTGCCAACAGGCACCGAAGTGATGGACGTACTATGTTCAAAAGAAGGCGTTTTTGAAAATGCACTCTCCGACACCTTAATTATAGAGCTTTCCACAATAGATCCAAACATTACTGATCTCATTCATTTAGAAGGCAAAAAACACAAACATAGAGTTTTAGATGCTCCCATTGGCAGACTTGCCTGGCATGCAGAGAGAGGAGAGAGCCTGTTTATGGTTGGAGGTGAGCAAAGTGATTTTGAAAAGGCTGAACATCTTTTAAAAGCAATGGGCTCAACAATTTATTACTGTGGTAAAGCCGGTTCAGGAATTCGCACTAAATTAGTTAATAATTACCTTGCAATCATCCTTTGTCAGCTTAATGCTGAGGCACTCTCTTTATCTCAAACATTTGAACTTGACCTTGAGACTACGCTCAAAGTCATCCACGATACCACCGCAACCAACGGCCAATTAAAAATCAATTGGCCAAATAAAGTGCTATCTGATGACACAACCCCAGGATTTACCATTAATCTGGCGCATAAAGATCTATCTCTCATTCTAGACGCTGCAAATTCAAAGTTTTTACCCCTACCACTTGCTGCAGCTACCCGCGAGTCATTCTCGGGCGCTTGCTCACAGGGTTATGGAAATCAAGATTTTTCTGCCATGGCTGACGTTTTGTGCAATTATGCAAAAATTCCGCGACCAAGGTTGAAATAACTAGAGCGACAAAATAACAATTTTTATTGGGATTTCTTAACTTTTAGCAATTCTGGCCAAATAATCCCAGTTACTATAATGATTATGAGTCCCAAGAGCGAGACAAAAAAAACTGCTGAGTCTGCTCCAAATTTATTTGCACTCAAGCCAACAAGGAGTATACCGATTGGCCCTGAACCAATGCACATAGTTAGTACGCCCATTAACCGTGTGCGCATTTGCTGAGGCGCGTTAGAAATAATTATTGATGCTTGCATTGATGAGAATCCGGCCATTCCAACCCCTCCAATAACCAAAACAGAAATAGAAAGCCAAAAATTGGTAGAGTAAGAAAAGACATTTAGGCAAACTAAATATAGGCAAGCTCCAAAAAAATAGACTTGGTTAAACCGATTCTTTACCACAAAGTAGGCAACCATAATAGACCCCATGAACGCACCAAAGCCCTCCCCAGATGAAATCAAGCCAATCGAAAAAGGCGATAAACCGAGGCTCTGACTTGCTATTACAGGCACCATTGACACACATGCAAAACCAAAAATATTGAAAGTGATAGTTACCCAAAATGCTCCCAAAATGACCCTTTTAGAAAATGCAAATAAAATACCATCCGATATATTCTTAAGAATAGCACTTCTTTTAAAGTTTTTAAAATTTCTTTTATATTCAATGGAACTTAGCAACAATGCAGATAAAAAGTATAAAACACCTCCAAGAGCGAGTGCGCCATGCAAGCCAAAAAATTGATACAAAACTCCCCCAAAAAAAGGACCTAAAATCCGCGTAAAATTATTAGTAGCAGTATCCAAGCCCATCGAAACCGAAACATTTTCTAAGCCTGCTAATTCTGCGACCATTATCTTACGGACTGTTTGCTCCAACGTCCAAAACACTCCACTAAGAAAAGCCCCCAAGGACAATTGCCACATTTGAAGCAACTGCATCCACGCTAAACACCCCAATATAATGTAAATAATGCCGACGGCCAAAAGACCTGTGATCAATAGCTTACGACCATCAACAGTCTCGGCAAATGCCCCCGCAAATGCACCAAACATTAGCATGGGCAACATTCTTAAGAACATAACCACTGCTACTGTGAGTGCCTCACCAGTGTGGTCGAACACAAAAATTGAAACTGACAATATCTCAAGCCAACGTGTGGTTCCAAACAAGAAGCCAGAAAGCCAAACGCGGAAAAAATTTTTTCTTCTCAACAGATCTATTGGTTTTATTTTTTTTGACGCACTTATCACACTCGTCACTAAATATCCTGTCAATTGTCAAAGAACTCAGCTTCCCACAAAAATGAGAGTAAAATTAATTTGATCCCGCCATTTCAAAAATCCTGCCATCTGCATCATATTAACATGCAAACTTTTTTATAACGCTTAAAAGAACTTCACACCCCTGAGCTAAGTGCTCGGGACTTGCAGATTCTTTTTCATTGTGACTAATGCCTCTCTCGCACGGAACAAAAATCATGCCCGTTGGCGCTACACGAGAAACGTGACACGCGTCATGACCAGCCCCTGAAAATATTTCAAGATTGGATAAATTTAAATCTTGTGCCGCAGTTCTTATCGCACTTATGCAATTTGAATTAAAAAGAACTGGCGCTGAATAACTAACCTCCTCAAAAACGAGCATAACATCTCTTTTATCCGCAATGTCTTGGCACAAATTTAACATAGCTGTTTTAATTTTGCTGAGAGTCTCATCATCTGGACTGCGGCTATCAATTGAAAATATTACTTGCCCTGGAATTGTATTTCTAGAATTTGGAGACACATCAAAAGCTCCAACTGTGACAACAGATTTTGGACTGAATTCCTTGACCGCTTCATCAATAGCAACACTCATGCGAGCAGCCGCCTGAAATGCGTCTTTTCGCTGGTCCATCGGTAATGTGCCGGCATGCCCTTCTTCACCAGAAACAGTTACTTTAAAACACCGTTGGCCTTGAGCCCCTTTCACGACACCTATTACTGTATCCTTTTTTTCAAGGATTGGGCCTTGCTCAATATGCGCTTCAAAATAAGCAGCAACCGGATAGCCCCCGCAAGGCTCCTCTCCATCAAATCCAATCTTTTTTAGTTCATCTTTTATTGATAGCCCATTTTTATCACGACATGCTAATGCCTCTTCAAGCCCCAGCTCTCCTGCAAAAACACCAACTCCCATGCACCCTCCTGCGAACCTCACACCTTCTTCATCAGTCCATACTACGATATCGATCGGGGCAAGTGTGCTACATGATGTGTCATTGAGAGTGCGTATTACCTCTAAACCTGCTAAAACTCCGTACGCACCGTCAAACCATCCCCCAAGAGGTTGTGTATCTAAATGACTTCCTGTCATTACTGGGGCTCGCTTTGGATCACTGCCCTCTCTTCTCGCAAATATGTTACCCATTTTGTCGACCCTAACTGCTAGACCAGCCTCTTCACACCAAGAAATAAATAAGTTTCGCCCATCTCGATCAAGATCAGTCAAAGCTATTCGACCGACACCACCACCAGGTGTCGCACCAATTTTAGCCAGTTCCACGTGGCTTTGCCAAAGCCGCTCCTTATTTACATTAGATATTATCATTTTGATTCCTTATAAATTTATCGATCCATTTTGCTATATACAACAAATGCATGTCACTCCCTTTTTTTCCTATGACTTGAACCCCAACAGGCAATTTATTTGGCCCAACCAAATGAGGCAATGAGACAGTTGGCAGCCCAGTAGCTGTCCAGATTTTTTGTAAAGCCGAGTCACCCGTATAATTCAAACCTATTGGTGCTTCTCCTGTAGCACTTACCGTTATTAGTGCATCATAATGATTTAGCAGCTGTTTTAGAGCTACTTCGATTGATCCAATCAATTCAATAGCCCTGATATAGTCAGATGCCATGATCGATTTTCCTCTATTTATCCGTGATAATGTCTCAGGCAACAAAAACTGTGAACCATGGCAACCAAACTTCGACAAATTGAACCAAATGTTAGCATCCATTATCGTTGTATGAGCATCCAGCGCGCCCTGAAATATGCCTGAAAGATTTACATCAACCGTGAACTCTTCTAATTTTTGCCTATAAGTGTCAAAAAGTGATGGAATATATGGCTCAACAAAATCCCAGGCGGGGCCTTCTATGCATGCAAAACGCGGTGTGTAATCATCATGATTTAAATCAGGTTTTAGAACTCTAGCAAGACAATCTGGTTCATACATGTCTAAATCAGAGGGATCGTATTTAAATAAGGTTTCGCAAAGCAGAATTAAATCATCAACTGACCTAGCATATACACCTAAATGATCAAGAGCACGTGCCAAACAAAAAACACCTCGTCGCGAAATCGATCCAAAAGAAGGTTTGAAACCATATATGCCACAATATGAAGCTGGCCTAATCATTGATCCGCCCGTCTGTGAACCAATAGATACAGGCACCATGAAATCAGCGACAGAAGCCGCTGAACCTGAGGAGGATCCACCTGGTGTATGCAAAATATTATTAGGATTCGCTGTAGGACCTGCCCCCGTTAACGCAAATTCAGTAGTCACAGTCTTACCCATTATAATCGCACCTGAATTTCTGAGTAGACTTACACATTGAGCATCTTGAGCAGGCCTTCTACCTTTAAACAAACGCGACCCGTTTTGAGTGGGAAAATCGCATGTATCAATTATATCTTTGAGTGCTATAGGCAACCCATGAAGTGGCCCTTTTAAGTTTCCCATACTAAGTGCTTTATCAGATAATTGCGCCTCCTCAATAGCCCGTTCCTTCTCGAATTCGACCCATGCATTAATAACAGGTTCTCTCGCCTCGATACGTTCAATACAATCCAAAACAAGTTTCTCAGATGTAATATTTCTATTAAGAATTGAAATTTTGGCCTCAGACGCGCTGAGCAAGTTCAAGCTAGAATCAGACATAAGACAACATCACAAGATCAATTATACAAAATCATTTAGATTATTGATTATAACTTGAAATTTGGTACAAACTAAATACCTAAAATAATGGAAATGAATTATGTCAGATAAATCATGGTCGTCAAACGTTCCACTCAACGACAAAAACAGTTTCAAACATTGGACCGCGGTGACAATTCGTTTTTCAGACCAAGATCCACTCGGCCACGTAAATAATGTAGCTTATGCAGCTTATGTGGAAGCGTCTAGAACTATGTTCGTAGGAAATTTGATGGACCTTAATTCTGAAGAAGACATAGATTTTATTTTGGTAAATGTAAAAATAGATTATTTAAAAGAAATTCGTTATCCTGGAACAGTTCAAGTAGGAGGGCGAGCAATTCGACTTGGAAAAAAATCATTTACTACTGGGTTTGGTGTCTTTTTAAATGATGAATGCGTGGCAACATCAGAAAGCACAAATGTATTCTTCTCATTAAAAAGTCGCAAAACTATCATAATTCCAGACAAAGTTAGAACTCTTTTAACAAATGACCCTATGCTTGAAAACAAAACGAAAGAATACAATCGCGGATACTAGTATATAATCCGGCACAGCTCATTAACATTTTTGATGGAATCTAGATCCCAGATTTTTCCCAACAAATTTCTTGTTTTTCTCGAGCCAATAATTGGTTGAACAAGCTCTACAAACTTATCTTCTAGGTCATCATCACTTAGCGGTGTCTCTGGGTCTCCAACACGCGTCGGCATAAAACACTCGAAAATACTGCCATCTTTTGAATGCACCTCTACATGCGCTGCTCTTCGAGTCGGAAATGCTTTTTCAGCTTCATCATTAATCGATAATACAACGCGATTGGCTAACGATCGAACATTTGAATTTTTAAGCCATCGCTCGGAGAATGCCAATTGCCTGACATTACCCACAAAACAAGCGACAGCTACAGTGTATGGCAAACTAAATTTTGCTTCAAAAGGACTTTTGGGGTCAATTATGTCGCAAACTTCAATTGCTTTTTTATAAGTCCCGACACATATCTTTTTTATATCTTGCGGATTAATCCTCTCATTTTTTAGAATACCTAGGACACCGTCTATTGCAGCAAAATTATGACCACAACAAAAATGATTTTTTTGAGTCATGCTTTCAATTGTAAATTTATGCCAAAGATCCTTTGTGGCAGTTTCCCAATCAACACTATGGCTCATTGCGGCACCAAAACCACAATCCCCTTCGAACATGCGTTCAGCTCCAGTTACTCCTTTTTCAGACATTAGCGAACATAAAACTCCAGACTCAGCTGCGCGCCCTGCATGTAGCGCTTTACTCATAGCATCTGATCTAAACGCTTGCCGAAGCCCAGCTGCAAATGTTGTTGCGCTTGAAAGCGCATGGGTTGCTTCTCGCACTCCTAACTGTATCGCACATGAGGTTGCTGCTGAGGCACCTATAACGCCTACCGTTCCCGTAGTATGCCAAAAGTCATAGTGACTGGGTTGCATTACAGCTGCCACTCGATTTGAAACCTCATAGCCAGCTATAACCGCTAAAATTAGTGATTCTCCGCTTAATTCTCGCGATTGCGAAACCGCCATTGATGCTGCTATTACAGGAGGCCCGGGGTGAAAAACACCCTCTCTATATATGTCATCAACCTCCAAAGTATGAGCTGCCGTGCCATTGATCAAAGCTGCTGTCCGGGGAGTCGCTTTTATTCCAGTGGGGAAGAGGTGCGCGGAACCACAGTTAACTTCCTCACTTAACGCGGAAGCAATAAAAATCGCTGGGTTCTCTACACCCCCTGGAATTACTGCGGAAAACCAATCCAAAACACTTCTTTTTGCTGAATGAATAGTCTTATTTGTCAAATCTTTAATACTCAAACTACATATAAATTCGGAGAATCTTGCTGCTATCATGTTTTGATGCACCTGTTCACTAAAGTAATCATCTCTAATTAATATTAATATACACCCAAGGTCGGCATAGCTTGTCTAATTTTTGAAACTCGTCGATATTGTTTGTCTTTTTCATAGTCATACCTATCGAATCCAAGCCGGCAAGCAATTGAGATCTGCGATGGTCAGGTACCTTAAAGTTCCACAACTGTTTTTCCGAGCTGCAAATCGTGTTTTGCTTTAGGCTTACCTTGAACTCACAAGCCTCATGATTAAATTGAGCAGCTTTTGCTAAAGAGACCAACTCGTCAGTCGGCAATGTTATAACCAAAATCCCATTTTCAAAGCAATTATTTGCGAATATAGTGCCAAAACTTAAGCCTATTATGCACTTAATGCCAAGCCCTGAAATTGCCCAAACAGCAGCCTCACGTGAACTGCCACAGCCAAAATTGTGCCCCACTACCAATATTTTAGATTCTTTATAGTGCGTCTTGTTCAATATAAAATCAGGTTTTTTTGTCCCATCCGAGAAATACCTAAGATGCTCGAATGCATAGTGATGAATTTCTGATTTTTCCGCCATAACGTAACGATGCATAGGAATTATTATGTCTGTATCAATATTATTTTGCATTAGTGGCGCCGCTACAGAACTGAATGTTTTAAATCTTTCTATATTCGCCTCCTAATTAAATAATTTTCTTGGGTCGGATATTTTACCTGAAATTGCTGAGGCTGCGGCAGTGAGAGGACTTGCTAAATGCGTATGACTACCTGTCCCTTGTCGACCAATGAAATTTCTGTTTGAAGTAGATATGCACCTTAAACCCTCAGGTACAACCTCCCCGTTAGAACCAACACACATAGAGCAACCCGGTTCTCTCCAATGAAACCCTGCATCTTTAAATATCTTATCAATTCCAAACTGCTCAGCTTTGCGCTTCACTGAACGTGACCCCGGCACTACCCATGCCTCTACATGAGAAGCAACTTCCTTGCCTTTTATCAAATCAGATGCTGCCAGAAGGTCCTCAAACCGAGCATTAGTGCAAGATCCAATAAAAACTCTGTCAATAGAGATAGAATCCATAGGCGTCCCTGGCTTCAACTTTGAGTAATTTATACCCGCCTCCATCGATTCTCTTTTTACTTTATTATGCTGATCTAATGGACACGGGACACAGCTATCAACCGACACCGTATGCTCTGGGTTAATTCCCCAAGAAACCTGTGGTTTCAAAGCGGCCGCCTCAATATTTATATTATGATCAAAAATATAGCTCGTATCTGTTGGAAGTTCCCGCCAACTTTCCAGAGCCTTCTCCCACTTCTCATCTTTTGGGGCATATTCTCGCCCACTAAGATATTGGAAAGTTGTATCATCTGGTGAAACCATTCCAATCTTAGCACCAAGCTCAATTGCCATATTACAAATCGTCATTCTGTTCTCAACACTCGAAGCGCGAATCGTGGTTCCCTCAAATTCTACAGCAAAACCAACCCCGACGTCAGCTCCTTGACTTGCAATCACGTGCAGTATCACATCTTTTGCTACGACGCCTTTTGATAAATAACCATTAATGTTTATTTGAAGTGTCTTTGGTTTACTTTGAAGAACAGTACCAGTTGCAAGGACGTGTTCCACCTCACTAGCACCTATTCCCCAAGCTAGCGCACCAAGACCACCATGAGTGCAAGTATGACTATCGCCGCATACAATTACTAAACCCGGCAAGGTTAAACCTAATTCTGGCCCAATCACGTGGATGATACCAAATTTTTCATCTTTATAATCAAAATATTTGATTTTCTGATCCTCACTATACTGGCGAAGAGGCTTAATGCAATGATCATACCTATCACCATACTGCTCTATGCCAGGCTGTGTTAATACGGTATGATCAGGTGCGGCAAATGTTAAATGTGGATGTTTAACTTGCGCCCTTTTGTCCTGGATTGACGTTAGCGCGCGAGCTCCACTGAGGTCATGGATAAAATTGCGATCCACGTGCAACATATCATAATTCTCACCCACATTTGATATTAAATTTTGAGCCCATACCTTTTCGAAAAATGATTGTTTTTTTCTCACGCAAACCTCTGACTTGACAAACAATAACATTCACATGTTTTGCAGCACAAATTGCAATTGATAAAATTTTTCTTCACTCGAGCCAATAAAAGTCTATGTTATCTAATTAGAATACAAAACAGGTGAAAATGGAAACATTTTAAAACATTGGATACAAACTCGTAAGAGAATATCACTATACTATACTACAGAATTGTAATTGCTAAATGCAACACTATACTGTGCAAAGAATTTAATAAAAAATGGAACCATCCTTAAAAAAATTTGTGTCCCATCACTGCAGAAAAGAACAAGTATTTATATCTATAATTACTTTTTTTATCTTACCACTTATTTATCTTTGCTTAGAAATACCCAAAATAATTGTTGATCTAATTATTTCTCCCGCCGCCACAAAAAATATTTTCTTTATTCAAGCTCTCGGTCCATTTGTTTCTTTACTATTGCTTGCTGGCCTATTGCTATTTTTAGTTTTAATAAAAACAATTATGAATTATTTTCTGTACAATTATTGCAATCGCGTTGGGAACAGACTGTTCCGACGGCTTCAATTTACAGTTTTTAAAAAGACTCTCGAAGGCCCTCCAAATAAGTCAGCTAGAGCTAAAGCCGGCTTTATAGATGAAACAAAGTTAGAGTTGCTCTCGGATTTTTTCAACAAAACGCTGCACATGAACACTATAAAATCTAGCATAATTCTAACTATATTGCTGTTTATCTGTATTCAAAACTTTTATTTTGGGCTTACAGCAATGGCAGTATGCATGTTTCAGCTATATTACGTCCCCAAAATCATTAAAAAAAATGCCACATTAGGTGCAGAAAAATACGATTTACAAAAAATGCTTTCAACTAGCGCGCACGACGCGCTAAATGGCTCTCAAGAGGTCCATACTAATAATACTTTCTTATGGGAACTAGCTAACGCATCTAACTGGTTTGGAAAAATATTTAATGTTGATAGCAAAATTTTTTCAAACATTGCTTCTTCGCAATTTATCACCTCTCTCGGAAACCAGTTTATTCCTATTATTTTTTACATTATGGGCTGCGTCCTTCTCTTCACAGGTGAGATAAGTCTTGGCGCTTTGGTGGCTGTTATACTTGCCGCGAAAGATCTTCCAAGTAAATGGGATGGATTTTTTATCAACCATCACAAAACTAAGGAAGCAAGCAAATACTATGCGACGCTTCTAAGCAACCTTTCGAACCCAGATGTTCCAGAAAAGGACGTTGAGAAATTAATTTTAACCAATTTGACAGGCAACCTTGAACTAAAAAATGTGTCTGTTTTTAATGTTGAAGGGTTTAAAACTCTAAAAAACGTCAGTGCCAAAATCCCTCTAAATGGAACTACCGCAGTACTTGGCAGTTCTGACTCTGGACGCGATGACTTTGCTAAACTAATTCCACGTTTAAATAACGTTAGTGCTGGAATAATTAAAATAAGCGATATCGAATTAAATTCTATTAGCACTAGGTCATTAAGTGATTTAATTTCGTACACAGATTCACGACCATATATTTTTAATGGATCAATCTATGAAAACTTAATCTATGGTCTGAGGCAACAGCCAACAAAAAACCCACACAAAATAACGTTGCAGACTGAGGATGTTTACTTCGAGAGAGAGGCCATTAAGTCGGGAAACACATCTCACAATATTCACATTGACTGGATTGATTATAAAGCTAAAGGTTTTAATTTAGATGAGTTCAATGGTGTATACTTAAATGAAATCTTGGAAACATCAGGTATGAAACAGGAAGTCGTAGAATTTGGCTTGAAGGCTTATATTGACCCTAAGAAAAGCCAAGAGCTATCAAATTTAATACTACAAGCGAGGAGGGAATGTAGAAAAAATTTCATAGGTCCTAACTTGTCAGACTTTGTAGAGTTTTTTGACAGAGAAACATACAATAATAACATTAACATCGGCCAAAATATAATTTTCGGTGCACCATTTAAAATGAATGCAACGATGGAGGATATTGCAAATCATTCTTTTACTCACTCAGTTTTAAAAAAAGTAGGAATTTTTGACTTGTTTGTTGAGACCGGTCTCAATATTGCCAAAATAATGGTAGAACTTTTCCAAGACCTTCCCCAAGGGCATGATTTTTTTGAAAAATACAGTTTCATTAAATTTGAAGATTTATCAAAATTTCAATCAATAATTAATGAGGCATCAATTAATGAAGCGCCTAAATTAAACGATAGAAATATTTCCTCTTTAATAAGTTTGACTCTAGCACTGATACCTGATCAGCATCGGCTCGGTCTAAATTCAAACGACATAAAACCAAAAATTTTAGAAGCAAGAAAACTATTTTCAGAGACTATTCCGATTGATTTAAAAAAATTCATAGAATTCTATGAAGCAGAGTCTTTCAATCCAGCGATTTCTGTCCAAGACAATATAATTTTTGGAAAAACCTCTAAAAGTAACGCGGAAGGAACTCGAGAAATTAGCCGAATATTAAATCAAGTTGTAACAAATTTAGGTTTAACATCTAAGATTGTAGAAATAGGTCTCACACAAAATGTAGGGCACAAAGGCTGTTATTTGTCGTCAACCCAGAAACAAAAATTGGGGGTCGCGCGAGCTCTTATAAGAAAACCTGACTTATTAATTTTAAACGATTCACTTAATGACCTAGATCAATTAGCACAAGAATCTATATTGAAACACATAATTTCATATAATGGTTCTAAAAGTCTCATTTGGGTTATATCCGACCCTGGGTTAGCTAAATACTTTGACCGTATCATTTTACTCAAAAAGGGCGGGATTGCTGAAACTGGTAATGTAAAAGAATTGATTCAAAAGGAGAGCCATCTCAAAAAACTCTTGGCTATTAATTAGATCTGTTGACATTATAAAGAATAGGAAATCAAATGGAATTAGATGCTCTAGCTAGAACATTAAAGAAAGTACCACTTTTTTCTAATTTGAGCGTTTCGGCACTTAAATTAATAGCTTTTGCAAGTGATAGGTTGGTTTTTAAAGACCGAGAAGTAATTTTTAAACAAGGGGATCGTGCCGACTCTGCATTTTTTATCGAAAGCGGAAGAGCTGAAATCATTGTAAACGAGAACGGGCAGCAAATTTCTTTAAACAAGCTTGAACAATATGATCTTTTTGGCGAAATGGCGCTGTTCTTAAGATCGGGCAGGTCCGCAACAATTGTTGCAATAGGAACCATGGTTGCGTTAAAGATTGATGGCGATACGTTTCTGAAAATGGTAACAGAAAACCCTGAATCTGCTCTGGGTGTCATGACTTCTCTAAGTGAGAAAGTGATAAATTCAAGCGAGCATATTGAAAAACTGACGTAAATGATTTTTGAGCAACAACTACAGCATAATCTGAGAATTTAGCTTTGACAAATGAATATCAATAAGGTTCATCGTAATCAATCAAGATTCCACTGTCTGACGTAGAAATATATTTCGAACGATGCAAATTTTTTTCAATGATTTGCAACCCTCCTCTGTCTCCCGATAATTTTCTTAGCGCTGAGAAATGCGTGCTACCAAATAATACTGGGTTTCCCGGTTTTCCATTAAATGTTGGCACAAAGATGTCTTTGTTTTTGTTATTTTTAAATGCTTCACATAATATCCTAATTGTTCTTGAAGCTACTTTTGGCATATCACCCAAGATTATTAATACGCCATCAGTTTCTTTTGAAAAACAACTTATACCAAAACTTATAGATGCACCCATACCTTTGGCGTATGCTGGGTTATAAACGATTCGTACTTTCTCATTATGCAGTTCCTTAGCAATGCTTTGGCTTTGATGACCCGTAACTACAATCGATGAAGATAAACCCGAATTTAATGCCATTTGCGTAACATTACGAATTACCGACATGCCCCCAAAGTCAGCAAGAAGTTTATTTTTGAGTCCATAGCGGGTCGAGAGACCAGCGGCTAGTATTAGACCAGAAAGGTTACATTTCTCTGCCATTTGAGAAGCACACCGTAATAATATGAATGAATTTTCTTACTAAACTTATTTTCTAGTTTTTACGTGAGATTAGTCATAGAATATACCATGCCTCCAAAAATTGAAACCTCGACAATAAATGATATCGATGTAATTCGTCAAAGCCTGACCTGGTTAAAATCAGGGAAGACGATTACCTTAGCTACTGTGATAGAAACATGGGGGTCAGCTCCAAGGCCTAAAGGGAGCCAAATGTCTATTACAGAATCTGGCGACTTCATTGGTTCAATTTCCGGAGGATGTGTTGAAGGCGATGTTGTAACGGCGTCACTTGCAGCAATCCGTGTAAAAAAAAATGACATTTTAGATTACGACATCTCTAATGACACAGCCCAGAGCGTTGGGTTATCTTGCGGAGGTAAACTCAAGGTTTTTATCCATGTTATTACAAAAAATTCTGAGTATGCATTTGAAAAAATAGAACATGCCGCAAAGAGTTTTTGCTCTGCCTGGATGCTGATAAATACTTTTAATGGCGAACTGATCGTTTTTGATACTGAAAATTTTGACAAGATTAATATTAAGTCGCTGAATGGAGAAAGCGGTTTCATGGAATATAAAGGGCAGCATACTTGGTTTGCTCGTGCATTTCATCCAAGTCCACGATTAATAATTGTTGGTGCCGTACATATCGCCCAATCATTGTCAAGCATTGCTCTTATGGCAGACTATGAGGTTGTATTAATTGACCCACGAGATACTTGGGCCACAAAAACAAGGTTTCCTGGAATCAAAATAATTCACGCTTGGCCTTCAGACGCAGTAAATCAGCTCATTCCAGATTCAAGAACAGCAATTGTTACACTCAGTCATGACCCAAAACTTGATGATCCCGCATTAATTTCTGCTCTCTCCACCGAAGCTTTTTACGTAGGAAGTTTAGGAAGCAAGCGATCACATTCCCAGCGCATTGAGCGCCTTAAAAATAATGGTGTTGATATTAAAAAAATTGATAAAATCCATGGACCCATCGGCTTAAACATCTTGGCAAACACGCCATTCGAAATCGCAGTGTCGATAATGGCACAAATAATCCAATCTTACCAATCTAGAAACCAGTAAAACTCACTAAAAATAAATTAAATGCAGGCAACCATTCAACAAAATCAGAAAGCAATACTTTGGATGATTTTTTATGCTGCTATTATTTCAGGCATGCATGTTTGCATCCGACTTGTATCAGAGGGTATGCACCCTTTGCAGATTGTTTTTTTTCGAAATGTGTTTGGTCTCATTGCTGTAATACCTTGGTTTATAAAATTTGGTTTCCAGCCATTGAGGACCGAGCGATTTGGCTTACTTTTTTTCCGAGGAGGACTAAACTCACTAGCCATGTTTGGATTCTTTTACAGTGTTGCAATACTCCCTTTAGCAGAAGTCACCGCACTTTCTTTCACAGCTCCGATTTTTGCTACCTTGCTCGCAATATTCGTTTTCAATGAAAAATTAGGGATTTGGCGCTGGGCGGCAATTATATTTGGTTTAATTGGTGTTTTTGTGGTCCTTAGGCCTGGTTTTAATGAGATTAGCTATGGTCAAATATTGTGTCTTTTATCAGCTCTTGGTTGGAGTGGCTGTCTAATAATAATCAAAATCTTAGGTCGCACCGAATCCGCCGCAACCATTACCACCTATATGTCAATTATCATGGCTCCACTAACATTAGTTCCAGCTATTTTTTTTTGGACTTCCCCTAACTTAGAGCAAATATTAATGCTTATCCTTCTCGGCACGCTTGGTGGCATTGGTCAACTTGCTATGACTGAGTCACTTCGACTCGGTGAAACTCATATAGTAACGCCATTTGATTTTTCTCGACTCATATTTATCTCGATATTTGGCTATTTCCTTTTCGAGCAAGTCCCTGATATCTATGTCTGGATTGGAGGCAGCATGATCATAATCTCAATCGCATTCATTGCGTGGCGTGAACATGTTCAAACAAACCCAAAAAGTACTGGACTTTTAGAAAAGAATAATAAGTTTTAAGCCCACTTTTTAATGACTATTTTTGTCAGTAAGGTGACAATCATTAAACTTATACTTGCACTGAAAGAGAAGTTGCGATAGTCCGGCTATACAGAATTAATTTCAACTTTTCTGTTTTAACTATTAAAAGTTTGCGCTATGGAAAGAAAACTCTCTGAACGTACAACTCCTTATTCGCACTCCGCAGGAATACTGTCTATAGATTTAAATGCGCTCGCATCAAATTATCAAATAATAAAAAACAACA
>MDTB01093937.1_pt1 | contig 25614 bp, 26 predicted proteins | sample 811161 | NCBI WGS metagenome assembly MDTB01 (sample SAMN05326650, study PRJNA326480) | marine metagenome | isolation source: seawater | place: Mediterranean Sea | collected 2009
AAGCTATCTACATCACACTGCTACAACCGAATACCTTTGCTGTGTTCCCACCCTGGAGGATTAATCAGGAGCTAGTTGTGTAGGACTTGCCACTATAAATATACAATTAATTAGAATTAGAGGATAATAATTTTTGACTATGTTAAAAAATATAGCTTAAATTTGGAAAAGCTATGAAAAACTCAAATAAGTCCTTAATTTTTCTTTTTCTTCTAAATGTGTTATTGTTAGAATCTTGTGGCGGGAACTCTCAAGTGGATACTATTTCTATTTCGAGTAATCTTACATATAAAAAAATAAAAATAGATGATACTCTGAAGATTAAATTAAGTAAAAGCTCAAAAAATTTGGCATTTGAAATAAAATCAAATAACCAAATTCAGAAAATTACCCCTATAGATTCAAATATTGAAAATAACAATCAATATAATTTTCTGCTTAATAATCTGACACTTGGAAAAAAAGAACTCATTATTAAATCAGGTAATGATGAGAAGAAAGTAAACTTTACATTACTAAACAATCAAGCACCAAAAATATATAACTACGAAATAATAAATGAGTTTAGTAGATCTAACAATTCGTATACACAGGGGCTTGAATTTTACAATGACACCCTTTATGAGAGCTTGGGAAGATACGGTCAATCAAAACTTGTTAAAGTTGAATTTAATAGTGGAAAGAAACTAAAAGAAATAAGGCTTCCTTCTGAATATTTTGCTGAAGGAATTACCATATTAAATGATAAAATTTTTCAATTAACATGGAAAGAAAAGGTTGGTTTTGTTTATGATATAGATAATTTTAATAAAATTAATTCGTTCGAATACAGAAAAAGCTTAGAGGGCTGGGGGATTTGTAATGACGGGGTAAAATTATACAAAAGTGACGGAACAGAAAAAATATGGAAACTAAACTCAGAAAATCAAATAGAAGAGGGTTATATAGAAATTTATACAAATAAAAATAAAGTTGTGGGTTTAAATGAACTAGAGTGGGTTGATGGGAAAATTTATGCAAATAGATATTTATTTGACGGTATTGCTATTATTAACCCAAAAAATGGTGCAATTGATGGAGTAATTAACTTATCCAACCTTAAAAGCAAAGTAACTCAACATGAAAAACTTGATGTTATAAACGGTATTGCCTTTAATAAAAAAAGAAACTCAATATTCGTTACAGGAAAAATGTGGGATAAGCTATTTGAAATAAGAATAAAAGATTAGTTATGAATAATCTCATTAAGTTATTGTTAGCTGTTACTGTTTTGTTTTTCTGGAATTCATGTAATGATGATATTGAATTCGAAATTAACGATACTCCTCTATTATTTTCAAAGGACACAGTATATTTAGACACTGTTTTTACCAATATAGGTTCCAGCACTTATAACCTTAAAGTATATAATAATTCAAATAAAAATATATTAATTCCTGAGATTAAACTATCAAACGGAAATAATTCCTTTTTTAGACTAAATGTTGATGGTATTTATAACCAAAACGACGATAACGGAAAAAGATTTGAAAACATTGAACTTTTGGCTAATGATAGCCTTTATATATTTATAGAAACAACAATTGACATCAATGAAATTAATACTGATCAAAATTCCTTCTTATATGAAGATAAAATTGAATTCATAAATTTAAATAGCTCGCAAGACGTAAATCTTGTTTCTTTGGTTAAAGATGCAATATTTATATATCCGGATAGATATGAAAATGAACAACAGTATATTTATGAAATCCTTGAAATTGATTTTGACGGAGATGGAATAAACGAGCAAACCGGAATTAGAGGAAGATATTTGGATGAAAATGAGCTGATATTCACGAATGAAAAACCTTATGTTATATTTGGTTATGCTGCAGTAGATAACGGAAACGAATTAATAATCGAAAAAGGATCAAGAATCCATTTTCATGAAAATTCAGGGTTAATTATTACTAATGGTGGTAGTATTAAAGCAAACGGCGAATTTAGTCAAAATCAAGGCTTAGAAAATGAAATTATTTTTGAAGGAGACAGACTTGAGCCTCTTTTTGAAAATATCCCAGGACAATGGGGGACAATTTGGTTGTTAGATGGCAGTATTGATAATGAATTTAGTTTTTGCACAATTAAAAATGCCTCTGTTGGGATTTATACTACCGGGGGAGCAAACTTCGATGACTTCAAGCTTGATTTACTTAATGTTCAAATTTATAATAGTAGTAATTTTGGAATCCTTTCTTTATCGTCATCCATCGATGCAGAGAACTTGGTAATCAATAAATCTGGACAATCTTCTTTTGCTGGTACCTATGGAGGAAAATATAAATTAAATCATTGTACAATAACAAATTTTTGGAATTCTGGCATCAGACAATTTCCTTCTGTTCTATTTAATGATTTTTTTATTGATTCTGATAACAATGAATATGTTAATGAATTATTTGATGTAGATATTTCAAATTCAATAATCTATGGAAATAAGAACATTGAATTTCTAGTTGAAAATTTAAGTGATACATACCTTGATTTCAAGTTTATTAACACTCTTGTGAAGTTCGAAGATGTCAATAATTATTTTGAGAATGATTCTAGATATGATTTTTCAAATGATCTGTATTATGAAAATCTGTTTGACAACTTACTTCCTGGATTTATTAATCCTATTCAAAACGATTTAAGAATAAATCAAGATTCACAAGCAATAGGGCTTGGTTCATTAGAATATGCAATTCAAACACCTTATGACATATTGAACATTGATAGAACTTCGAATAGTGATTTAGGCGCTTATCAACACGTTATTATGCAAGACTAGTTTAGAAACAGAGGTCTGTGATTCATAAAATCTTTAACATCAGCGGCAATTTGACTTAAAGATTGTTCATGTTCATTATTGATTATAGCTTTATCAATAAAATCAACGACTTTAATCATATCATCTTCTTTCAAGCCTCTTGTGGTAACAGCTGCTGTTCCAATTCTAATACCTGAGGTAACAAAAGGAGACTTATCATCAAATGGGACCATATTTTTATTAACTGTTATCTCAGCTTTACCCAATACGGACTCAGCATCTTTACCAGTGATATTTTTATTTCTTAAATCAATAAGCATCATATGATTATCTGTTCCACCAGAAATAATTTTGTAATCTCTTTTTATAAACTCATCTGCCATAACCTGAGCATTTTTCTTTACTTGAAGAATATAAAAAAGAAAATCTTCTGAAAGTGCTTCACTAAAAGCTATAGCTTTTGCAGCAATAACATGCTCAAGGGGACCACCCTGGTTTCCAGGAAAAATCGCAGAATCTAATAGCGAGGACATTTTTTTTAGTGAACCATTTTTGAGTCTAATATTAAAAGGATTATCAAAATCTTCTCCCATTAAAATCAAACCCCCTCTTGGTCCTCTAAGAGTCTTATGTGTTGTTGTGGTTACAATATGACAATAAGGAATTGGATCATTTAAAATTCCTTTGGCGATTAGTCCAGATGGGTGGGAAATATCAGCGAGTAAAAAAGCATTAACAGAATCTGCAATCTCTCTGAATCTTTTAAAATCAATATCTCTAGAGTAAGCAGAGGCACCAGCAATAATCATCTTAGGTTGTTCTTTTTTTGCTATTCTCTCAATTTCATCATAATCAAGAATTCCTGTTACTTTATCTACTCCATAAAAAACCGGATTATACAATTTGCCTGAAAAATTTACACTTGACCCATGTGTCAAGTGACCTCCATGTGCTAGATCAAAACCTAGAATAGTATCACCTGGGGTTAGACACGCAAAAAATACTGCAGAATTAGCTTGGCTACCGGAATGAGGCTGAACATTTGCCCAACAAGCGCCAAATAATTCTTTGGCCCTTTCAATAGCCAGGGTTTCTATTTCGTCAACAATTTGACAGCCTCCATAATATCTTTTACCAGGATATCCTTCAGCATATTTATTTGTAAGGATCGATCCAGTTGCAGACATCACCTGATCACTTGTGAAATTTTCAGATGCAATAAGCTCTATACCATCAATTTGACGATTTTTTTCAGCATCAATTAAATTAAATATCTCCTTATCTTTTTGCATATTTGTATTATGTTTAATGATTTACAAAATTAATCAATTGACAAAATAAAATATCAGATTTATTTGTATTAATATATTTTTTATTAATATTTAATTAACAGTTATGAAAAGTGTAGTTAAAATAGTTAATAAGAAAGCTAAATTTGAATTTATTTTACATGATTCATTTGTTGCTGGTATTGTATTAAGTGGGTCTGAAATAAAATCAATCAGAGATTGCAAGGCTTCAATAAGAGAAAGTTTTTGCAAATTCACAAATAAAGAACTTTTTATTATAAATATGAACATTGAAAAATACGATTTTTCAAGTGATGATAATTATAATCCAAAAAGAGCACGCAAACTACTCCTAAACAAAATTGAGTTAAATAAACTTAAAAAATCTGTTGAACAAAAAGGGTCATCAATTATTCCTTACAAGTTATTTATTAGTAAAAAAGGTTTTGCAAAACTGGAAATTTTTACTGCTACTGGTAAAAAATTGTATGATAAAAGAAGTACATTGAAAGACAAGGATAATAAGAGAAACCTCAACAGAATAAACAAAAATAAAGTCTAAATCTTATCTTTTAGCATAGGAACAAATTGAAAATCTCCAAAATCTTTGACATCATAATCCTCATCTGATATTTTTGTATAAAGCAACATTTTTTGAACATCATCACCTAAAGGTATTACCATTTTTCCGTTTAGCTTTAATTGTGAGAGTAAATTTTTAGGTACCTCAGCAGCACCTGCAGTCACAATTATACCCTCATATGGAGATTCGTCTAAGTAACCCTGATATCCATCACCATAAATCATTTTCTTTGGATAATAGTTGATAGAAGGTAAAAATATAGATGTTTTTCTGAAAAGTTCCTTAATTCTTTCAATAGTATATAACTTCACTCCCATTTCACATAGAACAGCAGATTGATATCCGCTTCCTGTTCCTATTTCTAGAATTTTGTCGCCTTTTTTTATTTGTAATAATTGACTTTGGAAGGCTACTGTATAAGGTTGCGATATGGTTTGACCGGATGAAATTGGGAAAGCCTTGTCCTGGTATGCATGATCAATAAAGCCTGAGTCCATAAACATGTGCCTTGGTACTTTAGAAATAGCATCTAAAACTAAAGAATCTTTGATTCCTTTCTTAATTAATTCAGCAACAAGCTTATTCCTTAATCCTTTATGTTTAAATGAATCAATAACAAAAATTATTTAGATTTAAATTTAAAACATATTGGTATCAAAATATTAAATTTGTAAAAAAAAATATGTTAAAAGCAGGTGTGGTAGGATGTGGTCATCTAGGTAAAATTCATATTAAACTATTGAATCAATCAGAAAGTTTTGATTTATTAGGAGTTTATGATAATGATATTAGCATCTCTAAAAAAGCTGCTAGTGAGTTTGGATGTAAATTTTATGCGAGTTTTGAAGAAATGATATTAGAGATTGATGTCCTTGACATTGTCACACCGACCCCCTCCCACTATAGCTATGCGTTGAAAGCCATAGAAAACGGAGTTCATATTTTTGTCGAAAAGCCTGTTTGCTCTAATACGGAAGAATCTTTCAATTTAATCGAAAAATCAAAATTAAACAATGTGAAAATTCAGGTAGGCCACGTAGAAAGATTTAACCCTGCTTTTACAGCCGTTGAAAATAAAATTAGTCAACCCATGTTCATCGAATCTCATAGATTAGCTCAGTTCAATCCAAGAGGAACTGATGTTTCTGTAGTTCTTGATCTTATGATTCATGATATTGATATTATTTTAAATTCGGTTGATTCAGCAATAAAACATATTTCATCTAGCGGAGTTTCGGTTATTAGTGATGCACCTGATATTGCTAATGCAAGAATAGAGTTTGAAAATGGGTGTGTCGCCAACCTTACTGCTAGTAGAGTTTCTTTAAAGAATATGAGAAAAACAAGGTTTTTTCAATCTGGTAAATACATTTCTATTGATTTTTTAAATCGTGAGTCACAAATAGTAGAAATAGACGAAAAAAATTCTGAAACACCAATTATGACTTTAGAAACTTCAAAGGGAAATAAAAAGAAAGTTTATTTTAGTAAACCAAATATTTCTGAAAATAATGCCATACTTGACGAATTGAATAGTTTTGCATTCTCTTTAACAAATGACACAAGACCAAAAGTAGATATCTATGATGGTCACAATGCCTTGGATGTTGCTATTAGAATAATTAAAAACTTTAAATAAAATGAAACAAATTTCTGTAATTGGTTGTGGAACAATGGGTAATGGTATTGCTCAAACATTTGCATTATTTGATTTGAATGTTAAATTGTATGATATAAGCTTAAATAATTTAGATAATGCCAAAAAAACTATCCTAAAGAACTTAGAGAGAATGGTAAATAAAGAAGTTATCAAGCGTTCTGATTTGCAAAAAACATCCAATAATATTACATACACAAATGATATTAATTCAGTTTTTAATTCTGACTTAGTTATTGAAGCTGTTACTGAAAATCTTGAAATTAAAGAATCTATTTTTAAAGAATTGGATGCTAAATGTTCTGAAAAAACAATAATAGCATCAAATACATCTTCAATATCTATTTCAAAACTAGCGAGTGCAACCAAAAGAAAAGACAAGGTAATTGGGATGCATTTTATGAATCCTGTTCCAATCATGAAGTTAGTTGAGGTTATAAACTCAACTTACACAAGTAAAGAAACAACCAACACTATTTTAGACCTGTCAAAAAAGCTAAATAAAATACCATTAAGTGTAAATGACTATCCCGGCTTCATTTCAAACAGAATACTAATGCCTATGATTAACGAGGCTATTGAAGCATTAGATCAAGGAGTGGCTAACGTTAAAAATATTGACGGAATAATGAAATTAGGGATGGGACATCCAATGGGACCACTGCAACTTGCCGATCTGATAGGTTTAGATGTATGTAAATCAATTTTAGAAGTGATGCTAAATGGACTAAAAAACGAAAAGTATGCACCAAATAAATTACTCGTTGATCTTGTAAGTAAAGGAAAACTAGGAGTCAAATCAGGTGAAGGGTTTTATGATTATACAAACTCAAAAAAAGCTGAATTTGTTTCAAAAAGATTTGCCAATGATTGATAAAAATATCAATAAAATTCAATCGGATATTCCTGACTATGTTGAGCTAATTGCAATCTCAAAAACAAAACCAAACGAAGATATAATTAAGGCTTATGAGAATGGTCATAGATCATTTGGTGAAAACAAGATTCAAGAAATGACCAGAAAATTCGAAGAATTACCTAAGGATATTATTTGGCACATGGTTGGACACGTGCAGAGCAATAAAATAAAATATATGGCACCATACGTGAATTTAATTCACGGTGTAGACTCATTCAAGACAATAAAAGTAATAAACAAAGAAGGTCAAAAAAATAATCGAATTTTAAACTGCTTGTTACAATTGAAAATTTCCAAAGAAGAATCAAAATTTGGTTTAGAAGCCGATGCATTAAAAAAGATTATTTTTTCAGATGAATATTGTGAGATGGAAAATATCAAAATTAGAGGTATAATGGCAATGGCTACAAATACCAAGAATAAAGACATGATTCGAAATGAATTCGTATATGCTAAGAATATTTTTGATGAAATTAGTGGTATAAATAATAATTTTGAAATATTATCTATGGGTATGAGTAATGACTATCACATCGCAATTGAATGCGGTAGTAACATGATAAGGTTAGGAAGTTTAATTTTTGGTGATAGAAACTACTGATATTATTTATTCGATTATAGACATAGAGACAACTGGAGGCAAATTCAATCAAGAAAAAATAACTGAAATTGCAATATTCAAGATTAATAATGATGGAAATATTTCTGTATATCATCAATTAATTAATCCTAAGAAAAAAATACAATTATTCGTTGAAAGACTAACCGGCTTAAATAATTTTATGCTAAAAAATAAGCCAGTCTTTGAAGAAGTTGCCGGAGATATTTACGATTTCACAAAAAACAGTGTTTTTGTAGCCCATAATGTAAACTTTGATTTCAGAGTCCTTAGAAATGAATTTTCACAAATTGGCAAGAAATTTAACAGAGATTTACTCTGTACAATTGAACTTTCTAAGAAGGTTTTTCCTGACATGAAATCTTATAGCTTAGGCAAATTGGTATCAAATCTTGGAATAAAAATTAAAAATAGACATCGAGCTGACGGAGATGCAAAAGCTACACTTGATTTATTTATATTAATAAAGTTAAAGATAAGTCAAAAAGAATTAGATAAATATATCAAAAAATCAGAATGAGTAAATTTTTAATTACAATCGTTGGTCCAACTGCAATAGGAAAAACATCACTAGCGATAAAATTGGCGAAAAAATATAAAACTGAAGTTATTTCCGCAGACTCTAGACAATTTTACAGAGAATTAAATATTGGAACTGCAAAGCCCTCAAAAGATGAGCTATTGTCTGTTAAACATCATTTAATTAATAACATTTCAGTAATCAATAAATACGATATTTCACACTTTGAATCTGATGCTAGAAAAATTATAGATAACCTTTTTAAAACTAAGGATTATATAATTTTAGTAGGCGGGTCAGGATTATATATTGATACTATTTTATATGGAATCGATAAAATACCCAATGTTGAAGACCCTTTAAGAAAAAAATTAAATGAGGAGTTTCAAAATAACGGATTAAAAAACTTGTTAGCTCAACTTAAAAAAATTGATCCCGTTACATATAAAAATATAGATTTAAGTAACCATAGAAGAATAATTAGAGCTCTTGAGGTAAGTATTTCGTCAAAAAAACCCTACTCCTCTTTTCTAACTAACTCCGTAAAACAATCAAATTATAATGAAATAATAATTGGATTAAATTGTGACAGGGATAAATTACATTCACTAATAAATAAAAGAGTAGACAAAATGATAGAATCTGGTCTAATTGAAGAAGTTAAAACGCTCGAAAAATTTAAGAATTTAAATGCATTAAACACAATCGGCTATAATGAAATATTTGATTATTTGAAAAATAAGACTTCTTTAGAAAAGACAATAGAAAAAATAAAAACAAATACAAGGAGATACGCAAAAAGACAATTGACCTATTTTAATTCAAATAAAAATATAAATTGGTTTGAAAATCAATATGATATCAAAAATATTTTCAAATTAATTGAGTCAAAAAAAATTACTCAACAATTAACCTAAAGCCCTCTCCGTGTATATTATTAATACTTACCTTTGGATCTATTTGAAGCTGTTTTCTAAGCTTAGCTATATATACATCCATACTTCTTGATGTAAAATAATTATCATCATGCCAAATCCTTGTCAAAGCTAACTCTCTAGGCATTAAATCATTAATGTGAACCAATAACAACTTTAGTAACATATTTTCTTTTGGAGATAACTTTACCGGAGGTTCATCATTAAATCTCAAGTGTCTGAGTTTAGAATTAAAGTGAAATGAACTAAAACTAAATTCTGTCTCATCTGAATCAATTGACTTAGTTAAATTATTTCGCTTCAAAATAGCCTTTATTTTGAATAATAAAACATCACTATCAAAAGGTTTCTTTAAATAATCATCAGCTCCTAATTTATAGCCCTTAAGGACATCTTCTTTCATTGATTTTGCCGTTAAAAAAATTATCGGAATGTCAGCTGAAATATTTTTAATTTCTGTAGCTAATGTAAAACCATCCTTGTAAGGCATCATGACATCTAAAATACACAGATTAAATTCGAACTTTTTAAACTTTTCAAAACCTTCCATACCATTTTTTGCCAAAATGACATCGTAGTCATTCATTTTTAAAAAATCTCTCAAAATAATCCCAAAGTTTGGATCATCCTCAACCAATAAAATTCTCTTTTTATTATTCATAATCAGTTATTTGTTAGTGAACTTAACTGTATAGTAAAGGTACTACCCTTTCCAACTGTACTAAATACTGAAATATTACCATTATGAAAATTAATGATTTTTTTAACATACGCTAAACCTAATCCATGACCTTTTACATCATGTAGATCACCGGTTTGTTTTCTGTAAAATTTATTAAATATTTTTGATTGTACAGTCTTAGACATTCCGATACCATTATCAGTAATTTCTATTATAATTTTATTGTTAATATTTTTAGTTTTGACAGAAATTTCAGGATTATTTTCATTGTATTTAATCGCATTATCTAAAATATTAACGAAAACATTGATTAAATGAGTCTCATTACCAATTATTGTTGAATTTAGGGCATTAATTTCCTTAATAATATTACCATTTTTATTTTCAATAATCAAACTAACATGAGAAATTGCTAAATCAATTATTTCATTTAAATCCTGCTTAGATTTTTCAATATTTAGCTCATTTCTCTCTAAATGACTTATCATAAGTACATTTTCAACCTGATCATGCATCCTATTATTTTCATCATAAATCATTTCAAGATATTTTTTGACTTTTTGCTTATTAATTATGGTTTTGGGGTTTTGAATTGCAGATAATGCTAAATTAATTGTTGCAATAGGGGTTTTAAATTCATGTGTCATGTTATTTATGAAATCCGTTTTTATTTCTGATATTTGCCTTTGTCTAAGTAAGAGAAGAATTGTAGTAATGTATGCAATTATGATAATTGAGGTCAAAATTACCGATGTAATAATTACCGGGACCAAAGAGGATAACAAAAAAGGTGTTCTTGCTGGAAAATTTACTTTCAGTGAATAGTTACTTATATCCTTTTCATCTTTAAAAATTAGTGTAGAATAATTTGGATTTGTAATTTTAAAATTCTCAGAGAAAACTTTAGTAATACTATCCTTATGATAAATTGCATATTCAAAATCTAAATTAATATTCATTTTAATAAAATTGCCTTTAAGCACCTTCTCAAACTTATTTAGATCACCTATCCTTTCTTGAATTGGATTTTTTTTTGAGAGATCATTGTAAGCAGTTTCAAATAAAACTTCTTTACTTTTTGAAATTTTTCCAACTTTTAATAAAAATTCCTGCGGGCTAAGATTATCTTCTACTCTGGGTTGTGAAAATATATTTTCCTCGCGTTGATTGGATAGTCTTTTAATAGAAATATTTTCCTTTTCTGATATGAAATCAAATAGATCGTCAAAATAGGTTTTTGTTTTGGGTATTATAAGGTTTTCCTCGATTACTCCATTTCTATAAATAATAGTTTCTCTATCATCTATATTTTCATTAATCACTATTAAGTTATTGATAGATGTTGTATCAATTTGGATTTCACTGTTTATAAGATTTCTGAATCTGATAAGATATTTTCTAAATTCATTCCTTTCAATTATAGATGCTGTCTCATCCAAAACATAGTTAACGTTTGATGCAAATTGTCTATTATTATCTTCGTAGTTTTTTACAATAAAGAATGATTGAATAAATATTATACCAACTAATGAAATACTCATTAAGAAGAGTAGAAATATAAATATCTTTTTATTCACAACTCAAATTTATTATTTAATAAGAAATAAATTTTATATTTAATAAAACATTAACAATAATCAATCTAATAGAGAGAGATGAATACTATTCAGCTCACTGAGGAGCTTATCCCTGGATATATTTTTAATACAGAAATCTGATTTTGAACATTTTACATCTTGAGGTATTTGCAAACTCAAAATTTTATTTATTCGTATTTTAGAATAGTTTTCCCTTGTTTTCAATCTGTCATGTATTAATTCAATAGGTGCTTTAATACATATTATTTTATCAAAATATGATTGAGAATTATTTTCAAAAATTAGTGCTGCCTCATATATAACATATTTTGAATTTTGTTTATTTACCCATAAAACGAAATCCTCATGTACAAGTGGATGAACAAAAGCATTTATAGATTTCAACAATTCTAGATCGCAAAATATTTTATTTGAAATAAATTCCTTGTTAAGATTTCCATTAACATAGGCATCAGATCCCAATAATTTAATAATTGATCTTTTAATTTCTAGATTATTAGTCATCATATTTTTTGCACTTTCATCAGCTATAAAAACAGGAATGCCTAAATATTTGAAATATTCGGCAGCTGTAGTTTTTCCACTTCCAATGACACCTGTTAGACCAATCTTTTTCACTCTAATATTATTAATTGCACCTTATTAGAACTCAATTTAGCGTTTTTCACAAAATCAGGTTTTTTAATTAAAAAAGGGGTTAAAATACTTTCATTTTTATCAAAAATACATTCAATTCTAAAATCTGATGGTAATACCTTTTTATAGTCATCAATACTTATAGAATATTTTACAGACAATTGCTTTGGGTAGAAATTAAACTTATCACTGTTATTACTCAAAATATCTATTGGAACATTTACTATTTCCTCTGTGTATTTATCTACTTGTAGTTGATAATTAATCTCATTAACATCTATTATTATATTATCAAAATCAGGTTTTAATATTTTAAGGTTAATATTTATATCTGAGCTTACATCAGATAATTCGACAACTTCTGTTTCTAGATAATCAATATTATTTAAAATTTCCTTAGGCCCCAATATCAAAACGGAGTCATTAGAAATTAAAGTTGGATAAAAGCTATCAAAACCAGACTTATAATTAATAATTATATTAGATTTTACATACTTAATTTCACTATCATATTGATCATAGTAGAAATACATTGAATCTTCTGAAATGGTTAAAATCTCATGATTTGAATTAAAATTTAGCTTCGTGTCATTAAAATTTGAACTATAGTCCCATAGATACGAATTTTTTAACTCTTTTAATTTTTTTACTGATATTTTTAATTCGGGTGTTTTAAAATAATACTTGGCAAAACTAAAACCTAAGCCTCTAAGTTTTAGAAATACAGAATCGTGTGATTTTTCATAAATAACTTTATCTTCTGGCTTCTCTATTAATGCTATTTTAAACAGGATATCTTTATCATATGTTGAAGTTAATTTTTCAAATAAGGAAGTTATCAATGATAATAACAAGAAAATTAAAAAAATATTGAGCCTTGGCTTATTTAAAAATACTTTCATGATTATTATTTAAAAAACATTTTTGGAAATATATTCTCAATTCTTTTATTTGGAAAAGTATTTATTAATAAGAAAGATTTGAAAAAACCAAAACCATATGCTGTAAATTGAATTATTGTTGTGAAAGTTGATAAAAAACCTACAACTAAATTATTTTTTAATGATGCAAGTATAAAAACTAACAAAAAATATAATGAAAAAAATATTATTAATATGCTATTAACTTTAAATAAAAATAAAATAATTGACAAGGTAAAAACAACAGTAAATATTAGAGGAAACCAATAAATATTTTTTTTAGTTTCTGGATAAAAATTATTTAAAATTGATCTAGCAATTCCAAATTTATATACTTGTATAAAGAAACTTATTGAAGAAATTCTTCTTTTATGAAAAACCTTTAATTCCTTATATAATTGAGTTTTAAAACCTAACCTATTTAATCTTATAGATAAATCGGGGTCTTCTCCTGGGTGAATTTTACCAAAACCTTTACTTTTTAAAAAAGCTTCTTTAGAAATACCCATATTAAAACTCCTGGGTTGAAAATCTTTTGATTTATTACCTCCTCTTACATGTCCAGTTGTTAAAAATGATGTCATGGAATAACTAACTGCTTTTTGGAAATTACTAAACGATTTATGTGAATCATCAACTCCTCCAAAACAACTTGAATAATTTTTAGATAAATTATTAATTAATATTTTGATATAATTTTTAGGGAGTAAGACATCAGAGTCTATAATTACAAAATATTCTCCCTTGGCATTATTCATTCCAAAATTTCTTGAGTCACCTGGTCCAGAGTTTTCTTTGAAGTAATATGAAATATTTAATTTGTTTGAAAAGTTTGATACAATAACGTCACACTTTATTGTTGACCCATCCTCAACAATAACAATTTCAAAGTCTTTTTCAGATTCGAGCTCAACAAAACTCTGCAGTAATTCTTTTATCTCATTTGGTCTGTTAAATACAGGAATTATAAATGATATATCCTTAAGAAGCATAGTCAAAATTAAGCAATTATATACAAAAAAAGGGTTTAGAAAGTCTAAACCCTTTTTGCAAAATTAAATTGGCTTAATTTAATTGATAATTAATTTTGAAGTGCTAGTCTTACCATCAATTGTCACTCTTGTCATGTAGAATCCACTCTCTAAACTTGAAATATCTAATATATCTCCAGAAATTGAAGTTGAAAATACTTTTCTTGCGTTCACATCAAAAATCTCAATAAACTTTTCTCCAGAAAGTGATGAAACTATAGTTATATAGTCTGTATCAACAGGGTTTGGATAAATTCTAAGATCTGCAATGTTATTATCTGAAATTGATAATCCAGCACAACTAATATCAAATATAACTGGCCCTCCTTGAATTGATATGTCTGCAGCAAGGTAAACATTGATTGTACCATCAGTTGCTGTATATGATCCTGATTGAGTACCTGAGACAGGACCATATAGTAAGTTACCAGCACCATCAGTAATAAATACCCAATCATAAGTGCTTTCTGTTGTACCGCTTAATGTTACTGTAACTTCATCTAAGTAACCATCACTATCTTGATCACCTGCGGTTGTTGAAAATAACAGATCAGAACTATAATCGTTCGTTGCTAAATCAAAATTATCATCAAATAAGCTACCTCCACTATTTGAATTTGGATAATCATAAGTTAGTGTTTCCCCGCAAGAGGGTGGTGTAATATCAGTGGTAAAAGATGTCGATATTAATGCACTTAGCGAGCCATCGGGGCATACAGCAGCTAACCACAGAGTATATGTAGTTTGACTATTCAAATCATTGAAATCATAGGAGGATCCATCTATGATTGTTCCTGATTCTGAAATATCTGCTGGCTCATCATCACCCATCTCGATTAAGTAGGTTGTTCCGTCATCCAAGCCACTCCATGAAACATTTCCAGAAACATCTGAAATCTCTGTGGTTACTAAATCTGTTGGTGAGCCACAAAGTAATTCCTCAATACTTAAACTGTATGAGATATTTTGGGGTGATGGAAAAGATGATATGACAAAATAGTAAGTAGAACCAGAGGAAACAGGTAATTCAAATGAAGATTCAACTTGTGCTGAATTAGTCGAATTAACAATCCAACAAGCCGTACCTATATCTTCTGCACTGGCATAAACATAAATACCAGTCCATGTATTGTCAGGAGTGAGGGTTACAAGTAGGGTCATGTCTTGGCTAGCTTGATATAAATAAACCACATCATCACCTCCTAAATAAAAACCAGACCCATCACATTCAGTTGCTGTATTTGTATAGTCATCTCCATAGTTGATTGTATCATCTGAAGTGTAATATGGTAAAGAATTAATTAATATAGGTTCATCGCCTGTCGAACCAATTGGAGGACATGTATATGCAAATACAACTGTAGAATCACAGTTAAAGTCACCGGTATCAAAAGAAATTGTGACCTCTTGTCCGCTATTATATGGTCCAAAAGTATATATTCCAGCATCCTGTATATATAAAGTTTCTGAGCCATCAGTAACAATTAATTCATCTGATGATCCCAAATCATTGATATTAACATCAACGGAATAGTTTCCTTCACCACCTGAACATGACGAAACTATCTCTGTTTCGTAAGCAGGTTCAACACAAGAATTTTCAGAGATATCCAAAGTGTAAGCTACATTTTGTGGAGGTGGCCAACTTGACACAACAAAATAATAGGATTGACCAGTGTAAACATTTAAATCAAATGCATGTTGTGTGGCTGTGGTACTGGTTGAATTAATTAGCCAACAATTTACACCAATATCTTCGGCATTTTCAAAAACATATATTCCATTATAAGACCCTTCAGGCGTAAACTTTACATTTAATGAAGTATCAGTCTCAGCAGTATATAAATATACTACATCATCACCACCTAAATAACTGCCACTTCCATTACAACCAGTAGCTGAATTTGTATAGTCGTCTCCATAATTGACCGTATCATCAGTTGCTGAGTATGGAATTGAATCAATAATTATAGGGTCTGATGCAATGCTGCCTGTTGGTGGAGGTGTAAAAGAAATACTAAACCAATCGGTAACTTCATTTTCACATACAGATCTAACAAAAAACTCATAAGAAAGCCCCTGGCTTAGATCACTTAATTCGATTGATGTTTCTATTATACTCTCCCCAGAACTAGGAATATCACCACCGGTTTCTTGTAATACATATTCAAAATTACTTACGTCAGGAGCATTCCATGAGATGGATGCACTATTTGAAGTCAAATTATCCAGTGATAATATAGGGTTAGAGCAGCTTTGGGTGATTCCTTCAAAAGTAATATTTGCATATGACTCTCTTAAATAAGATGATGTTGTGACTGGATTATATGGGTCAAACGAAGTCAAATCATTATAATATACATAACCCCTTGAAACTCCCGGTGTAGCAGTACAATAAAAGTCATGAGATGAAGGATCATAATTATCATTTACATTTGATGTTTCATTTACAGCTATAATTAGATTGTCTTCTCCATTATATTCAAAGGGTGTATCTAGCGTAATACTTACCACTTGATCAGAAATTGACACATTTCCGCTAAATACCTGAGTTAATTCGTTAATATCAACCCAAGATACATCAGTTGTTCCATCAACAGGTTCATGTTGATCAAGTGAAGTATGTCCAATCCAAATATCCCAACCATCGCTATTATCGAGAGTTGTTGCTGGATTAGCATTATATTTTAGCCCAGTAATTGTTCCAGATGCATTAATCTCACCTGCATGATATATTACTTGTGAATATGAGAATTTATAATATGGTTCAATAGGCATTTCTTCGTTTAATAATGTCCCATTTCCAACACTAACCTGTGAGAAAGATAAAACAGAGAAAAACAAGAAAACAGTCGATAGTATGTAATTTTTTATCATGTAGAGTATATTTTAAAATTATGATTTAAATAAATGTATTAAAAAAATACAATTCTTTAAAAAAAATATAAGAAAACAATATTGATAGGTGATTTTTAATAAAGAATACAGTAAAATTTTATTAAAATTTGGATATAAATACTTTACTTGGAATTTTCAATCAAATCCATTATCTCATCACTAACGCCCATATTACTAAATCCTCCATCATTATAAAGATTTTGAAGTGTAACCCTTTTTGTAAGGTCACTAAAGAGTGTTATTGTATAATTTGCACAATCCATGGCGGTAGCATTGCCTAAGGGAGACATTTTATCAGCATACTTTATAAATCCATCAAAACCTTTAACACCTTTTCCCGCTGTTGTGGGAGTTGGTGATTGTGAGATTGTATTAACCCTTACCTTTTTGTCTTTTCCAAAAAAGTATCCAAAACTTCTCGCAACACTTTCTAGAAAAGCCTTATTATCTGCCATATCATTATAATCAGGGAAAACTCTCTGAGCAGCCATGTAAGTTAAAGCGACAATACTACCCCACTCATTCATCGCATCATTTTTATAAAGAGTTTGCATTAAACGATGAAAAGACATAGCCGAAACATCTAATCCTTTATGAGTCCAATCATAATTTTGATTAGTGTATGCTTTTCCTTTTCTAACATTAATTGACATACCTATTGAGTGAAGCACAAAATCTAATTTTCCACCTAAAATTTCAGTAGACTTAGTTATTAAATTTTCTAAATCCTCTAATGAAGTGGCATCAGCAGGAATCACTGTAGATTTAGTTTTTTTAGCAAGTTCATTAATTTGACCCATTCTCATAGCAACAGGGGCATTTGTTAAAACAAATGACCCACCTTCTTCAAAAACTCGCTCAGCGGTAACCCAGGCAATTGAATTTGGGTCGAGGGCACCAAAAATAATTCCTCTTTTACCTTTTAGTAGATTATTTGACATTATTAATTTTTTTGTAAAACAAATATAATATTAATTAAGTAACTGCTTAGCGTGGGTGTATGCAGATTCGGATGCATTATTTCCTTCAAGCATTTTAGCAATTTCAACTATTCTTTCATTATCATTTAATCGTGAAATCATGGTTTTTGTATAACCGTCAATATCATTTTTATAAATTATGAAATGTGATTCACCCATAGCAGCTATTTGAGGTAAATGCGTTATTGAAAACGTTTGTATTTTCGTTCCAAGTTCTTTCATAATATGACCCATTTTTTTTGAAATTTCACCTGAGACTCCCGTATCAATTTCATCAAAAATAATAGATGGTATTTTTTTATACTTGGCCATGATGGATTTTATAGAAAGCATAATTCTTGACATTTCTCCCCCAGATGCTGAATCCTGAATTTTTTTAAATTTATAGCCTTTATTTGCAAGAAACTCGAAGTCAATTAAATCCATACCATTCGTATAAAAATTCTCTGTTCTCGAAAGGCTTATTTTAAATCTACTGTTAACCATACCTAATTCGTGAAGTACATTTTCTATTTGTTCAGTAAGGTCATTAACTACAGATTTTCTTCTATCATGAATTTGATTTGCACAACTTTTTAATTTAAACTTTAAATCTTCATATGCAGATTCAAAAATCTTAATCTCAGCATCAATATTTTCAGTGGTATGAACTTTTTCGAAAAGATTATCTCTAAATTTAGCTAAATCAATCAAAGAATTTAACGAATGTTTTTTTAATAGGTTGTTTATCTTATCTATTTTTTTTACAACTATATCTAATTTATCTGGATTTTGCTCCATAGAATCTAAAAAATTACTGATTTCGTGGGAGATATCTTCTAGATCAATTTTTATTGATGAAATTCTTTTAGAAATTGAATTAAATTTTTTAGAATTTTTTGAGATTTTATTAATTGAATATTTCAATTTTAAAAGCAATGAGATTAATCCTATATCATCATCAAGAATAATCATTGAACTTTGATTTAATTCTTTTGAAGTTTCTTCAAAATTTGATAAAGAATTTTGCATATTCTCCAGCTCATCTAGGTTCTCATCCAGAATATCAGCATTTTCTATTTCATCCAAAATAAATTTATTGTAATCAACAGACTGTATTAAAGATTGTTTTTTTTCGATTAATTCATCTAAGCATTTTGACTTAAGTCTAAAATCCTCAAATATTTTTTTGTATTGAGAAATGTTCTCTTCATTATTAGAAATTAAATCAAGTAATTCAAACTGAAATTCACTGTTCAAAATTTCAATATTTTGGTGTTGAGAATGGATGTCAATAATTTTAGATCCAATATTTGATAGTTGACTTAAATTTACTGGGCTATCATTAATAAATGCTCTTGATTTACCAGAAACTGATATTTCCCTTCTTAATATGGTTTCAGTTTCATAATCCAATTCGTTTTCATCGAACACCGACTTTAAGTCAAATGATCCAATATCAAAAACTCCTTCGATAATACATTTCTTAGATTTATCTAGATTAACCGAAAGATCTGCCCTTTTACCAAGAATTAATGAAATCCCACCAACTAATATTGATTTTCCTGCACCAGTTTCACCTGTAATTACAGTAAAACCGTTATTAAAAGATACCGAAAGATCATCTATTAACAAATAGTTTTTTATGGATAAGTTCTTCAGCAATTTACTTTATTATTATACCTAAATTTAAAATTGTTTTTAATTAAAAGCTAATATTTCTCCATTTATCAGAATGGTTCGGAGCAATTTTATTCAGCGTTGAAATAAGATTTGAAACAGGCAGGCTTGGTCCACCAGAAAATATGTCTAAAATTTCTTCAGCCTTGGAATCAAAGAATATCCTTAGAATATATGAATTTGGTCTTCTTTTATTCATTTGATCTAATAACATTATTGATTCTAGTATTGCCTTTTTTGATTGCTTGGGTTGAGAAGCCATTAAATCCAATCCATCCAAGTGATAATTATACATAACAGTTCTATATTCCTTGTAAGTATTGGATAAAATATTGTCAATTAAATAATATCTAGTTTGTAGCCCATCTGTTGGTCCCCATCCTTTATATCCTTTTTGTTGTGAGAAATTTAATATCCTTTGTGCTTGATTAAAATATTGAGAACCAGAATTTATTTTAAATGTATCAGCATCTATTCCAAGAATCATGTATATATGAAATGAAATTATAGATATTAAATTATTTTCATACTGATTCTCATTGTAGGTTAGATTTTGGAATTCTTGATAATTAAAAGTGAAATCTTTGTCATTAAAATTATATGTCGGTGAATTATATGAGGAATTATATATAGGTCTGGAAGCTTGTATTTGAATCGTTCCCTCAAAAAAGTCACCTTCATAAGAACTAATATTTAAAAAAAACGAGCAGTTAATTTTTTCATTTTGCCTGTAGGATCTGCCAGTCCAAGTGTTATTATTTATAAATTCGGTTAATTGAGTTTCCAAAGTTTTAAAAATTTGTAGATTTTCATTGCCTGTCTGTCTAGCATCAATAATTATCTCACCATTTAACTCTTGAGAAGAATTTAAATTAAAAATCAAAATAAAGAATAAAAATAACCTTGTCTTCAAATTAATTCAATTACGTGTTGAAAAATATCTTTTGCAACTTCAGTTTTGGGTTTAAGCCTATAAGTTGTAATCTTTTCTGGTCTGTTTATTACAGAAATTTTATTTGTATCAAAACCAAACCCGGCTCCTTCATCATTTAACGAATTTAAAACTATTAAATCTAAATTTTTTTTCACAAGTTTTTGTTTTGCATTCTCAACTTCGAGATTATTTTCAAGTGAAAATCCAACCAATACCTGTTTTGATTTAATTTTACCTAATTCATTAAGAATATCAATGTTCTTCTCTAACTTAATAAATATCTCTTTATTGTGTTTTTTTATCTTTTTTTTCGAAAACTGTTTTGGTTTGTAATCGCTTACTGCCGCTGACATAATAACAATATCTGAGTCATGAAATTGCTGCATAATGGCATTATACATTTCTTCCCCTGTTTTAACATTCAATATTGTAACATTATCAGATGAAATTGTTTGATTTGTAGGGCCACTTACTAATATTACATCTGCACCCATATCAATAGCAGTCTTAGCTAGTGAAAACCCCATTTTACCAGATGAATGATTAGAAATATACCTTACAGGATCAAGCTCCTCTACGGTTGGGCCAGCTGAAATTAAAACTTTTTTTCCTACTAATGGAAGTTCAGATTTGTAATATTTTTCAATAAATTTAACTATTTGAACTGGTTCTGGTAGTCTTCCTTCCCCTTCTAATCCACTAGCAAGTTCTCCGTAAGCGGGAGGTATTAGAATATTTCCAAATGATTCAAGTTTTTTTATGGATTCTTTGGTTGATTTATGCTTAAACATATCCAAATCCATAGCAGGTGCAAAAAAAACTTTGGATTTACATGATAAATAAACCGCCGTCAAAAAATTATCACAATTACCATTTGCCATCTTGAATAATGTATTGGCAGTTGCAGGACAAATAAGCATAAAATCTGACCACAAGCCCAATTCAACATGATTATTCCAAACATCATCATCTGATTTGAATGAGGAATAAACAGGATTTTTTGAAACGGTCGAAAGGGAAAGTGATGTCACAAATTCTTTTGCTGAATCCGTCATAATGACCTTGACATCTGCACCTTTTTTTATAAGTTTTCTTACAAGGTCTGGAGTTTTATATGCAGCTATACTACCCGAAATCCCAAGAAGTATTTTCTTACCAATAAGTACAGACATTTTTATTCTTCTATTTCTTTTTCACTGTCTCGGTGGTATACCTTTTTATCTAGCCATTCTTGAATTGCAATAGCATGAGGTTTTGGCAATCTTTCATAGAATTTAGAAACTTCAATCTGCTCTTTATTTTCAAATATCTCTTCAAGACTGTCATTATATGTTGCAAATTCTTCAAGTTTATCGATTAATTCTTTTTTTACATCACCTTTAATCTGTTCAGCTCTTTTAGAAATAATCGAAATAGCCTCATAAATGTTATCAGTACCAACCTCAATTTCATCACGATTATATGTCTTCGTAGATGGAGCAGCATTTGTATTTTTAATATTCATTTTTTTAAGTTTTATTAAGTTTAGATAATTCAATCATCTTAGTTTCCATGTCATCCATGAATTCAGACTCACTGTAAATATTTATAAAAGAATTAAAGTAGCCTTCCACTATTTTTATTCTCTCTTCTTGTTTCCATATTACACTCAATACAGCTAGTTTGTATGCTGAATCAAATCTGTAGTATAAAGCCTTTTCTCTAAGTTCAGAGCCAGGAAAGTCAATTAAAAAGTTTTCAAAAGACTTAATCGCAGCTTGATAATCAGTGAGTTCATTATATTGAAGCGCAATATTAAACTCCTTCATTTCTAGTCTGTAATCTAACTCAAAAATTAATTTATTAGCCTTATTTATAAATTCAGATTCAGGAAATGCATTAATAAATTGCTGAAGTTTGTCTATGGCAATTTTGGTATCTTTTGAGTCTTTTGAATATTCTGGAGCCATTAAATAATAGCTCTTTGCCCCAAGAAAAGCCATCTCCTCAACCTTTTCACTATCGGGGTATGAATTAACAAATCTCTCCATTTGATATGAGGAGCTATTATAATCCTTGGTATTATAGAAGCACATTGCCTGCATATAGGTCAACTTTTGAGCTTGAGGCTTACCTCTATATTGTGGTAATATTTGAGCAAATAATCTTGATGCTTTTGAATATTTCTCTGCATCGTATAATTCTGTGCCAAGGATAAATTTAACCGAAACTTCGTCAGAATTTAAAGCTTTCTGGTATTCGCTACAACTAGCTATTAAAATCAAGATTAATATGGAATATAAAAGTTTCTTCATACGCAATTAGGTGGTCAAAATTATGAATTTATTATGGATAAAAAAATATCAAATATCAATCTTATTCAAACCGATTAGATATTTTTTTAATTCTTGACCAAAAATATCTATAAAATTTGGATTTATATCAATTATAAAATCATTAAGACTTTGGTTAAACTTTGAAAGACCTATTTTAAAACTTGCTTTTGAGCAAGCGGTTGCATAATTAAGATACAAGTTATCCTTTTTATAATAACTTATTAATGCATCAAAATTCTCATCCAAAAAATATCTTAAATCTAGATTTTTTATATCACCATTCCAACCAAAATCTCGAAGGGTATAGTATGAGTCCCAATGATTTAATTTATAATCTTTATCAGGGAGATAGGTGATAAATTTAATTTTATTTTCGTTGATTCCGTAATCAGTTAGTATTGACCTGATTTTATCATAATCTTTGAATTCTTGTATATTTAAAATTATTCCGACGGTCTGAATTTTTTTATTTTCAATTTTAGATGATCTACTATCCAAAACATTTTGAATATATTTTTTAATAGATCTATTTTTAAAGAATTTTAAAAACATAGTTAGGTGTAGTTAAAACAAAAATAACTAATTTAACTTTGTTTTTTCAATATGAGATCTTTATTCATAAACCTTTTATTATTATTAATCTTTGTTGGTTGTTCAAAAAATGCTAATCTAAAGACAAATATTGATAATATTGAGATAAATCCAGATATCTTAATTGATTCTTCTATTGTTAAATTTTATCTCCCCTTTAAAAAAAATCTTGAAGAATCATTAATGAATAAGCCGATTTCATATTCTTTTGAGACTTACAAAAAAAATGATGGGGAATTAAATAGTACCTTAAGTAATATGTTTGCCGATGCAACATTTGATATGTCAAATGATCGCTTCAAAGAAATTTCTGGAAATAATATTGATATTGTTCTATTAAATAATGGAGGCATACGATCTATAATTTCCAAAGGAGATATAAGTGAAAAAACCGCTTTTGAACTAATGCCTTTTGAAAACAGTATAGTTGTTCTAGAATTAAGCGGAAAATCAATAAACAAAATGATTGATTATTTGAGGATGGTCAAATTACAACACCCTATTAAAGGTTTGCAAATCAAATTGAATAATGATTATAGCTTAAATAACGCAAATATTAACGGACAGAAAATCAATATAAATAAAAAGTATTATGTAGCGACTACTGACTATCTTTTAGACGGTGGAGATAAAATGTATTTTTTAGCGGAAACAACAAAAACAATTGATATTAATTATAAGATGAGAGATATTTTAATTGATTATTTCAAAAAAAATGATACAATAGAATTGGCAACAGATAATAGATTTATTAGAATAAAATGAATAGAAAAACCTTCATAAAAAACTCAATATACGGGTCTGCATCAGTTGGACTAGCTCTAAATAATTTTAGTTGTAGTTCTCATAAAAATATTACCATTCTTCATACTAATGATGTTCATAGCCATATTGAACCTTTTTCAAAAGATCACTCAGAATTTCCAAACAAAGGGGGGTTTGAAAGAAGAGCTACGTTAATTTCAGAAATCAGAAGGCAAAACCCTAATACTTTACTTTTTGATGCTGGTGATATATTTCAAGGAACACCATACTTTAACTTCTATGGCGGTGAAATTGAATTTAAATTAATGAGCATGCTTGGTTATGATGCTGTCACTATTGGGAATCATGATTTTGATAATGGAATTGATGGTTTAGATAAGCAGTTACCTAAAGCAAAATTTGATATAATCTCATCTAACTATGGCTTTAAAAATACAATTTTAGAATCAAAAATCAGTGATTATAAAATTTACAATAAATCAGGTATCAAAATCGGAGTTTTTGGATTAGGTATTGAACTTGAAGGCCTTGTTTCCAAAGACTTGTATAAAGAGACAAAATATTTGAATCCTATCGAGATAGCTAATGATACTGCCAAGAAATTAAAAAAAACTAAAAATTGTGATTTAGTTATTTGCCTTTCCCATCTTGGTTATAAATATGAAAAGTTCCCAAATAAAGTATCAGATCTGAATCTAGCCAAATCAACAAAAAATATTGACCTAATAATTGGTGGACATACTCATGCCTTTATGAATAAACCGGTAATTGTAAAAAATAATGTTGAGAACGACGTATTGATTAACCAAGTTGGTTGCTTTGGACTATATCTTGGAAGAATTGACTTCTCATTTGATAGCGATAATAACAAGATTTTTAATTCAAATCTTTTGATGATTTAAATTATTTTCCGTTTTGAATCGGATTTGAGTCAGGCATTAATTTATTCAAAATTGTGTAAACTGGACAAAATTTAGTAACTGGACTTAGTATTTGTAAAACAGCCACACCTACAGCTACCCAAATCCAATCTAAACCAAATTGATTTGCTAGTGCAATTGATCCAAGGTATAATAAACCCACAATTCCGTCGTGAACCCTAACTTTAATGATATCTCTTTGTTCCATAATAGTTTAATTTATATTTCTAAAATAATAAATTCTGACCAGAAATTAAATTACTTAATTCATTTTCAGAAATTATTTTAATATTTAGTTTTTTTGCTTTTTCTTTTTTACTTGGCCCCATATTAGAACCTGCTACAAGATAAGTGGTTTTTGAGGAGATA
>MDTB01051903.1_pt1 | contig 25612 bp, 27 predicted proteins | sample 811161 | NCBI WGS metagenome assembly MDTB01 (sample SAMN05326650, study PRJNA326480) | marine metagenome | isolation source: seawater | place: Mediterranean Sea | collected 2009
AAATTGAAATACGGTATTTTCTTTAAATGGGTTTGGATAGTTGTATGTTATATTTTCACTATCTGGTTTTGAACCACCAAACGCCCAATACTTGTTCCACACCTCAACATATCCGTCACTTTTATGTACAATCAAGTCAACCCCATTTGGTGTTGAAGCTGCACTCTTACCAACAAACTTGATAGGTGCTGTGTATAATTCTTCTGCTTCAGGAAACTCTGCCTCAAATAATAAGTTAAGACCTATCATGTCTTTGGTTATATGATAAGTTTCTGGTGCGTTATTAGGTGAGTAATCAATACCACCAAAAGAAACCTTTTGCCAACCAGCTACAGGGTCATGGACATTTACATATGTCATCCAAGGGCCTGGCAAAACATCGGTCTTCATATCTATAAACTTGAGAGCCCTTGTATCAAACTCAACCTCAAACTCAAAACCAGCTACAATTATACTATCATTCGGTATGATTGTTAATGGTACTTCAATTTGATTACCAGATTGTACCCTAACAGTAGAGTCTGCTGGTAATGATAAATAAACATCAGGTTCAACACTTGAGTTTATTTTTGTTTTGTTCAGAGAACCAAATTCAGGATTAAATTTATTTACATGATGACCTGGTGCACTAGCACCTTTCCATCTGTGATACATTATATTAGAAGCTATATCATTTTGATATCCGTCACCACCACTCTCTGTAACTTTTGTACCTGTGGTATTTACATCACCAGTAAAGTAATATCCAATATCAGGCATTAGATAATCAGGATTACCCTTTTGATTATTTCTTTCGTGTAGTCTATCCTTATGCCATTCAGAATAACCAGCACCCAATACTAAATGTAATGTATCTAAACCAGTCTGTGCATCATTCATCAATGGATTTAGTATTTCTATTTGACCAACAAAGTTACCAGATACATCTAATGCTTTTTGAGCATCTACAAGAGCCTTTGTTACAGTCATTGGAGCTTTCAAACTATCCACCCAACCAGCACTATTGTTTACAAAGTAAGCTGGATTCTCATTTGTTCTATCAAGTCTTGACTTTTCTGCTATCGTGGTCTCATCCCAATAAACCGTGAACTCATATTTCTGTGGTCTCGATTGGCCGTTGACTGTTTGATAATATGTGTAACTTGTGTTATTACCATTAAAGTTATCTACAGTAGACCAATCCTCATAAGAGTTACCATTATGGTGTGTGTAGTTATTCAAAATACCTGAAACATATGACCATAATATGTAAGTATCATTTAGTTGAAATAAATCATCCCCATCCACGTCAGCAATCAAGTGTTCGATAGCAGTCAAGGTATCTATACGTGTACCACCTACATTATAATTTTTGTGTTTACTTGATTGAAAATTAAACGATTTTATAGCGTCTGCTACGGTCGTGATGTCGTCCCTATCCAACTCAAGAATCGTATGACCAGGTATTCCATCAGACCCATCTGGTGGCCAGAATGAAACACGATATCTATTATTTCTTGGTAGCTGAATATTGTAATATCCCTTGTCATCGGTGTATGTTGAATCATAATATGATATACCTAAGAATCCCTCGGCGGGTAATGTAGCATCACCAGTAGAAGCTGTGTTACCATTTAATGCTTTTTTGTTAAATCTAAATGTCGATGCATGGTCTCCGATAACATCATCACTACCATCCTCGTCAGCGGTGTTAGCATCATTAGCTATAACTTCTAAGTTATACCAATTTGTTATTCTTGGAGTGAAGTTTGCTTCGTTTCTATCTAACTCAAACTTAATCTTCCAATACGGATACGTATTTTCTGGTCTTGTGTTCCACGATTCACCAACTGCTCTACTATGACCACCAGCGTATCTAAAGTATCCCTCAACGTCTAATAGTTTTGGATGTAGTGTAATATCACCTCTAGCTCCATCCAAGTTGGTTGACTCAGTTCCGTAGTTACCATCAATATAAACTTTGTATGGCGATGCAAAATAACCATTTGTTATATAGGTATAATAACCAGTATTATTCTCATATTCTGTAGCCACCCTAAAACTTCTTGGGTTAAAGTTATCGGCTACGTCATCAACCTTAAAGTGTAATTTTAATAGTTCTGTTTCGTTTCCGTTACCATTTCCAAACGTATGTGTACCACCATTATGTGATACCATTGTGATTCTTAACCAATCATACCTATTATCACTAGCCGATTTCTCACTACCATTACTGGCAATACCATCCGTATATCCAACGTTTGAATAATGAACGACCTCATATGAATAATGTGCACCACCGCTACCATCATCACCCTCAGTCCAACCGTTAATGTAGGCTCCCTTTTCAACATGAGTAGAGTCGTGTGTCCAAGTAAATAAGTCATTATCAAATACTAAGTCTAATCTAAACGCTGTGACACTAGCACCATTGTCATCAAGGGTAACGGCTACAGTCATAACCGAGTCTCTCCAAGCATCAAAGTTATTGTTTTTGTAGGCAGGGGTTGAGGTATCGTCAGCTAAATATGTCCTCAAGTCTTGAGTGACTTGGTCTCTCCACCAAAATTTTGGTGTCTTGTATTCTCTCGATTGTAATAGTCTGATTATTGGTGTTTGAGAATGCACGAAACTCATAACTAATAACAGACTTAATAAAAATTTACGCAATGTAAATCTCCTCAATATATTAATTAATAAGTAACCTTTTAGATTTAAAAGGGTGTAGACTTTATTTCAATATATAAATATCATATATATGATGAAAAAATTGTGGCTGGATTTTAATTTGTGTCGAACCTCACTACAAATGTTAGTGCTAGTTCTTTATCATTTTTTATGGGTTTTGCTAATTTACCTACAGCTAAAAGTTCATTACTATCATTATACAATCCTATTTCTGTAATGTATGTTGCAAAATGTGAGTGTGTTGCCTCACCGATTAATTCGGTTCCCATGTTATAACCATTGTTGTTCATTGAACTTGTAGAATAACCTGTTATGAAATATGGCCATCCGTCTTGTCTTGTGCCTCTAAGAGATGATGAGACAAACGTACCCATTGTGAAACTACCACTCCTACCAACCTTTAAACTTTTATTTGTAGTGTGTTGAAGTTCATTCTCACCAACTACACAAACATACTCTCTTTCGTAGATTGTCTGCGTTGAATTAAATTTTAAACTAAACCCATCAGCACCATCGTCCGTGGCTACTGTAGAGTAGGAACCTGTGTCCGTTATAACAATGACACCATCATTATAAAAAACATTTCCAACTACACTACCACTATAAGTTGATGTAGGAACTCTACTTGCGTAGCTAGCAGAATGTGCTACATCATAAAGATTTCCATAACTATCATCTTTTAATATAAAAGTTTGAGCTGTACTATCATCCGTTAAAGTTATTGAACCAGGTTTAATAGATTCACCAAAAAATCTTTGAGGTACAGATATTAATGTAGCAGTGTCATGTAACTGTCTAGTAAAAGGCCTTTTTAATTCTCTTACTGTATTTGTCAATGGTCTTTCAACTGGATACGTAACAACACCATTAGAACTTGTAGGTACACCTCTTATCAAATCAACATATCCACGAATATTTCTGATATCCTTATAATACAAATTGTTTATTTGTTGATAAGTTGGCACGTGAAAATATGTGCTACCTGAAAAAGTAGAAGAAACTGCAGTTCCTATTTGAAAATTACTAAGGTTTGAATCTGAGCCTTTTATAAGAGGAACAGAGAAAAAACCGCTTCCACTATCCGTATCATTGAAAGTAAAAGTTTTATTTACTTCAAACGAGGATATTAAAACATTTTCTGGGTCAATGTTTTTTCTAAATGACATTACTTAGCCCCTTAGAAGTCAAGTTTTACTTTGATTAAGGCTTCTCTTGATATTGATTTAATAATTGGTTGACTTAATTTTGCAATAGCTAACAACTCATTGTCATCATTGTACATTCCAACTGAGGTGATATAAGTTCGTGGGTCTGTTCTTAAACCAGGTATAATTTGTTTAATACCAGAGACCGACTCAGTATAGAAAGATTCGTTAGTTGTTGCGTTAAATTCTTTAGCTGTAGCTCTAACAAAAAAGTGACGTGATGTAATTTCTTCTTGACGTTTTGCTTGAAAGTATTCACCACTTTTGATTGCTTCTGCAAAAGTTAATGCATTTCTATCATCAGAATTCGAACCACTTTTTGTTACTAACGCAATACTACCACTTGTAAATCGTTGTGGATTAAATACTAATAATCCGAGTGTTGGATAAAATAAACCAAACGAACCTAAAGTGCTATTCTCTGATGCAGCTGCCTGATAAATTGACGTACCACCTATTAAAGTACCACTAACAATATTATATTCAGGTGAAAAGTTTTTCAAACTACTGTTACCACCCTCAAGTGTAGATGAGTCATCTATCAATCTAACAGTTTTACCTGTACCACTTGTGATGTGTATCTCCCATCCACCTGGTTCAACCTCTTCCCTAACCCTGGCACGATTAAAACTTAAAGCATAAAAGTTTTTTACATTTGAAACAGGACCAAAAGTAAATCTAGTTGATTGTGGTGGATTTATTAAATTGTTGACTTGACCGAACACAGCGGCTGTCGTTCTATCTCCTGTGGCACCTTTCGTACCTAATGAACCACTACCATCAGCGTGTCCAAAAGCTACGCCGAATTGAACTGATGCTGACGCATTAGTCCCAGGGTTGAATCGATAAACATCAACACTATAATCACCAGTATTTGTATATTGCGTGGAAGATGTGTGAAACGTTGTTATATTTGATGCACCATCTTGGAAAATACCAGAGGTTACTAGTCCAACGTCTTCAACTACATCCAAATCTTGGTCTAATGATTTAAAAAACATTTAATTTACTCCTATTTATTTAATTTTTCTTTAGGGTCAAGTGCGTCCCTTTTAGAAGTAGGGGTGACTTTAACATTTATAGTAATAATAGATACTAAACCAGTGTCTATACCTTGAACTCGAACGTTTGTTGTAGCTGATGGGTCTGGAGATGCAAAGCTTTGTGGTATAATTGTAGCTTCTCTAGCTGATGGGATTGTTTTAAGAAACTTACCTTGTTCACCACTAGGGTCTTGAAATCTTGCAACAGCACTATTCTCAACCACAAAAGAATAATTTGTATCGGTGGCTCCTTCGGTGGATGGTTTAATCACAATACTTGAACCAGCTTCAACATTTGTAAATGTGGTTTGTGGGATTTTAATTTTAGCACCAGCTATAGAATCTTGTACTAGGTGACTATTAAAACCAGTCCGATTAGCTAAAGCTTCAAATAAATTCATGTTTTCAATAACCGTACCGAAGGCGTCAGTACCGTTAGGGTGTGTTACGTCATATAATGTGTAATCGACTTCTTCATCACTTAACGCAAACTTACTGATTTTAAAAGAACCATCTGATATTCTTTTACGACCAGTTTTTGTTAAAATTGCATCTACCGTTACAGTAGTGTTATCTAAAAATCCCATATTTTTTGCCTCATTTATTAGTCTATATTATTTGTTACTTTTACTTTACCATCGAATGGACTTGTTTTACTGGTGGTGTTATCAGCAATAACATTAACGACCATTACCTCTGTTAATCTAGAGTCTATACCACTTATTGTTACTAAGGTTGTAGCTCCTGGATTTATTCTACTTGAAATAACAGTCACCTCTTCACCAGTAAAAGTATTAGTCTTGTTTTTATCATCACTTACAAAATTCAAGACATTTGTATTTTGTATTGTAAATAAATATCTTTCATCTAAGATATCACCTTTAACTGTAGTTTTTGGTTTTATTTTCAATTCAGTAGCTGATTCCAAATCGGTATCAACTGGAATCCTTAATATTTTGTCTTCAAAACTCAGTTCGTCAGGCACAAGGTAACTTTTAAAAGTCTCTGCCGCTGGTGTAGCTTCTAAAGGGATTACACTCTCTAACACCTTACCAAAAGAAACAGTACCATTTGGATGGGTGTCATCAAATAATGTGTAATCTATATCTTCATCACTTAAAGCAAATTTAGTAATCTGAAGTTTACCACCATCTTTTGATAATAATTCTCTACCTCTAGTAGTTAGAATGGCCTCAACACTTAAATTTGTACCGTTAAATAATCCCATTACTAAATTTTCCTTGTAATTTAAGATATAACTTTTCTAAAAATAAATATCTATTATGTAAGTTTTTGTCCATTAATTTTCTTCGTCGATTTCTAAGTTCGATATACCAAAATCCACTGGTGTAGCTACAGTAGGTGCACTTGTTCTCACTATCACTGGTAAATCACCGTCAATAGTGGTCTCCTTAGTGTTTTTGACACCCTCATATATCGTTCTGTTAAGTGCTAAAATGTCTTGATATCCTGGGTCTAAATCGGATTCAACAAGTGAACGAGATGAATATAAATTTAGATAATTATCAGTTAGGATTCTAGCACTTTGGTCATACTGAAAAGAACTCGTGTAGAAAAATCTAAATTCTTGGTTTGTAGTGGATAATCTACTATTCATGACAATTGAACCTGTGGGTTCACTAAATACCTTATCTGGTCCGCCTCTCTTAGCAGAACCAGACACATACAAATTTCTATCCTCATAGTTATCATTAGTTGTGAATCCATATAGGGATGGAGTGAAAAATCTATCATTAGTATCGACGGTGGCATCAAAGTTAGGATATTCACTTTCAACTATAACAATTGACCTACTTGTCTCATTTTCTTGTTCACCAATTCCTATATTTATAGTGTCCTCAAAAGATGGCTCTGTAAAAGACGGATGATTTCTTTGTACGGGTGATTTAGGTCTTTCGAATAAATTACCCTCAATTAAAGTACCTAAGTGTGCCTTTGCTCTAGCTGGTATTAATTTTCTGACTTGTTTAAATATAGATTGGTCATAAAATTTAATTAGATGCATGTAATCCCAGAAACTATTTCTACCAGTGTACTTCTTAAAATATTCGGTCGAGACATCGGATAACTCTCTATATTTTTCTGAAAAATTATCACGAGGGTCACCTAGATATTTATTAAAATCTAAATTAGCAAAAGATGAAACAATATCCTCATTAATCACATCAACTGGGGAAAAATAAATTCCTAATTTAGCCGAGTCAATTGGTGCAAAATCATTAGAACTTTGGTCAAAACGTTTTGTTCTTTCTAATATAGCTCCACTACCACTTAAAGCATTATTTTCAATTCTAATCTTAGTAGCCATTCTACGATTAGGGCCTTGATTTGGGATTATTGTTTTAGTTTTATCCACTATGGGTTGAAAAAAGTTACTACCACCAAAACCACGAGCACTACCAGACTGTGTGGTGTTTTGATTCGGTCTAGTATCCCTCAGACTTGCACCTTCGGATAGTGTGGTGTCGTCATCAAATGAAAATCTTCTAGCTAAATTTGTATATGAGGATGATACCGTATTACCAATATAGGATTTTGGATTTGAAACATGAACGTCAAAAAATTCCTCTTCGAGTGGTTCAGTCCACAATCTGAATTCCATTAAAGAACCAGATAATTTGTTAGCACTAAAAGGTGTAGTGTTATTACCACCTATAAATAAATTACCACTACCAGTCCAATTTGCATTATACGACTGAGATGCTGAACTTGATATCACTAAATTCGCTTTAGACGACAATAAAATTCTATCTAAACCAGCTTCATATTTTTTTACAAATAAATCATAACTAAAAGCATCTGTTATGGTGTCTGTGTTAGTAGGTAGTTTTCTAAGAGAAACATCATCCCAAAATATTGTCGAACTTGGTTTATTATTTTCAAAACGAATACCTAGTTTCGCCGTGTTTGGAAACTTCATAGTTTTTTTGACTTGTATTTGTTTCCATTCAGTTTCATTTAAACCGACTCTTTGAGAAGATTTGATACCACCTTCATTTGTTGAGTATTCAAACTCTTCATCCCAATTCACAACATTCTCATTAGAATCTAATTCAAATACGGTCAATGAACCTAAAGAATCAACTGTGCTACCCGATGCTTTAGCGTAAGCACTAAACACGTAAGTCTCGTGTTGACTGACATCTGCTATAGCTGAGGTAAATGTGGGAAACTCATCTCCTGGATTTCTATAAAAATATGTATAAGATGTGCCATCCGTTGATGTATTTCTGTGTCTAAGACTTTTACTTCCAAGTTTAGCAACGTTTGAACTACTTACTATTTCTATCTCACCCCGTTCAGCACTATTAGTCCCTGGTTGGAATGGTGGGTTGACCAAAGAACCTGTTTCAAAGGATGGGAATGGAAATAACTCCGTATCTATCTTTGATTTTCTGACCATGACTTGATAGAAATCACCATCATAAATTGGTAATAAAGATGAACTTACTTCTTTATAGCCAGCTGAACCTGATAACATAAATGAAACAGTTCCATAATTATCAGCTGAGTTATTATCTTTTAGTTTAATAGCCCAATCTGTATCTTTTTGTACTAATACTTGGTCTGAACCAGTTGTTGGTGATTTAAATCTTAATTCAATAGTTTCTGGTTTTCTTCCAGTGCTTCCATCCACCCAAGTTGTCTCTACATATTGTGAGTTTTGAAAACCTAAAGCTTTCGTAAATTTTCTAGCTATCTCAAATTGTGCTTTATGATTATCTTTTTGTAATCCACCATATTCTCGCACTCTTAAAATTGAACTTGGAATACCATAACAATTTATAAGACCTTTTAGTGAATTTATTGTACCCTTAGTTTTAATTAAATAAGGCATACTAGCTATAATACGCTTAGTAATCTCCCTTGATATATCGGCTTCTCCAGGTGAATCAATTGAACCTGATGTATATAGTTCAAAAGCACTTCCACTAGCCTTCTGACCAAAACCTACCCTACTTAAATCTAAAAGGTCTTTACCATCTTGTACATCGAATCCCAAAGCTTTAGATAAATTAAAAATTAAATCAGGTGAAAAACCCTCACTAATATCATTTTGTCGGTCTGTAATTTTTGCCATAGCTGTAATGTAAACATATAACTCGTCGAATTGTTGACCAACCATGTCCATGAAATCTAAAAATTGTTTGTTTTCAATATCCTCTCTAACGAATTGAGGTAATAAATTTACTAATCTATTTGGATTATCAATATCGTATATTGACGCACTATGTACTTGACCAACACGACCAACTACCGAACCAAACCAATCTGTAAACTCTGAATTAGAAGAACTTACTGGCACAAACGGGTCAGCGTAAGTCCCACTACCAGTTTTAGGGACTGAGGCATTATTGAACACACCGATTGAGCTGGATACATATGAAGAACTTACATTATATAAATAATTTTCGTATCCATCAAAATTATTTATTTCATTTTGTATTTTCTGTTCGAATGCTAAAGCTTCGGTTGCTCCGTCGTTTAAAGCTGCGAAAGATGAACTCTGTGCGGTAAAACTTTCAATTTGTTGTAATTTGTATTTGAAATTTTCTAATCTTTTTCTAGCAGAGCTAAAATTTACAAAATTTTCATAATTACCATAATCGATATTTAATTCAACTGGTTTTTGACTACCACTTAAATACTTATTTATTATTTTTTGTTGTAGTTTTGCATCATTCGTAATTAACTCATTATAATTTTTTAAATCGGTTGACCTATTGGTAATCGGTGAATCTATATTGTCAAGGTCAGGTTGTCTTAAAATTAATAAATCTTCTTCTTCTTGCTCATAAGGAATTAAATCAACCACCTCAGTTTTTTGCGGTAGAAGTTCTCGGACTACGTAAACATTATTACCATTCTCAACATCATCAGGTAAGGGTTCATATAATTTTAATAATGTACCGTATGGATATATTTTAAAAGTTTCCTTATCCTCACGTGTGTTTGTGACTAACGCTACTTTATCGTCACCCAAGTGTAGATATGTTGACAAATCACGACTATCTTGAAATTTATTTACAATATCCCATGAGTCAAATGTACTTGAAGGTAATTCTTCTTTAACGGGTATAGCGTCATAAAATTCAATGTATTCATTCCAAGTTCTATCAACTTCTAACACATCTCCGTTGACATCTATAATCCTAGCAAAAAATGGTCTATTTTGATATTTGTCTGCACTGAATGTTTTGGTTGTGGAATCATCCTTAGTAGAATCAAACGGATGTCTAACCTCAATGTTCCACTCGGACGAAAAAGCGGGATTTGCAAAATTATTTAATTGTTGGTCAATTAACACATTTGCCAAAACTTCAATTTTTATATTGCCAAGTTCATTTACTGAATTAGTAAAAACATCTTTCAAAGTGAGGGGGTTTAATGAAAACTTACCGGCGTCTAGTATTATTTCATTGTCTTCAATGACACCAATTTTTTGTCCATCTTTATCATTGTAATCACCATCGTTTAATTCCACACGTTGATTATTCTTTTCAAAGAACCACTTAATCTGTATAATATTATCATCGTTTAAACCAAAACCTTGCTCAGCGTTTGTAACATCATAAGACAAATCAATTGATTGGTCTGAATAAGCTATGTATTTATCGTTGTTGTCTTGAACAATTCCACTTTTACTTATTATGTTGTTTATTTTATAAGTTTGTGACATTAACTCTCACCTTTAATCAAAATCGGTTTATTTTTATAATTTCTATTCAATTGTTTTTGTTTTGGATATTCCGTGAATCTACGATAAAGATTATCTATTATTTTCTCCCCATCAGTCCAATCGGTAATTAATCGACCGTCTTGTACTATTTTATTTGCCGATACTATTTTTTGTACCTTACGACCGTCCAATTCTGGTTTTTTATCACTATGTTGTATGTCAACAAACATATTGTATTTTTCTATACCAATGGAAATACCCTTTATCATCAATTCTTGTAGTTCTTCATAATTAGCTTTACCTGTCAAAACTATATCAACGTCTAACGTTTTCCAATCTTCTAAGAAACCCCCAGTCAACCATACGTCATATTTATGGGTATTTTTTAAATTGAAGAAATCTTTTTTCCAAGCATGAAATTTTTTCCAAGTTGGTGGTTTTAAATTAGAATTGAATTTATAATTACCATATTCCCAAATCATTAACTTCCTCCGTAAAAATCTTCACCGCGGTCTTGAATTTCTTGTTTCTCAGGTGGTGTTGTTTCTATTTTGGATTTATAAACATCATTTATATAAATGTATCCACCAACCATGTTTTGAGTGGCTGGTATTGGTAATTTTATGTTTTTTGTAGATTTTTTATCCTCAGTTGAATTATTAGCTGTAAAAAACTCCACCGTTCCTAACGGTTCAAATCCCTCTGGGTTAGAGGTGAGTATTTTTTTATTACGCTGTAAATTAAAAAATTCTGATAAATATTTCCTGTCTCGAATGTTTTGGGTGATTAATCTCAATTCAGTACGTGAGGGGGATATCTCGTGGATTTGATATTTGTTCTCTTTTATAAACACCTCTCCACCCGTGTCTACTGAAGTTATTTTACCACTCTGTTCATCAATACTTAATTCTGTATCTGGCTCTAATATTAAATCATTTTCATCAACAATTAAATTTTCAAAGGAACCAGCAACCTTTCTAAAAAAATTATACTTCACTACAAAACGACCTCTATCATAACCAAATTTTCTTAATATTGTGCCAGTATTTAACCGCACACCAGTAACTTCTATTCGATAATCAGAAGGGTCGACCACACCACTTTCTAAAAAATTTTCTTGTTCGTCGTGAATTAAGATTTCAACATAATCACTTGAATCTTTTCCAAACGCTCCATTTAAATAAGAGTATTCTGTAGAATTAAAATCTATATTTTTACCCGTTAATAATAAATTTTCATCTCTTTCATTTAATCTTGACATTATAAACTACCTCCATATCCTTGGTCGTCTTTAGTTGTGTATGGTGCAAAAACAAAATCTCTAGGTGGTATATCTACCTCACCAAAATCAGCTTGGGTTTCAAGAACTATCAACTCGCCTGTGTCTATTTGATTTATAAAATCTTCAGGTAATTCTTTTACAAATTTATTATAAAATCTACTACTATAAAAATCATTACTAGTTATAAATTGTCTTTTTTTTCCGTCTTGTATTCTCCATATTATTATATTTTCGTTTTTTGTTAATGATATAATATCACCTTCATTTACTTCAGCCGCTTGGGTGATAATCTCACCCTCAGCGTCAGTTTCTTCTTCTTGTATGGGTGGTAATTCAGACTCTTCGGTTGTGATAAGTTCAGAGAAATCTCTTTCGATTGTGTTATCTAACAACTCTGATTTCACGTATTTTTTTTGTTTATCGGATTGTAAAGTGGTTTGTGATAAATTTATTGAATCAAAAAAATCATCAGTTGATGCGTCGTTTATCTCACTTAATATGTCTTGATATATATTAGCTTTTAAATCAGTTATTTCCAGACCTTGACCAGTATCAATATCTTCGTAGGATTGTAAAACATTTTCTTCATCTCTAAAATTATTCGGTATAGAATTTTTAATTTCACGCACGTAATCACTACGTAAGTTGGATACGAACGCCTTGTAGGATGTTAATTCATTTCTTTCGTCTAATGTATATGGCATTATAAAGATACCTTAAATGTAAATCCTTCATCGTAATATAAATTTAATTCATCCTCTGTTTTACTACCACTTTGAATTCTATATTCTATTTTATAATATCTTTCAGGTTGAAAACCATTGAGGTCTAGATTAAAATAATTACCATTAGAATCACAACTTAATTTTGAACCACTTCCGTAAGGCACTATTACATCATCGGTTTCTGCATCAAGAATGGAATAAAAAGATGAACTTGGTGGTAACACCTTTACAGTCAAATTAGCTGGAGTTGTACTATAGGTAGTTTCAGGAAATCTAGCTCTACCAACTACTCTAAATCTTGCCTTTGACTTTTCTTTATAGTCTGGTCTAAGACCTTTCATGTAGACTACTGTGTCTTCTAACTCAGTTGAACTTAATTGTTCTAAAGTACCTGGTCTCCATTTCGAATCATCCCAAACTACTTCCAACGTTGGCGGATATTTCGTGTGCGTATCTGAAGAAAAGAAAGAAAAGTTTCCTAAATCTTGTTTATTGTTTTCATCAGAAAATTTGTCACTATTACCAACGTTACCTCTCCTTTTAATCAAAAAACCCTCATTGTCTATTGATTGACTTAACCAAGCCTGAACAATATATGTCACATCCATTCTAACGTCTTCACTTTTTTGCGTAAATGATTGTGAAGCTTCGTAAGGAACTCCCCCTCCACCCAAAGTAAGTATGTCAGAATAATTACCGCTTGAACCCGTATCGATTGAAATATCTGTTAAACCGGCAGTGGTTATTGATGAAGCTGTTAAATGTAAATTTACAGTACCAACTGCACCAAGTGACCCACTTGTACTACTAAATGAAGCCGTGATACCAATATCTGCTGCATTTATCTCGTCCGCTAAATTACTAGCAAACTCTGATGTTATAGAACCAGTGTTAAAGAAGAAATTTGGAGATGTATCATCTGGTACCGAGCCAGTTCCAGTTGCATCTATTGATGCTGTTGCGATAAAATTAAATTCAGTCCCAGCAACAGTAAGTTGTACTTCATCATTAGACGATGTACCAAAGTTACCAGTTGAACCTGATATAAGAGTAAACGAACCACTAGCGAAGTTTTGATACCAAGTAGCGCCTGATGCACTTAATTCTGGCGTCCAAAGAGTTCCGTCGTCTTGACCTTTACTAAAAGTCCAACTACAACCATCGGTTGTTATTGGATTGTCATAAGACCGACCATCACCCATTACCCAAGATTGACTTACTGGGTAAGCGAATAAACTCTGAGATGAAGCTAGACTTGTTGGTTTAGCATCAAATAAATTTAAATAATATCTAGCCGCTTTACTACCGGAATCTGGAATGATACCAGCAACAATAGATTCAGATATTTCTGTCAAGTCAAACTTTATCAGTGCTCTCGACACATCAATCGTTGTAGCAGTGTCACTAATGTCTTTTCTTACCTCTAATATTTCATCTAAACCAGAGTTTAAACTTTGACTAGCTTCGTATAAAGTTGCGTCCTTTTCTGCAAATTCGAAATAATGCATTATTCTGTTACTCCTAGATTATCTCCTACTACTTTACCTCTTATATCGGTGTTTGGAAATTTAATTTCAAAAATACTTGGGTCAAGGGCTGGATATAAAATACCATCGACTATAGCACTATTAATGTCATAAAAATTACCTGAATAACCCTCTTCTACTTTGTGTTTATTTGTTACAACCACTGGTAATTTTACATCGGTAGTTTGGGTCTTTGGTGGTACGACACTTGCTACACCATCCACTAAAGATAGTTCGTATGCTATATCGGATAATATTATAGGTTGTCCTATTTGTAATCTATCAACGTCAAAGAAATCTTGAACAGCTGAAACACATCTTAACAACACATCATTTTTGTTAAATCCAGTTTTTGTTAAGATTGAAAAATCTACAGCTATGTTTATGATATAAGCATCTTTTATGTTTACAGCATCCGTTACAAGTCTATATTGTGAAAGATAAGTTTTTAAATTTTCTTTACTTGTTTGATTTAATTTTACCAATTTTTTATCGGAATCAAAACCAAGTGTGTACATATTCATAGCCAATGGATTTAAAAATCTACCAGCTTGAAAAGACCTTAAAGTACGACCAGCTTCAATATCAGCTTGATTAACTTGTCTATCTAAATCTACTGAATCAGTATCTCTATTCAACTGGTCATCTTGTGATAAATGTACTTTTGCAATATTACCATACTTTGGGGGTAGGGAATATGCTCTAATTATATAATCCTCTTTAGTTACTGCTCTCTGTTGGGATTGATAATATGCTAAAGCACTTTCACGAACCTCTCTGATTGTTTGTCCAGATGAACCACCTGTGGCTGGTCTTTCATTATTAAAAGCTACAGAGTCTTTGGATTCTTGGACTAGACCAGTTGCTAATAAAGAATCCTGGATAGAAAAACTAATACTAGATATATTTGTAACATCATCAGAATTTACATTGTCATCAATCCCGCCACCATGAGAATATTTAATTGTCAAAGTTGTATTAGATGGTGCAAGTCCGAAAGCTTTTGTCTTTAAAAAATTACTAGGGTCAAAGGCTGATGTTAGTTTGGATGGACTACCTGGTAAATTAGAACCGACAGAATCAGGGTTTGGTAATATTTCTTCATCAGGATTATCTGATATTCCAGCTCCAAATCTTATTAGAGTTTGGTCATTCTCATCTATAAAAGTTGTAAATCTTCTAGATGTTTTTTTAAGTTTTAAAATATAAGGTACGGTCTCTCTATCTTCAACAAGGTCAGGTGAATTTAATGTGTTGGATTCCATGTCCTCAAATACCGTATCTCTAGCTAAAGAATCTACCTCCGACCAAGTATTTCCATCACTATCAATACATGATATAATTTCTATAACATCAGGGTTTGCTAGTTTTATCTGTTTGTATTTTTCTGAAGCACCAAAGGTAAATGTTTCCGTTGTGACTGTTCCACTTTCAGCTTTGACTTTTTTCTTTAATAAAAATTTTGTAGCAACACCACTATCACTTTCTAATATTTCTGTTTGACGTGGGTCAAATGAACTAGAGAATTTAAAATTAACATCTTCTAAAGTTCTAAAATTAGTTCCTGTGGCACCTGCTATAACCTCGGTTCCAGCTTCTATATTTAGTGCGTATCTAAAATCAGGTTTACCATTTAACGCAGGAACAGATTGAAATACATCTAAAACAACTGAAGATGGTGATGTAGTTTTGGGTTTATAACCAAAAGATTGTGCTATAGTATAAACATTTCTTTTCTCCTCAGCATAAGCTAACAATGATTCTCTAAATTGTGAATCTACGTAATAAGATAAAACATCACCAACGTAAGCTGCCATTTCTATAAACATCATACCAGGCGAAGCTTCATTAAAATCATTGTAGGTATTGGGAAAATAAATTCTAGCGAATTCAATTAAGTTATCTCTGAAATCACTAAAGTCTTTATTAAGATAATTTACTGATTTTATTTTATTTTTTTTGACGGATGTACGTGGCATTTATCACTCCTAATATGCAGTTGCCGTATATGTTGTATCGACGGTAATCGATTCTAATGTATTTGGATTAAGTGTTGTAGAATAATCTACTTTTACAAAAATTTTATTTTCATCTCCATCCTCACTAAGAGTATTTACTTCTCTTATAATAATATAAGGTAACCAATTAGTCACGGTTTTTCTTACTTCTTCCTCAACTTTTGCAGGTAAATCATCATCAACTGGCTCAAAACATAAATCTCTTAATCTACTACCAAAAGTTGGTTGTCCAACTCTTTCACCAGGGTAGGTTAAGAATAAATTACGTAAATTATGAGCCGCTTGCTCAAGTGATGTTTTGGTTAATTTAAAATCACTCGTGTTATCTCTACGTAAAGGAAAAGATAGTCCTATGAAGGTATCGGGATTTAAATCTTTTTCTTGTGCACCTGGCATCATTTACCTTTCTTATTGATAGCTTTCATTAAGTCACTATAGTCTCTTGTTAAAGCGTTAGTTACGGATTCTGGCACTTGCTCGGATGATACACCGGCCTTTTTAAAGGAATCTACAGCGACCATATCGCGTTTAACGTCCTCAGTTTTACCATAACCTAAAAGTTCGGTCATACGTTTGGTATCAAAAGCTCCACCACCTAATGTTGGATATTCATCAGTCGATTTATTTGAAAGTGCAACCGTCTCATTCAAAACTTTATTTAAAGCCTCATTATCGGTGTACTTTTTAGTTGGTGTGGATTGTTTAGGTGTTTCAACCTCAGTTAAGATGTTTTCTAACTTTGGTGAGGTCTCTTCTTTTATAAATATCTTTTTGACTTCTTTTTGTACCTCTCGTTTGACCACTTCTCGTATTATTTTTACAAGGTCTTTTTTAGTCATAATAACTCCTATTTTTTTATGATGCTAAAATATCTTTGTTTAAGAATTTTTGTTTTGAGATAGTTTCTACTAACCTTTTTATTTTTGGAACTAAAGTTATAGATTTTGCAGCAATAGCTCCAGCACTACCAAGAACAAGTAATTGTTGAATGTCACTTAAAAGAGTTGTCACGTCTGCTTGAAACTGTAATAAAACATCACCCCTTACTGTTGGTTTCATTGGTAAAGTCGGATTACCCATTTTTATCGTTTGTCCCGATTTAGAATTTATATTTACACTATCTCCACTAATAAATATATTGTCAGATTTTATTATGATATTTTTTCCTCGGCGTTCTTGTCCATCAAAATTTATACCACGACCATCCGATGTCATCGTGATTGAGCTATCATCCGTATCTATATTTTCTTTTATAAAATCCCCATCAGTTTCATCTACATTTGTTCTAATTCTGATTGTTGGTGAGTTGTTTTCACCATCGAAATGAATAGACTGACCAAATCTACCTTCAAATAAAACAGACCCTTCATTAATTTGAATTTGTTTTACTTTTTTTCTTTCAAAGTTTGCACCATATTTAGTATTCGATACATATTCAGTGCTTACGCCTGGTATGGAGTTTTCATTAACTGAACCTTTACGATTTATAATACTTGTATAATAATGTTGTCCGTTATATTCCACAACGACCACGTGTTCACCAACTAAAGGTACAGTTGTTATATGTGGTATTAAAGGTTTTACAATACCACCAAGTATCTCTTGACCAGGGTTATTGATAAAAGAACCGAAAACACTACCTCTGTTTAATGATTCATTAAGTACAACTTCTGTGACTTCAAACGCTTCAGACTCATGAAAATCGTATTGGGATGCGTTAATAATTTTTTTTACATATGAGCTTATTTCAATGGGTTTAGCGAGTCGACCTAAAGGAATTGATGTAGTAGTATCGACTGTTTTTTTTACGCGATAAGCCATTAATTAACCTTAGATTGAATTTTATTATGTATTTTATCCGATTCAGCTTGTATATCTTTTATCGTATCTTCCATACCTGATAATAGTTGTTCTTTCTCAGCTTCAGTCAAACCATACTCGTCCTCCGCTCCTACCTTACCCTCAGCTGATATTAATCGTTGTACTATAGCAGCCATCTTAACAAGCTGGTCATCATTCTTGACATTGATTTCTAAGTATTCTTTTATCATCGGGACTAGTTGCACTGCCGTATCACCATCCTTGATAAATGTCACTAACTCTTTTGTTAAAACGTCAAGTTGTTTTCTATTGTATTCTGTGTTTTCGTAAATATCTTTGAATAACGATGATAATGATTTTCCATCAAAGATTTCATAATCGATAGCCATAATTCACCTAAATGTTTTTATCTAATTATAAATATACCTTAACTTAAAAACTTTATATATAAATATATATTAGAATTTATTATTAGTTTTTAAGATAGTTATATTTGAGGGTTACTCGGTTTTTCTTAATCGAGAACCCTTTTTTTTCTTAACTAACGGGAGAAAACCAAATGAAGGAAATCGTAACACAAATCAAAGGATGGATTGATGACTTAGGTCACTTATTGTTGTCCTTTGTAGCTATAGGTGCCGTATCAGAAGTATTATTCGGAAACGGTATTTTTGGCGTTAATGTTATAGGTAACCTCACATCCATCATTAATAAGTTCGGCGAGTCGGGTTTCGCTGGACTTGTCGCCTTATTGGTGTTGGTGGGTTTATTTCGCAAGTAGGACGAAATAGCTTTACATTCCTACATTAAATGTAGAGCAAAAAAAAGGGAAGTTTAAACGCTTCCCTTTTTTGTTTATACCATAAATACAACATGGTCGTTGCTTAATAGTGGAGCTGACAGGAGTCGAACCTGCGACCTCTTCCGTGCAAGGGAAGCGTTCTCCCAACTGAACTACAGCCCCAATTATTATTTATTACTAAATATTTTATCCGCACCATTCATGACATTAATTAAAAATTTATTTGTCTCTTTTTTGGTACGTGTCTTGATTATTTTCTTTTTTATTGTTTTTCTTGGCATCTTCATTGTCCTCTATAGGTGGTATATAATATGGTGGGTTTAAGTTTATCGTATCAGAAACCACCTCTGTTCTAATACCGATACGTTCTTCAAATTTATTAATTGTTGGTTCAAGTGTTCCGTTATGGTCTGAAATAATTATCACTAAAGCTAAAACACAATGAAAATAAAACCATTCCATTAGAATATACTACCTGTGTTCGATGTATCGATAGAACCTAGTTTATTGTATTCTTCTAACATATTGAAATAATATCTCTTCATTTGATTTACAACTCTTGTGATGTGTTGGGTATTACTACCAGTCATTTCACGAATCATTATGTAAAGTGCTTTCTTATTGAAATTTTCTATATTTACCCTACGTCTAAATAACTCTAGAACCGCATCAGCAACCAAAATATCTTTTTGTCGACGAAATATATTTGTTAAATTATTATCCCAATAATCTAACATTTGGTTTACAAACTCTGAGTTAAATTCATCCACAGCCTCCGTTACAGACTCCGAGAATACATTTCTCTTATAATCTAATCTACTAACATCATCATGTATTTTCATTTTTTTATAGTTGTTATTATTGTTTAGAATTAAATAATTTTTACCAACTATGGAAAAGTATGAAAAGGCTCTACCTTTATCTGGTTGATACTTTGGTATCTGCATTACCATGAAAGAAACCACCTCATGCTTTACCTCTTCAAATGGATAATCAAAATAATAAAATTTAAAAGTATGGATTAAATTTTCTGCCATTTTACAAAAAGCAGCGTGTATATGTTCTTCATATATTCTATTTTTTATAACTGGGTTAGACGATTCATTATATCTTATTATAGCATCTTGGACTGGTGTTCCAAAATACATTTTACTTTTTTTACGTCTTTTTTTCTTGACCACTTTAACTGGCATTTATTTCTTCTCCTTTGAATTTATCTAACTCGTCGACCGTTGTTTTTATTTGATTAAAAATACTTCCTACCTCATCATCACTTTCAAACGCACCTGATGAGTCTATTTGTTGTAATTCTGTTTGTACGTTCTGAACTGTTTGCGTAAAATCTTCAACCCATGTCTCTAGTAACTCTGTTTTTCTAATTAGATTCCAAATCACATAGGTTTCTATCAATAACAAAACTCCTAATATTATCTCAATAATCATTACTTATCTCCAAACAATTCATCAAACAAATCTTTTGATTTTTGTGATAGTTCGTCCGATGTTTCTTTCATTGTGACCGCCTTTTTTATTTTTTCAACACTTTTTTCAACTTTTTGTTCTTCAACAATCTCAGTTCTTTTCCACTCATCGGACTCTATAAAAGTAGACATAGAATCAGCTTGATGTAATATTCTAGCTATATTAGAACGAAGTGAAAACTCTGGTCTAAATGTTACTAGATATTTTTTATTAGCTTCCTCGTACATTCCGTCGGTAAGTCTTAAACCAATGTATTCATTTACCGACATTGAAACACCAAAGTGTTGTAGTAAAAATAAAGCTCTATCCGTAACGGTCATGAATTCTAATTTAGGATTGTGTTTAAAAATAGAACCTGTGTTCTTTCTATGCCAGTCACTATCCTCAGGTATATAATAATCATGATTTAAATCACCGACCTTACCTAAGTCATGATGTAGAGCTGCGAAAATAAGTTCCTCGTCTAAGAAGTCAATTATAGCTCCGTTTTCTTCCCACATCTTTTTTATCTGTAAGGAATAATCAACGATGTGTAAGATATGCTCCACATATCCACCGACCATTGCATTATGGTAATGTTCCTTACCACTAGCGGGAGCAATGACCATCCTATCTTCAAAGTAATCATACATTACATTTAGTTTTTCTAATCGTTCATCTTCAAATGTATCGTTTATGACACTTCGTAGTTTTTCCCAATTTTCTTGTATTTGTTCTGAGGTTAATTCTTTCATATTACCACCATTTATTTTTTATTTGTGTAAAGTTTGGATTCTTTTTTGATTCACCAAATGTTTGACCTGAATCCTTGATTATCTTTTCGACGGCCTGTTTGTTTTCATCTGGTATAAATAACTTTGTGTACTCACTTGTTGGGTCATCAAGAGCACCTTTTTCTAAACACCACAACCTTATCTTCTCCCAAGTGTTACTAAGATATAAATTTGGATGACTATTATACAATAAATTTTTCTTATAACCATTGTCTTGTAAAATATGATACAACCACTCAACCCCATTTGTCGGTTCTCTCATAATTCTTTTTTTCTTACCTTTACAAGCGTTTTCTAAATCGGTAAGTAAATTGTTCTTAAATTGTAAATCGTGATTTGGTAATTCCCAATCCATGGTTTCAGGCACATTTTTCAAAGAATCTATAAAAGATTGTTTATCCTCAAAATAAAGTGGATAATCATCTCCTAAAACATACTTCATTGTTGGATGTTTGTAAATTAAACTAGGTTTATTAATCTTGACAGCATCTTGTGCGGATAAATTCCATGTCATATAATCATCTACGAAACAAATTGTAGCATGACAATTATCAAGTAGGTATCTATATTGTCCACCACTTGGTAAATTTTGAACTTTCATCCAACTTGGTGCAGGTTTACCAGCTTTCGGTTTTTTTGCATCACTATCTGTAATCCACACTAACCACTCATCTCTATCTAAGTCCTCTGTATATTTAATAAGTTTTTTTATACCGGTTGTAGCATTCCATCTATGATTAAACACAAGAATCTTTTTGTCTGGTAATGGGAATGGTTCTGGTTCTGTTGGATTACCCACACCTAATGGAAAAAAGTTTATCTTCTCTTTCATCACGGAATCATCCACACCTAATGATGTATGTGGAACTTTACTCCAATTTGATTTAAGATATTCCATACTGGCTGGACTATGAAAGTAAGACTTAAATGATAAATCTATAGCTTCCATTTGTCTAAAGAAACCAACTGGATATCCACTAACTGGTTTACTTTTATCACAATCCACCCAGTGAAAGAAGTTAAAAGCATCAACCGTCATACCAATTCTATCTGTTAACAATGCATTAAATACATTATACGTCAACTCAGGTTGATGATTGAAAATAAAATCTATGTCATGTTTTTGAAAATCAAAATACTTTAGAAGTGCCTTACTATCGAAAAAACCTCTATTGAATAAAACGCTTCCTGCATAAGGAAACGGAATCAATGTCACATTATCACCCATCGAGGGTATAGTGTTGTTTTTTGGAACCAACACGAAGTGGTGACACATCGGTAACCATTTGATTGTTTTGACCATTACTTTGTAATTCGAGTCGGCCTGATGCATAAATTTTGTTGACCTCCAACGAACTGGAGACATTACGTGCAGAATTCTTCTGCCATAAAGTGGATGTTTTATATTCATATTCATAACCTTAATTTACAAAAATTTTTGACTAATGTCAAGAGCTTTTTTTCTAATGTGAACTCGTATATGTTAAATTTGTTTTCACTATCTTAGCTTTTTCAAATTTATATGGTTTGACATCAATCGACTCCAGTATATCTATCCGATTTACCCAACGAGGATGCATTGTATCTCTCACTTGATAAACACCATCTTTACTATCTGTGCCTTTTAAAAGTATAAAGTCACCATAGTCTAACCAACCACCCCAACGTTTCAAAAGATTTCTACTCACCGCTATAAATTTATAATTTGACGCTTCTTGCGTCTTAATACGCGTTCCATCTGCGAGAATGTTCGGTGTAGAATCAGTTTGATAACGCACAGGTTGATACATAGTTACGGTCACGTGCATACCCTCTGTTTCATATTCATCCAGCTTCTCTGAAAGTCTTTTATTTTCATCAGACAGAGATTGTAGCTGAATATTCTTATCATTTAAGAATTTTGTTGATACTATAGCGTTAGCATAAGTCAATGCAAAAGCTATAAATAAAAAAGTTGTTTTGTTCATAGTTCAATACCCTTTTGTATAAATATTAATTTAATTAGTAAAATCCTATTTTATTTTTTGTGGAGCTGGTGGGATTCGAACCCACGTCCAAATGTTTAATCGATAAAGTCATTCACAACTTAGTTAGATTCCAAATCGGTAGTTATCTAACAACCCACCATATCCCATTTTACTCAGAATGGTTTAACTAACAAGGTTTAATGCCTCCTTGTGTTGGCGATCGCGTCCATCTTATTTTATGACCGAGTGTGGACTAACTCAGTAACTTACGCGTAAACGTGAGTTGGTTGGGAATCAGAAACGAAATTATCAAATCCCATTTCTGCATTAGCTAAGTGCCAATCTATTTCCAACCCTTGTAGCGATTTATCGCCATTTGAATTACGAGTCTTTTGTCGCGAGACATACTCAATCTCTGTTGCACTTTATTGTCAAATAACATCTGTCGAAACCGTTCAGCCCCAATCTTCATCGCTTTGATATTCGTCAAAGTTATCAGTTAATTTTCTTATTAACTCGATTGAAGAGTCCACCATATCCCAATCTTCTAATTCTCGAGCTTCTTCTAAACTATGTAATATTTCTTCTAAATCCATTTTTGCCCTTCTTTTATTTTAAGTATCACATACAACATTTTTTAAATTTTTTTCCACTACCACAATGACATGGGTCATTTCTACCAACTTTCATTTCATTAGTTATTGTAGTTATCATTTGTCTATCCATGATGGTCTTACCATTTAAATGGTCTATCTCATGTTGAACGCAAATTGTTTCTAATAATCTTAATTCTTCGTCATTTTTGTTTTGTTGTTCCTTTTCCCAACTACCTTTACCGTCACTTGGATTAGGAGCTCCACTAAAGTACCAACTACTCTCTTCTTGTTCAGTTTTAATTATAACACTATCATATCGTCTCGTATTTACCCCTTTACCCTTGAAAGATAAACAACCCTCATAATAGGGTATCTCGTCACCTTTAGAAACGTATTTAGGGTTAATTAAAATAATTGGTTCTCTAACATTTATTACGGCTACCTGAGCATCAATACCGACTTGATTAGCCGCTAGACCTATACCATCCTTACGTCGATTGAGTATTTCAAACAACTCTGTTGCTATTTTCATACCCTCATCAACCGAGACTTTTCTTAGCTTTTTATTTATATAAGGATTATCTTCTTGTAAACAATTAATTATTTTTTTCATTAAGTCTAATCTTATATCCTTTTAACGAATTACAAGTACCACACCAATCTGGTTTTATTTTTTGATGATTGGGATATTTTACTAAATGGTCTTCTATATAATTTCTGACCATAATTACGTCTGAAGCGTTGTATTCAAATAATAAATCCCTTACTGAGGCGTTCTCACCACACTCAATACAAACCCCTTTTTTCTTGGCTTTTTTTGTTTTGGATTTTAAAACATAAGAACCATCTTTTTGTTTTACTAAATTATCTTTGAAGGCCATTAAAATAAATCCTTAATATAGTTTATTATCTTAGTCCAATAAATACCCACACTAGTAAATATTACACCACCTGTCAATAATAAACTAGGGTGGGAGTGTTCACCGCAGAAACCAATCACGTGTTTAGCAAAATGCATAAATTCATTCATTAAAATCTCGGTCTGTTATTATTATTCATATTAGTGGCTATATAAAACAATAAAAGTATTATTACAATCTCAAACATTATTTTTCATAACCTTATCTCTCAAATTTTCAAAATCTACTCTAGCGGTCATCAGTGCATCCACAGCTGTGCATATATCGGTAAAAGCTTCACTATACTCTTCTTCAAGTTTTTGATTATAATATAAGTTATCTAACGCATGTTTTGCTTCCAATACGTTAGCACTTATAGATTCAAAGTCTCTGTTCAAACTAAGTTTTTCTCGTTCCCACATATAATTAATCTCCAAATTTATGATTCAAAAAATCTTGTTGTTTTTTAGCGGCTTTCTTAAGAGCGGCTTTCTTTTCTTGGTTTCTATCTAACAATATCTGTTGTTGGGTTCTACGTTTGGTTTTTTTCTTAATGGGTTTTATTTTAGTTGGTGGTAAAGTTCCTTTTAATTTAGGTTGTTCTTTACCTTTGTGAAAAACATTACCATCTTTATCGACGTACTCTGACATAAAATGCCAACCAGCTGGACGACCAGTGGGTTTGTAGGTTTTAGCTGGTGATTCTTTTGGAAGACCGACCAATGATAAAACACAATAAGAGCATGTGACTTTTAGTGCGTTCTCCCCTACGTTGTTTACCAATCTACCGCACTTTTGACACGGTACTGATTGATAAGAATTTAAATTAGTATTTTCCATTTACCATTCCTTTATTTTTTGAGTGCAGGACAGGATTCGAACCTGCGAATAATGGATTTGCAATCCACCCCATTAGACCACTCTGGCACCTGCACGGCCGATGCGATTTACCCGTTGTAGCCATTTCTTATCCTGCACTTCTTTTATGTGTTTACAATATCTTGTCTTGAACTTATGTCGAAATTGAAAAGCTTTACAATCACAAGCCCACTCCATCCTACTCCTATCAAATCTGATATCATAGTCTTTACCATCCACCTTATAA
>MDTB01112868.1_pt1 | contig 25612 bp, 14 predicted proteins | sample 811161 | NCBI WGS metagenome assembly MDTB01 (sample SAMN05326650, study PRJNA326480) | marine metagenome | isolation source: seawater | place: Mediterranean Sea | collected 2009
CCGAGGTGCGCGACTGCCTCGAGCGCAGCGTGCAAGCAGCGTGGCTGGTGGCGTCGCCGGACGGCGTGACGCCACCACCAGAGGACCACCCCGCTAGCGAGGCAACGGAACCCAAGCGCGTACGCCGACCCATCATCGATCCCGTATTCGTCGGCAACGCGAAACGAGGAGTGCTGCAGAGAGGGTGCTTAGTGGGCATCAAGCCTCACCAGCTGCGCCAAGTCTGTGCGCTGGCCATGGGTTCTCATCTGCCAGGCGTATCGTGTCAAGTCAGCCGTAATGAGGGTGGTCTCTCACTTAGGGTCAGCTCGGCAGCCGACATACTCGACGACAAGGGGCATGAACGGAGTGCCAAGTCGATCAGTCCCGTGCGCGCCCCAGCCCCTAAACACAATACGCTGACCCTGGCCCGCCACAACTGTGCATTTTCTCACCGTCTGTTGTGTGTGTGTTTTGCTACAGGTGCAAACCGAGGGTACGTTTGCTTGTCCATGCCCTACACCACGCGCACTTGTGTGTCCTCTGCTAATACACCTTCCTCGCTGCGTGTGCGCAGCCGACGAGCCTGCATTTGGCAGCCGCGACGACAAGCTGGCGGGGTGTAAGCTGCAGCGACGTGCGTGGGACGTTAACACCAAGCTGTTGGCCCCTGTCTTCACTGCGATTCGCGAGCCGCTTAGTCGCGAGCGCCGGTCACGCGGTGAGCACGGGGTCACGTACGAGAGGCAGGCGGCCGTTACGATCCGCAAACGCGACCAGCTTCACGAAATCTCCGAGGAAATGGACGCGAAGCGGGCGCTGGAGGAGGCGGCTGGGTCCGCGATCGGACATGCTAGCCGCAGTGTACTCTTGTGAATGTATTGTAACAATGGTGTGACAATACGATACATTTTATATTTGTTTTCGCTTCCTGCCCATCGCCTTGCCGCGTGCAAGTCCGGCGGCGACCCGCTTGTCTTCCGCAGTCGCAAGCACGTTATCGTAAAAGAGTTCACAGATCAGGAGATGCCTGTCGTCCTGCTTAGGAGGCAACTCAAACTCTGGATCGGCGAGCGTGGCGATGGTGCGCTCGAGCTCGTCGAGACGGCGGTCCCACTGACCGCGTTGCTTGGGATGCACGTGCACAATCTCCTTGTCCTTGTTGGCCGAGGTGAAGCACGAGGGAATGCGTTTCCCAGAGTAGTCGGTGTATGCATCGGGGTTGAAACGGATCATCACCACTGCCTTACCGCGGTTTTGGGCGACAAAACTCGCTTCGCGTTCCCGCTCCTTGGTACAGAGGTAGGTGCGGTGCGAATTCTCGTCAATTTCAACAATGATCACGCGGTCGGCGTGCGCAAATCGGGCATCGGGGCGACAGCGTGTGCGGACACCGACGACCATGGGCCGGTGCACAAAGCTCTTGTCAAACGTCCAATTGTAGTTGGGAAAGCGCTCTTTGAGCACCGCAGTGACCACACGCTCCTTGGCGTGGATCGAACTGCGCGCGGCGGTGGTGCGCGGATCATTGGGGAACGCACTGCAAAAGCAGCTCACACAGTGGCCATCGTAAATGTCCCTCTTGCCGAGCTGCACAGCGACACCGTAGGGACACTCGACGCCGTCCCCAGGGCCAAGGCACCGCTGGCCACCGCCGTGCTGGATACAGTGCGTTTCAGCGCCACCGGGTGTGCTTTGCGCCACTTGGGCACACTCGGTGCATGCACGGCGGTACCACTTGCCACCGACGACGGCGCGGTAGGGCACATACTTGGTTTGGCCGTCGACGTTCCAGTAGACGGTCCCACGTTGCGCATCGCATGCCGCCGGCGCGCGGTCCAGGCCGGCGAGGCGTGGATCGGCCGCCTTTCGTTTGGCCATTTCGAGCTCAAAGTCCTTGAGCTCTTGAGCGCGCAGCGCCGCGAGTGCGGAAATGCACGCCGCCTCGTCGGCAAAGCGTGGCGTGTGCCGGTGCCTCGGCGCGCCCTCGGCCGACCGGAGTCGATCGACGCACTTGCCTTCCCACTTTTGGCGCTTCTCGTTCCAATTCACACCGGGAGTCTCCGACTGGCGCGTCGCGGGCTCCCTCTTCTTGCGCACTTGCGTCTCAGGCACTCCTGCCGCATCGAGCTCCGCGTCCTTGGCGAGGCGCCACTGATGGAGATAGCTGAGGTCCAAACTGTATGGGCCGCGGTACTTTTTCCCGCTGCGCGAGAATTGCACAAAATACTTGCCCACTTTCTTGTCCCAGTACACCCCCTTGGGCAACGCGACGGTCGCGTGCAAACTTCCAGAGTCGCTGTTCATGGCTCCATCGCGTCGTTCATCCTCCGACAGCAAAGACGGCGACAGTGGCCGCTTGCCGAGCACGTAGGTCGTGTCCGTGGCCGACGCCTCCGAATCGCTCATACCGTTGCTTGGAGCGCGTGGGTGCGGCGCACTCCAGGCGGGCGGGATAAGCGCGTCTGTGTATGCGAGCGAGTATGGTGCGAGGGGAGAGGATGGCACTGTGCGACTTTTGGAGCGAGCGGGGTGTGGCAAGCCCGTGGTCTATCACCCACTTTGTGTCCGGTTGGCTTTGGAGCACAACTTGGATGTACATCACCCAGGACTCCCTGCTATGGGTCAATCTGCTCGTGTTTACTAGCCTTGCGTTGGTGTTTGAGGTGTACGAGAATATTGCCAAAGCGGGCCCTTGGTCTTTCTGGAAGCCTTTGGGCTACACAAAGGAGACATATGATGGAGATTCGGCTGTGAACTCAGCATCCGATGTGCTGTTTTCCTTGGTGGGCTGGGGTTTGGCGCGACTCGTGCTCGTCAGCACCGGGCTGACGGCGGTCGGGCTTGGCCTCACACTTGGCGCAGCAGCCTTGCTACTGGGGCTATTTCTGATTTTGCACTGCGTAGAGAGAGGCGTGAATGACTTTGGCAAACAGATCACACAAACGGGTTCAGAGCGTCCTGCTCTCGTCATGAATTCCCCTCCGGGGCCCGATACAGGTGTGTAACCCACACACACGACTCACTCCTCATGCCGGTGCGCAACTCGTCGCACCGCCTGCGCAGATCTGCGTATCAAGTTTTGTAGGACGCGCATGCACCGGTTCCAAAAGAACGTCGTTGCATAGAAGAGCACGTTAAAAATGATGGCCAGCACCGTGATTATGGATCCATGAATCTGTGTGGGAGCCTTGTCGTCGTGGCAAGCACCCGCGTGCAAGCTCGCGACCCAAAACAACACGTACACAAAGAGCGCCGTGGAACCATTGGCAGTCGAGAGGACCGCCGCCGAAGTTGAGAAGACTATCGACGATGCAGACGCATTTGCCACCGCACGCAGTGCACCGAGCGCGATGGCAGAGGCTAGCACGTGATTGGTACTGAGGATAACCGCGAGGGAAAGGAGCGCACTGGCTCCCTGGGCTTGCACCGCGTCGTATTCTTGGCACACGCTTGCTGGTGGGTTGAAGAGCGTGTGATACGCCAGGCCGCCCAACCCACCCACAATCAACATCTTGCGCGCATGCACAACAAGCTGCAACGTCCTGCTCACATAGGGCCGGACGGCCTTTGGCGTGAGGACATTGGACGCCTTGCCGATCGCAAACACTCCAACGAGTCGGAGGAAGACAAAGGAGACGAGTATCGGAAGTTGGTGGTTGAGCATGGCGCTGAGCTCGAAAAGCTTTGGCTGCATGCTGCAATCCACAAAGTTTGTTCCTACGATTACTGGCAAGCGCTAAAACCACAAACAAGACCTAGCGCTTGTGCGCTGTGCATTTGGCTCGCAGCGATTTCGGTGAGTAGGAGGTGCAGCATGCCTGCGCGCAGTAGGTATGACGATTTCTTGTTGGGAGTCCGCTCTGCAGATTGGATCTTCCAAAAGTCCCGCTCGGCGGATGAGGAGTTTGGCAAGTCGCTGGGCTGGGGGAAAGACAGGGAGGAACCTCGGTCGTCGTCTTACCGCGCAGGATACATAGCGTGCAGCATCGTGTCCGCGCTTTTCGTGCTCAGCATGTTGATTGTTGGATCGCTTTTGTTGGCTGGTGCAATCGTGTTCACGGCCACGGTCATTGTCCCAGAAGCCACTCCACCCTCGCCACCGCCGCCTTCGCCTCCAAAGCCTCCGCCACACCCAGAGGCTCCTCCAGAGATGATGACATTTCGTGAATCCACGTGCGTCCTCACGACGGCTAGCATCGCTGTTTCAGCTGTGGGCAATGGAGTGTGCCAAGATGGCGGCGACGGTTCCGCAACCGATGAGTGCGCACTGGGTACCGATTATCCCGACTGCCCCGTCCGCTTTGCCACCATGCCGCCCTCGTCGCCACCAGCGCCGCTTCCACCTGGTGCCGATCGCGTGGACAGCGTGACCTTTGAGTTTGTCTCCACGGTACGTTCGCCGTCCGCGCCTCCGACGATACCGCCGCCGTCCACACCGCCTCCTATGCTGCCACCATCGCCTCCGCCGCCGCCGTGTCCCTATTCGCCCTCGCCCGACCCGCCGCCCCCGCCGTCTCCAAAGCCTCCAGAGCCGTCGCCGCCGCCGTCGCCGCCACCGCCGCCGGCTCCGCCGAGCGCGCCACCGTCGCAGCCAGCCATGCCCGAAATCGCAGTACCACTACCCTACAGGTACATGGGCGTTTTGAGCACGGGCTACTTTGACAATGGTGGGACTGCGACGTCCCTATACTTTGTGCACCCAGACGTTACTCGCGACTTTAACGCAGAAGGCGGGGCGGTAAATGACGGGTGGAGCGGCATAGGCATGTCGCCCGTCTTCTACTTTGTCAACGCGTCTACACATTCGAGCAGTCTTGAGGTTGCGCGCAACTTTTGTGCACAGCGATGCAAGGACGTCAACGAGGGCACCAACGGCATGACGGGAGGGTGGCGGGTTTTGGCGACGGGGCGCTTTGTGCCTCGGACGGACGCCGATCTGATAGCCGCTCAACTGCCAATGCACTGCAATTCTTACGAGGTTTTTGACGGCGCTGGTGTCACGTTTGACGGTCGTTCGGATTATTACAGTTGCGCGTTTCGGCACATGGACGGCGTCGGGCATGGCGACATACAAGTGCAGACCGGTTTGTTTGGTGGTATCCAACCCCCCGCCTACACAGATAGCATGCTGTACCTCCCCGGCGAGCTATCGATGACCTACGTGGGTCCGACTTTGGCTGCCGACGCAGCCAGTATGCACTACATCATGCTCGATGCAGTACCAGCGGTACCAACCGATTCATTTGCGTACAACGACATACTGCAGTATAATCACTATGACAACCTTGACGGCACGCAGATGGCATCGGTGTTGAAACGATCGCTGGGAGACTTCGAAAACGACCAAGCCTTTACAGACTTTTGCTTTCGGCGGTGCTTCGACATCAACGAAGGCAGTCCTGGGTTCCCCAATGGTTGGCAGAGTAGCAATTCAGACGGCTCGTCTGCAGGGCCAACTGCACTCAAGTGTGTCGCGTTCGCCTCCTTCAAGTTTGAGCACGCCACAAACGCCGACCTTCAGACTCGTAGATGCCACTTTTACAATGAAAACTTGCAAACCACGTGGCACACCTGGCTGCAGCCGCTGAACTCCTTCACCACGTATCACGGGACCTATAGCATGCTCGCGTTTCCGGCGATGACCAATGCCCCCAATTCGGTTACACACGGCGGCCGTCGGCTGAGCACTGTGGACGTGGATGCCATCAAGGTTGCTGTGGTGGCGCAGCTCGGCAATGGCATCACCGCAGACGACGTAACGGTGACGCTGAACGGTGACCAAGTGCTCGTCACAGTGAGCGTGTCACAGCAAACGGGGTCTACCAAAAACGTCCTGGAGATTGCAAGCAGTGATGGCTTTGCAGAGAGCGTCGCGAGCAACTTGGGCACACACACGCTCAATGTGAGCGTTGCAGCACGTGCGGAGAGTGGCGAGCTCGTCCTTGCGACACCGCCGTCGCCCGCGGGCCCTCCGTCGCCGCCGACAGCACCGCCCCCGTCACTGTCGCCCTCACCACCAGGGCCCTCGCCACCTCCGTGGCAACCGCATCCCTCGCCTCCGCCACCAAACCCACCCGAGCATCCGTCGCGCGTGCAATGCACCGACAGCTGCACGTTGCTAATTCCAGGCAGCGAATTTGGCTACAATGATCTCACCCGCAACGGGCGCTGCGACGACGGCCTCGAGGGCTCTGAGACGTCGCTGTGCTTCCGCGGCACCGACTGCACAGACTGTGGTGTGCGCGTGTGGCGACCTCCGCCGCACATGCCACCTGCGGCCCCGCCAAACCCCCCACTGGCCCCCAAACCGCTGCCGCCTCCATCGGCATTGCCGTGTCCACCACCACCACCCTCGCCGCTCCCATTGACACCGCCCTTGCAACCTCCTTTGCCGTCACCGCCGCCACCCCCCTGCTCCCCGCCGTCTCCGCTGCCATCGCCTCCCGTACCGCCCGCACCACCACCAGTCTACGAGTGGAGCTCGTGCGGTTCGCGGCACTTTGATCCTGAAAACAGCGGAGTGCACGACAAGCTTCCTACCCTCGAAGAGTGCATACAGTACCGTGACGACTTTTTTTTTGGCGCCGAACTCTTTGACCTGCGCAAATTCTCAACGGCAAAAAGAGGTGCTTGCTTTTTTCTGTCTCTCAGCCATCCTCAGTTTTCGAATCTTGTGACGCGGGAAGGTGGAGAGTGGCGCATTCTGCGCGATCAAGTCGTGGCCAATGGGCTGGGAGGGAGCAACGGATGGTCCGACACTGACCTACTGCAAGACAGATCCGCCGTGTGGCCCGACATTGGCCAAGATGTTCACGATCCGTCGGCATCAGATGCGGAGCGCCTACCAATTCCAAACGTGGACGAACTCGTCTACCAGACACAGACCCCGTCGTGGCCACACTTCCAGGCCATCTCGGTACTACTCTACAAGCATCACGGTCCAGAGGTTTTCACTGGAGTGAGCGATTGTGATCGTGGCACGATTCGTTCAGCCGCATCGTTGTCGGACCTGCCCAAAGACCGTGCGCCCTACGACATCAGTGTGGAATTTTTGTGCGACGGTCATGGTGACAGCATCCAGACGCTGTGGTTCTATGGCTCCGCGTCCGCTTCGTCGGCAATGGGCTTGCAGATCGACACCACGCAAAACAACTTCAATCATTATTGGTATGGAGCGGACATCACATGGTCTTGGGGCAACGACAATCTTGTGTACGAACACAATATTTGCGATGGGTTGTTCCACAAGGTTCGTGTGACCTATGCGGGAAACTCTGGTGAGCGCAAGTTTTACTTTGACGGCGTGGAGAGAACTCCAAGTGTGTCCGTGGTTGGCGACGGCACGCACGCCGACCGCAACGACAACTTTTGTCTAGGGGCAGAGGCTGAGGTCGCCATGGGTGGACGTGGTGGGCAGCCGTTTTTCGGCACGCTGAAAAACCTGCAGGTTTACGGAGGCATCCGCACCACAGAAACGACGGAAGAGCAGATGATCCGTCAAGTGCGCCAGGCACCGGCGGTGCAAATGTGTGAGGACGATTCGAGGTGTCGCGTTGGTCAGTTTCGGCTTTGCGTCGATTGCCCTGGCTCCGACAACAGCAACCGGCTCACCAACACGATTCGGTACATTGGCGTTGGAGCAGTGATTGGAGAGCCCTCTACGGCTGACCCGCCACCCAACATGGAGCCGTTTGTAAAGCCCCCTTCCACAGAAAACGTTTTACAATGCTACGAGACGTACGATGCGGTCGGCATCACTCAGAGTTCTTCTTCTGGTCCGGACGGCACAGGAGGATTTGACGTTGCTGGAGGCTCGCCGGCGCCAGTCTCTACGACAAATACGCGCCATCCCGCGTGCGTTGCTGGTTGGCATGGCGGGCGACAACAACTGGCTGAGGATTTGAACTGCGAGTTTTCCATGGCGTCGGGCAGCTCGACAGAGACCTATCGCCGATACGCGTTTGCGCGCGAGTCGTGGTCTATCAAAGACGCCACGTGGATCAGTCGCGCTTCCACTCCCGACTCGTGCAGTGCGACGTCGCAACGTCCCGGACGCGCGCAAGGACCCATCAGCAGCAACCCACAATGTACCACCGCCGGCTGGACCTGGACAACGGACACGTTTGATTGTTCTCAAGTGTACAATGGTGGATTTGATGCGTGCTTCCGTACGTCGGCGTTCCGCCAGCACTCCGTGCCAGCCTCGGCAGCGCCGACCACGTGCGCGGCAATCGCCGATCGGTACGAGTGCTGCAACCACTTTGAGTCGGTAGAGAGCGGGGCAGCCGATGCGTGCGTGCCCGCCGAGTCGGGGCAAACCTATTCCGACGGCAGCGTATGCAAGACGCAAAGCAGCATCGGTGGCGAGGCCAGCACCGCCGCGCAGTGCCCGTCACTGAATAGCGTCAACGGTGCCTGTGGGCCCAGCAACTGGTACCACGACTTTGACACGTGGCAGTGTGATGGGTGTGGTGGGCAAAATGCGGGCATCACGCTCGACTGGGACACTCCAATCCCCAAGGTCAACGCGTTCAAGTGGGCACAGCTTTGCGAGACGCTCGACGCTGCGGCGGCGTGCGTGGATCGCGTGCAGGTGAGAATTGTGCACAGCGGTGGCACCACAACTGAGAAAGTCGAAAACCTGCAATGCCTCAACAGCGACGACATTCCCAACGGGCGCGACCCGGAGTGCACAGGTCCATTCCGTACTCGTTTCGAAGAGCGTGACTGGAAGCAATTCAACTTTCTGTCTGGAACGTTCACCTCCGTAACGTCCATGACGTTTACGCTGGCATCCACGAGCGCGACGAGCGCCAACGGCGGCCACGCGGGAGTGCAGGAAATTGAAGTTGGCTATGCCGCCCGGCCGAAGACGATTCAAAACAGTCTTGGAGGTGTGTTTTGGTTGCCAGAGGATCAGGCGCAGCACTACTGCAGCCAGGAGGTCGGATTTGCTGCGGCGCGCGGTGTCTCTACCGACGACAATCCAGCGCAATGCACGGTGACGCCACGTGCTTACCAATCATCTGGGTTGCCCGTCTCCGATGCGGACCAACTAGACTTTAGACTGAATGCCCAGCGGCCCAGCGATACTAGAGACTACTTTGACAGCGGCGGCGACATGTTTGGCTTCCGCAACTATATCACAGAGGATACGGCCACGTTTCAGATTTCAAACGAGTGCTGGCAATCTGTCGGCTCCCCCGCTGGATTTCACAACATCAAACTCACCAAGGTCATAGTCGATGCCAGCGGCAGCAGACGACAACAAGTTTACTACCTGCCTGTGCACATGTCGGGGCCGATTGGCCCCGACAGGTATTCCACCGTCTTGCCCGACGGCAGTGTCACGCACAATGGCGTCCCTGGCGGTGCCATCCTGGCCAAGAACTACAATCGACTCTGGGGAGGAGCAAGCATTGCGGGCACGTCAAACGTTTTCGTAGAGGGCGACGTTGTAGAGTTTTACCCCGCGATGGCCAACGGCGGTAAAGGCTACGATTGCAAGTGCATCGAATACTATGCGTCGCCGCCGCCACCACCACTGCCGCCGCCATCGATGCCTCCACAGCCGCAGCTTCCGCCGCAGCCCAAGAGCCCGCCACCGCCCTTTCCGCCGGGGGACGGCTGTCCGCGCGTGCGCTTCCGTCACCTCGGTCAGGTGACCAAGACATTCCAACAGCAAAACACCGACCCAACTGAGCTAGCATGCCAGGGGAGAGAGGATAACATGCACGACGACGGTCTGCACACCATTTGGGACGCGGCGCAGCTCGCAACGACGCGGCTCCCTGTGTGTGGCGAGGGTCTCACGGTTGCGTTCGAGTTTTGGCTCGACCCAGACCCAGGCGCGAATGCCAACTGGGCCTACAACCCCGTTCTCACGTTTGGAGACTATGACGCGGGCTTCTTCTTGTACGGCCAAGCCACTGGTCCAAACTTTGAGAACGGCAATACGCAACCGGTGAAAGATTTTCAAATTCACGACAACATGAACGAAGCTGACGACGGGGAGCGTTGGGTGGACGGCATGGGCACCTTTGCGGCGGGCTGGAAAAAGAGCGTGCTCCGAGTGCAGCAGACGGGTGGGTACACGTTTGAGGTGGAGGGCACCACCGTCATGAGCGGTGCCCAGACATTCTGCACCAACAACCAAAAACTGTGCATCCTGGGGTTGAACAAGTATGGCGAATTAGGCGGGGGGTCCATGCGCAACCTCGAAGTCTACGCTGGCGGCAACGTCAACTCCGAGTGTTTTTGGATCAACCATCAAGGTGCCGGGCCCCGTGCCGAGTGGGCTGCCAACCAAGACTGGGCCCCTGGCGTGGACTACCTCGATCCCCATCGCGCATCGGACCCGGTGGTGGTCGCAGAGGCAAGTGCAACGTATGTTAATCCCTTTACCGCCGAATCGGTCGCAACCTACAACCAATACCTGGCAGCGGGAAGCGCAGTGCAATCCGACGTCGCGTCCACAGAGGGAGCGTTGGCTGGCTACTCCTTGGTCGGCACGGGAATGTGTCACGACGAACCGGCGACGAGCGCGCAGTACCGATTCCGAGAGTCTGATCCCAACAATCCTGACATCTGCCGTAGCAAGTGCGCCCAGCTCAATTCCGGCCTGCTCACTGACAATCGATACGTCAACGCCAGCGACCACTGCGAGGCGTACGAGGTGCACTCCTCTGGCTGCCACTGGTACGCGCCACCCGCAGGCCACCACGTCATGGTGACCTCTCTTGAGACTGTGGGTGCGCACACCTACTATGGAACTGCCGATAATCCGATGCGTTGCTACGCAGCGGCCGTGCCCTCTCCGCCGCCAAGCCCGCCGAAACCGCCGGCGAGGCCGCCGGCTTTGCCCATCACAGAGGACATTTTTGCAATTGTGGAAGAGCTTAGTCCATTCGACACCGAGTACCGGTACTCGGTCAACCCACGCCGCATCCTCCACAATGCAACATTGACGCCGTTGGAGTGCCTGCTTGCATGTCGAGCGGATGCGCAGTGCGACTACGTCGCATGGTTGCGTTCGGACTGCCAAGCCAGTGGCGTTGGCAACCGTTGCGTCTTGGGCGTCTATAACAGCAGCACGACCGCCACGTTGCCAAAGCACGAGTGCTACACCGAGGGTGCCTTCCGTCATTTTGTGTTCAACACGTCGCGCGTGTGCGACAGCAACTATGCCGAGACGGGTGCGAGGACCTGTCCGGAAAACCTGCCCTATTGTCTAGGCCAGTTTGCATACGGTGTCGGGCCATCACTCGTTCAACAGTATGTTGGCGCCTGCTTTGCAGAGTACACGGACAATCCTCGCGTGCCCAAGCCGCCTCCAGCGATCAACGGTCTCTGCCGAAACACGTGCCTCTCGCCCACGCCCAACAATCGCGGCGAATGGTTGCCATCGGCATCTCACATTGGCAACGGGGTCTGCGACGACGGTGGTTTGGATGCCAAGGCGTTTGGGGACCCCGCGGCGTTTGCATGTGCATACGGGACAGACTGTGCCGACTGTGGAGTGAGGCCTCCCTTGCCCGTGCCCTTGGCGCCAATCCACTTGTGCACGTACACGTGCACTGGCTACGACTACTACCATTACGATCGTGATGGTGACAACGTCACCGATGCGGTACCGTGTCGCGACTCGTACGCTGACAGGCCGCGCATGGTATGGGAGGACGACTCGGAGCGACCGTTCACAGGATACTGCGGATACGGCACGGATTGTGGCTACTGCAATGTGCGCCAGGCACAGGGTGTTGTGACGCAGGCGTTTGACGTGCCTGCACCGCGGGTCGAGTCCCTCACCGACTGGGTGTCGGTCCGCTACAAGGCACCCGTCCTTGGGACGACCGCCAGTGTGTCCGCAGAGACGGTGACTGCAACCGCGTCGCATTCGCACGCGCCACATTCGCACGCGCCACATTCGCACGCGCCGACACACGGACATTCTCCATCATTGTACTAGGGGAGCGGCGGAGGGAGAGGCGTAGTAACTTGCACACAAGTTGTATGTAGATGGCACACAAGTTGCAGAAGCGTTTGGAAGTTCCAAAAAAATCTGGAACTTCCAAGCCGAGAAATGTGGAAGTTTTTTGGAAGTGTGTAAAAACGCACCACTTCACACCTACCTATTCATATAGATTAACACCCAAACTTTTACAAAAAAGGCAACTGCCTTTCCTACCGCTTGGTCGATGCGGTCGCCTTCAACACACCGGTGTTCCGGTCCCGGTGACCTTGCTGGATGTCGTAGGCAATGCGGAGGTACTTGTACAAGACAAACCCACAGGCGATCACCAACAGCGCGTTGGTGATCATGAGCAGCGCGATACTGTTTGCAGCGAGGCCGCCTATGGCCAAGCCAAAACAGATTGCTACGAGGAAGTCTACTGTCACAAAACCCCACTTTGGATCCATCGGGTAGGGGTCATTGTCGAGCCAGTAGCTGACACTGAGAATGGTCATGTGGACGATTGTTGTGAGGAGCGCCCAAATCCACCCTGGCGCGGTGACTGCGATGGCATCCGGATCCTGCGCTGAAATCGCAGCGATGCCCCAGATGCACAGCCCTATCGCCGCCGTGTAGCCCGCGATCAAAGCAGCCAACTGCAATTGAAAGGGTGACAGCTCATCGAGGCTAGTGTAGGCTTGGCTTTGGAGTTTGGGAAATATCCCGTCCATGTTTTAGTGACCTGTCTGCCTGCAAAACAGACCAGGGTTATGTAGAGAGTGTGCAGTTCTGTCGGCGTTGGCCGGGCCACATAATACCGAGTGCAAACAAGGAGAGTGAGGGGGGTACCATGCGACGCGCGTGTCTACTGGATACGCTTGTGCTCCTCTTGATCAAGCCCGTGTCCCCCGCGACATGGTTTGCCGTGCAAGACAATGGCAATCCGGCGAGTTTTGCTGACAATGGGCCAGACGCGACAGTTGCAGACTGCACAGGCGACAACTGCACCGTCGCCTACTGCAAAGCCATGTGCGAGGGTGGCAACGAGGACTCTGTGCCGTGCCGAGGGTTTTTGCACACGGCCACCACAGGAGCCTTGGCCTGTGACTTTCGCGGCGCGATGAACACGACACAAACGGCCGTGGCCACGAATCCCAACTGGCCTGTCCCCAACGGCACGTGGATCGGACGCATGTCCAATGACGTCGGACCGCTGATAGGAGAGTGCTCCGCCGGTCCTGGCTTTTGCTCGTGTCCCATCGTCTCATTGGCGACGACGGACGCCGGCAGCTTTGCCATTGCAAACAATTCGTACACGTGGGCGGCGTGGCTGCGACCAGAGACACAAGCCATCTGGGAGGCTAACACCATCTTTGGGATTCAGAGCACGATCAACTCGTTCCGCTTTGGTGGTTTGGCGGTTCGCGGCCATCCGGCAGAGACGGACTACAATGACGGTGCGCAGAGGTACTACCAAGGGGCTACCCAACTGCACAGTGCAACCTACAGCCAGACCCTTGGTGAAAACTGTGTCGGTGTCGTTGGCAACGCTGCAGTGATGGATGCAATCAAGACCGCCTTTGCGGATGGCAAGTGGCACCACCTTGCCAAGACGGAAACCATGCCGTCGGATGATGGTACCGGCGCCTCGCAAGCCTCGCCCTTTCAAGAGCTCTACATTGACGGTGTGCGCGTGGTGGAGACTGCCAACTTTTCTTGCACCGGCACTGGCTACAATGACGATGCCCCAGCCAGTGAACCGTTTGTTTTTGGCGGGGCTGCATGGACCGGTCAATTCGACGCTTCCTACGTGGGTGCCATCGCCCAGCTATCCATCTTTTCGGCAACAAAAACACACGTCGAGATTCAGTCGCTCATGAGCGATTTTACGCAGTGCACAAACTCCTCGGACGCTCTGGCGTGCTGGGCAATGACGTCTGGACTCGATCCCAACAACATTATAGACGAATCTCCAGGAGGTCAGCATACGGCGCATCTGGCAGAGCGCTGTAGGACTGGCGGCTGGCACTATGCCTACGACCCTCCGTTTGAGCAAGAGATGTACTTTGTGGCGGAGGAATCACTTTCGACGCCGCAAATCGCGGTTCCGCTGTGGTATCGGTACCGAGGCATCTTCCGCAGCAGTAACGATGCCTTCAAACGACAGCTGTTTTACTACCATACCGACTCGCTCGATTACAACGAGGGGTGTTCGGGCAACACCAACAACGCCAACTGTCCGTTGTTTACTACACGATGGGCTGACACGCTGCCGGACCCTGGGCAGTATTACGCAGACTCCGTCACGTTTCTTGACAATTTAGAGACGGCGCGCAACTTTTGCGCCCAGCGCTGCAAGGACATCAACGAGGGCACCAATGACATGACTGAGGGATGGAAATACACGTTTGACCGTCTCGATGCAATCACCGATGCTGATCTTGCGGCAGTGCCGACCGGCACGTACTGCAACACCGTCGAAACAGAGAGCTCCGTCGGTGACACGATCGCCACCATGGCCGGCCGCACTCGAAACTCCAACCAGTACTTTGTGTGCCGATTTTATTACATAATTCGGCATGGCCGCTCGGACAACAGCCAAGTGACCATTTCCACGTTTAACGAAGGGGGAGGCTTCACGGGTGCGGTCCACACGGACAGCATGGAGTACCTTGCAGGGGAGGACCCGATGACATACCACGGCCCAGGGCCATCGTCACCGCCCTTGCCGCCGCAATCTCCGCCATACCCACCGCGGCCGTTTCGACCGCCGCCCCCTGCGGAACCCTCGCCACCACCCGCGCCGCCACCCATTCCGCCAGAGCCCTCGCCGCCGCCACCGCCAGAGCCCAATCCACCACCTCCCCTATCGCCGTCTCCCAAATCTCCACCGTCGCCGCCTCCGTCGTCACCGCCACCGCCGTTGCCGCCACCCAGTCTTCCGCCACCCAGTCCTCCGCCGCCCTCGCCGCCGCCACCGCCGCCGCCACCCGCGCTCCCACCGCCACCGGAAAAGCCGCCGTTTCCGCCACCCCCGACACCGCCACCTCCGCCCACGCGAGTGCAGGAGACAACGTTGGGGGGCATTCTTGTGGGCAGCGGTGTGTTGTTCGCAGTGGGTGCGGCGGTAGTTTGGGGGATCCCATCATTAACTGCAGGCGCTGCGGCGGCAAGTGCGGCGGCAAGTGCGACAGCTCCAGCAACCAGTTTTGCAGGAGTGGGCTTCAAACCACTAAACTTTTAGCACTGTGGTCGAAGTACGGTACAGTACAGTACAGGTGTTTTAACGTTCAAAGTCTGGGGGTGGAGGAGGTGTGCCACGATTCCAGTGTTGATCCCACGCTTCCGTGTGATGCGCAAGACTCATCCACAGCAGCGTTTTGCTGTACGCAGGCGCAAGGTCCCAACGCGCCTGTGCAGCACTCCTCTTCTCTGGGCTTGAGCAGGGATCGTCGCCATTGCTCCATTGAATCGTCTCCTCACACGGATCCGCTTCCGCCCAAGCCATCGAGTGCACTACCCACGCAAGCACGCAAAAGATCAACGTCAGCCACCAACACCGGCCGCATGCACGTGTCCAGCACTGAAAGCATTTTGTCTCATTGTACTCCTCTCCGTAAACATTCGTCAACGGGGGCTGCTTTTCATTCGTATTGTTTTCGTTGCTCTTGTCATCGGCTTTGAGTGGTTGCATCGGGCCGTCTTTCACTGAATGTTTTGTAGAATGGCTTATAAAACGCAAAGGCCGCAAAACACTCCGCTATACCGGATAACCCTGGCGCACTCAAACTCTGTTAGAGCCGTGTCATGTCGACTGTGTTGCCGCAGTTTGCACCTCCGCCGAGCCCTCCGCCGCCCAACCCACCGCCCAACCCACCGTCGCCACCGGCGCTTCCTGGACACGCGGTTGGCAACAAATGGTTTGTGCTGACACAGGAGTATGTGCTACCGAGCTCCACCACACCGGGCGACGCTGACGTGCGCTGTCGTCCACTTGCTCGGTCCATACGTGGCGAGTTGGCACACCAGTCGCATGGTCTCATCGCCCCATCGGCCAATTGTCCTCCCAACTTTGATGTCATTTCGTGCTCATACGTCGCCGACAAGGCCACAATTGACAGATTCGTTGCGTGGGTGGAAACGCGGCCCTTGGCCCCCAATCCGAATGCATGCACTGCTATGCAACTTGCACGAACTGGCATCACTGAGTTTGCCGAGTTTTCGCCCCCTCCCACTCCACCTCCACCTCCCCTGCCCCCCGTGCCGCCCACGCCCCCTCCCATCCCCACGCCGTCTCCACCGCCACCACCGCCGTCTCCGCCACCGCTGCCGCCGTCGACCCCGCTGCCACCGTCGTCACCGCCCACAACGCCATCGTCTCCACCAGCACCGCCACCGCCACCGATTGTGCCTCCGGGAGGCCCGCGTGCCCCCGTGACGTACCAATCCATCAACCACGAGCTTTGTCACGCGACTTGTGTACGCGCTCGGCCCTCGAACGCGCCTTGATTTCCCCGTGCCTTTGCGCGGTCTGACCCTTGGCCTTTGCCCTCGTTGACAGGTGGCGTGGTCGGTCGACGACCTCAGCCGCACGCCGGACGCCAACCAAAACATGCCGTGCGGCACGTTTTATGCTAATCTTTGCGGTGTCGCAGATAGTGCCACCATCACTCGCTTGGTCGACCTGCCACCGTCGACCCCGCCCCCGCCCATGCCACCCCTTGGGGACCTGGTGGCAGTGACACCGATCGACGTGTTGGCGGCCGGTGGGTTTCATCCGTTTACGGGTGCCAATGCGCTCGCCGCGTGCAGCGACAGCCTTGCGGGAACACCTTGCATCCCCAGTGATCGCGACCACCCTTGGATCATGTATGATCTCGGTCAACAATACGTGTATCCCCAGGCGCTCTATGCTGCGCGCATCCATCTGATGCCCCCTGCGCCGCCGTCTCCGCCGTCTCCGCCACCCTCGCCACCTCCACTGCCACCACCGTCTCCCCAACCGCCGCCACCTCCATCCCCGTCGCCCAGCCCGCCAGTGCCCAACTTGCCTCCGCAGAGCTACCGCTGCACGCGCGGTGGCGATCGCGACGCCTGCTGGTTCGGAGCGGCAAACCATGCCAGCAACGGCATCTGCGAGGATGGTGGCGAGAATGCGCTGCACTCGTACTGCAGTTTTGGAACTGACTACAGCGACTGTGGCTCGCGCCTCTGTTCGCTTCACCTGGTCAACGGTGGCTTCGAGACCGCCTCCATCGGTGCAAGCGGCACTGCGTCGCTCGGCACCACGTCAAGGTATGGTTGGGAGAGGCTTGAGGATCCGCGTGCAACGGAGGCACAGTGGAATGGCGTGTCCTTCATCAACCGTGTGTGGATGACCCAGTACGACGCGTCTCCCGTAGGATCTGGCCCTCCGGATGGCAGTTTCAATGCCATGCTCTTGCACAGCGGGTCGGGAGCTAAGCAGACGGTCACTGCACAACCTGGCAAATTGTACGCTGCAATCTACGACTGGGGAGAGGCGTGCGACGATGCGACTGGTGCCTCGTGCCACGTCCTCGCATCGGAGGTTGGCAAGAAGATGCCAGTGCTACAGCGTGGCGGTGCATCTACCGTGTGCGGGCAACGGCCGCTGCTGGACGAGAATGTGGCCTACACAAGGGACGCAGCCGCGGTCAAAAGCGATGTTGACACTCCGGAAGCGTGCATGGAATACGTGCTGAGCCTTGATCTGACGGTATACGACCACACAAGTTTCCTCTACTTTGACGATCGCGCCAACCCAGACAGATCTCCACTGGCGGAATGTACGTCTGAGCCGTGCTGCTATCCGCACCTTGTGGGCGGCAGCAACATCCGACCCTTGGATTGCTCCGACCCCTTGAACCAAGTAGACATGGGCACGATGTCTGGACGAAATCTGTACCTCATCGAGACAGTCCGGGAGCCCTTTCTGGAGGTCAAACTAACTGCCAAGGGGGCAACAGACACACTGCTCTCGACGAGTTACCCCGCAAACATGGCACGGCATACCAACGTAATGGCCGGTGTATGGACGTCCTCGTACACCTGTGGCGCTGCCATGCCCGCTACTACAGACCGACTGGAACTCCGCTTCTACAGCGCCGCAAGCCCGAGCGGCGGGGCGCGGATTGCGATTGACAATGTCGAAATCAAAGAGGTCGGCTCGTGTGCCGATGTGTCGGTCATGTTGGCGGCCGAGTCGCCACCGCCGCCACCACCGCCACCACCGCCACTGCCGGCTCCAGACGGCAGTCGGAGGCTGCAAGCCGACCCTGCATCTGCGGGTGGCAATCCCGGCTTTGAAGTGGTGCAGCGTGATCCAATGCACGGCGTTGCCGAGTGGTCTACAATGGCGTTGAGCGCAGACCGGCAGGTGGTGCAATGGTTTCAGACCGGTGCCACCATCACCGAGGATTCCGTGCACCCTGCCTTGGTGAGCAACATCTTTTTTGAGTCGACGCCTGGCCAGAGTGCCGTGAGCGCGTTGGTGAAAACAGACTGTCACACAGACCAGGGGGAGTCTGGCATCATGACCTTTTTACAAGGGTTGGTGCCGTTTACTGAGTACGAGGTCTCTTTCCAAGTTGCTGGTGGTGGCACTACGACGACACTGCACGAGCTTTCGCTGCCCAACGTCCTGAGAGAGAGTGCATTGCGTGTCCTCAACGCGGGGGACTTTGACGACGACACGTCCTCGTCGGGGCTTGCTATAATCGGGGCGGCCAGCACGCTGGCGGTTTCCATGAGACCACGGAGTCGTGCTCATGCACCGACGCACTCGGACGGCACCTTTGAAAACGTGACGGTTGCACAGAACTGGCGAGTTTGGACCGCCAACACCGAGTATGGATGGCGCGGGGGCGAATACGCGATGCCAGAATGGGTGCGGACGGACAGCTCACGCATGGCGTCGACCACTGCATCCAGTGGATTCTACGATGCTGGCGGCACCGTACTTCTCTTGGCCAGTACTTGCAGCAGCACGGAAGGAGGTGTGCAACTGACAGTGTCCGGATTGGTACCGACGGTACAGGAGTACCGATTTCAGATGCGTGCCGCGGGAAGCTTCATCAAAACGGGAGCCGGACGCGCGTGTCACGCCAACCATGCCACCTCTGCCGCGTGTTGCGGACAAGTGGGTGTGGTGGAGGCTGCAATGCAATGTCCTGCAACGGCACCCACATGCACGGGCTACGTTGCCGAGGGCGCTGACGGCACTTGCAGTGGTAGGGGCGTTCCTGGAGAGATTACACTCGAAGCATGGTCGACGGCCACAAACACCCTCGAAGCTACACACTCTCACATTCTCACGTGCGCCGCCGAGGAGCCAGGGTGCGCTTGGGACTTTGTCGCAATGGATTTTACAGCCACCAGTGACACGTACGAAATCAGGATCAAATCGCCCTTGGGCAGCTGCGTGTACATTGATGCGGCCAGTGTGACACGCATCCCAATGTATGACAAGGCGCACCTCACGTGGACGGACATTCAGACGCCGACGACACAGTGCACACGTTTCCAAGGGGTGGTTGCAGTGGACAACCCCGGCTACTACTTTGGCCCATGGGTGGATTCTGGTGCCGACACGCAAGGCGTTGTGTTCAGCGTGTTTGAGGCGTCGGGTGCCTTGATCAAAAGTTATGACGTGTTTGGCGCAGGGCTTGGTGGCCTTGCGGTAGACGTTGAGATCACGTCGCAAACCGGCATGTACTTTGGCGTTCACAACCGCGGGGACAGCAGCTACGACAATGTGTACGTGCAGCACGGGCGCTTTTCGTGCAAGCGGGTGCACAACTACTTCCACAACCGTGGGCCTATGGGCATCGACACTGGGCTTGCGCGCGTGGTTCGAACGGACTCGGGGGCGTTGCTCGGCCACACTGCCATCTCTACGACTGCAGGCGGCTTTTTCTCGGGGTCGTGGGCACCCGTGACGTTCCGCTTCCAAACCGATGCGCAGCCAAACGCGGGTGCGGCGTCGCAGGTGGGGCTTGAGATTGTGCGTCACGCTTACCAGTGTCTCTTTGTGGACAGCGTCACCATCAAGACCCTGGAGCGCGCCGAGGGCTTCACTGCGGGCTACATGGACGACGTCGGTCACATTGAAGTTTGGGTGTCGCGCAACAAGGCCACGTGGGGCACGCGCGCCGCCAAGGTGGAGACCACCACGTACACTGGCACATCAATCCCTCTGCGACTGACAGAAGGCGTGGCCGGCGACCCGGCAGAGGGTAGGTATGTTTACATCCGCTCGTTTGAGGCGGCTCGCGAGCTGCGAATCGATGGCGTCGACTTTTTTGCCTTGCCTGCGCCCGCGGGGCGTCGCCTCGAGGGCAACACAACAGAGCCTCTGCAGCCCAAGCCTGCACAGCGCGAGGATCCACCACCGTCCACGGCCGAGGAGAGGCGCAAGGCGCAGCCCTCCACGCCGGGGTCCAACCACGACATTATGCCAAAACACAACGAGAGCTACCTGGAAGCGGTTTCTTGGAAGCGCATCGAAACCATGCGCAACATCACGGGCGAGGTGTGCGAGTACAGGTACACCAACCCGGATCGTGCGCGCCTGGCCAGACGCCTTGCTGCGCAATGGTGGGCGCAGCTGTCGGTCAATGAATCCTTGGTGGGTTGCATCGAGTGTGTCACCAAGAATGACATGGACTGCAAGGGTTGGTTCTCGACGTCATGGGGCTACTCGACGGGCACGGACAAGGACCACGAGAAGCGACGCAAGCTGCGCGAAGAACTGGAGAAGACCAAGACGGAACGCCGCCGGCAGCTGGGCGAGGCGATTGGAGAGACGTGCTGTCGCACCAGTCTCAAGACTGGCCAAAAGGAGTGTGGTAAACAGTTTTGTAAGGAAGCCTTTAGCGCCAAGATGCGGCCGCGCATGGCTCATACCATGCGTCGCATGCACGAGAATCCCAAAACCGACACAACGCTGTCGGTGACTGAGCTCGTTGCCACGGACCTACTCGCGCCCCACCTGCACCCCGATCCCGAGTGTGGCACCGAAGCCAAGCGCAAGAAGCGCGGTGAAATCGAGTGCGTTGGGCGCTCGCTTGTGAAGCACCTCGCCGACAAGCACGGGTTCTCGCAAGCCGACATTGACAAGAAGTTGGACAAGTATGGCCTGACGCTGGCACAAATCATCACGTCTCAGCTCAAGCACATGTCGACCGGTGGCGAGGGCAAGAGCAACTTCCGTTCGGATCCTGTCAAGGCCGATGCCATGGCGGCTGCGCGCCGCAAGGAGAAGCAGGAGGAGAACCGGCGCCGCATGGAGCAGGGCCAGCCACTCGTGAAGAAGCCACGCCGTCGCGTCGGCCCGCGTGGCAGCTGGCTGAAAAAGTCCACCGCGAAAAGCCGCCGTCGTCTGCAGGAGAGCGACGACTCGTCCGACGACGAGGATGGCACCGTGCGGATTGGAGTCGAGCCACAGGGCGACTTGCGCCCTGTCAAGAAGAAGAATTACGAGTTTGCCGTCAACCAGTCCAACGCCGCCAAGCAACTGCTGCGCGCTGCCAATCTTGGCGCTGCACAGCACGGGCGCAAGCCAATGACCCAAGGCGATCTGTTGCACTCCGCCTGGGAGGCTTCGCTCGCGACGGACGGCTCCATGTTTGGGCGTGCGCGCAGCGTCCTTGGAGGTGTGGGGCACATTGCACAGCGTGTCATGGACGCACGGGATCTACTGCAGCAACCTGCACAGGAGAGCAAGCCGCGGAAGCGTCGCCTCGTGGCGCACGAGCAAGCATTCTTTGATGGCGTCGATCGTCGGTTGGAGGGGCGCACACCAGGCTACATGCCGCCGGAGAAGCACATTGAGCAGTATGGTTGGATTCTCGAGAGTGTCGATTGGGTGCATTGGCACAAGGAAGGCGGGCGCATCGCTGCCGTTTTGGAGGAGCGTCAGGAATCCGTCTATGCACACATAGAGGAACACGGAACCCTGCCGGTGGGCGACGTGGCTGAGGAGCATCAGACGGGATACTCGCTCTTGGACATGAATGTGCCCCCTTCGCGCTTTGGGGAATGGTTGCGCTCCTTCCACCCTCGCATGCAAAACCGCCGCAATCGCCGTTTGCAAGCCCGCAAGGACATCCACGTGCACACCGTTCCACGTGCAGAGCCGGAAAACCGCGAACGCAAGTCCGTCTTTGGTGCATTCATGGACGCCGCCGTCAACGACCGCGACGCATTCGCAGAGGCCTGGGACGCGCTGCAACACAACAACCATCTCTCACACACGCGCAGGCTGTCAGAAAGCTTTTTTGGTGGTGCATCCGCTCGCCTGCCGACCGTCTTCCCATTTTTCCCCGGATGGCTGCTGTCCGCACAGGTTGATTTCTCAATCGACGGGTTGCGAGAGCTTGCTCGGTGGTTTGTGTACGACGTTGCGCTCTGCTACCTGTATCCCATACAATCGCAGCAAGCAGGTCCAATCGGCGACGGAACGTCGTTGCAAGTGCACTACTCTCCGCGCATGTGCTTTCCAGCGTGGCCATTCACATATGCGCGCTTTGCAACGTTTTCACAACTGATTGGCGTCTCTGAGGACTACGATTGGGACAACCTCGAGTACACGGAGATGTGCAACTCGGATGCTGTCAAAGCACTCATCGGTCCGTTTGCCGGTGAGCTCACTACCATCGGGTTCTTGTCCGCTCCATACGGCAGCTTCCTGCGACTCGCGGAAGGCATCGACTCCATTCGCAACCTTGGGGTCATGACGGTGCCATCCAACCACACCGAGTCGGATCGTGTAGCAGCAGTTGTGTGTGGATTTGCTCAGTTTGGAGGCGTGCTTTGGATTTCCGTGTTGGTTGTTGTCTTGGGTGGCGCATTTGCGGTTTCGCTGCCATGTGCAATGTGTTGCTTGCGTTGCTGCCGTAGCATCCGCAACGGTGCTGCAAAGGCGAAGAAGCGCAACAAGGCAATTGACAAGCTTTTGCAACAAGCCGCTGCAAACGACAATTCTGAAGCGGTTGGCCTTTGGGCGGGAAAGAAACCAAAGCTCAAAGTCCGCATGCAGGCTGTGAAAGAGGAGCGTGCGGGATTGTTGGGCTCCAGTGAGGCCGAAATCGCGTAGTGTCTTTTGTCTGTTTTTTTGTTTTTTTGTAAAACGCTCGCTAGCCGGGATAACCTTTCGTAGACCCCTTTCAAGAAAGGGCACTGTCCCGCCATGCCTCGCGTCAATGAGGAATACTTTGTCGCAGAGGCTGCGGCAGAGGAGGTCTACAACTGTGCGAGTCCCGAAGAGTACTTTGGACTCGTACCGATACCAAAGGTGCTCTTTTGGACGTTGGGGTTGCTCGTCTTGTTTGCCATCTTTGCCATTCACCAAATCTTTGTCTGGCTCACGACAAACCCTGCGCGCGCATTCCATGCCGCCAAGATTATCACACAAGCTGCAAGCACTGCGTGGAACACGTTGGCCACGGTGGCCAATGCAGGAATCGACGTTGTCAACGAGGTGATCCCATACTGGAACGTTGTCGCAATCCACTGGATCGAGCCCCTGGTTTTCACCTCGTTGGATGTTGTTAGCTTGGTCTTCTCGTCTCGCTCTGGTGGCGTAGCCCAAGGCTACGCTGGAATTTTGACAGACGAGGGCTCGAGCGCCTTTCAAGGGCACCTCTGTGACGGCACACCGGCCACAAACGAATGGTGTGCAGTGCAAGCGACGTATGCCCAAAAGCTGGGCATTGTCGAGGCGGAGGCGTCCAACGTGATACAGAACAACACGGAGCTCGTGTTGTCGACCGCGCAAGCTCGCCGCCTGCAACAGATTGACGGCTCGTCTTTGATCGGCAGCATCCCCATCCAACCGCTGCTTGACATTGTGGAGGACATTGCTGGCGTGGTGATAACGGTCGTCGCACAGACTGGCGACCTCTTCTTCCACGTTGCCTGGACCGTGCTACACGAGATAGCCGTCATCCTCTACAACTTGGTCATGATACTGGTCAAGGTGTTGGCGTCGGTTGTCATGCAAATCGTCTCGAGTGGCATCATCCAAAACCTGCTCCGGATTGGTCTGGACATTATTGTGGTGCTCGTCATCCACGTTGCCCTCCCGCTGCTCATGGCCTTCATAGACGTTGTCATGTGCATCATCAACTTTATCATGCCTGGCACGTGGCCGGAGCAGTTGGAGTGCGGTGCGTTGACAGCACCGTCACAACACCGTCACAGCACCGTCACAGCTCACGCTTGTCCTATTGTCCCTTGTTTCGCAGTCGAGCAAACGTGCTTCCAAGAGGATGGCGACATTGGTGCCGAGATCTTCACCACCTTTTCGAGCATCCCCATTGTGGCCAAGCAAGTCGTCAAGGTGGTGGAAGGGTTGCTCAACCCATCCACTGGCCGTCGCTTTGGACAAGCCGCCAATGGCGCTGCCGACGAGGAGGCCCTCGGAGGCGCCGACATTGACCCCGGAAACGTTGGCAGTGCGGCAGCAAGCACCTGTGCCGCGTGTTTCACGTGCCGCGTAAGCTGCGCACTCTTAAACCCACGCCTCTCCTCTTGGCCTGCGTGTGGTGACCTCCTTGACTTGCCATCTGTGGTTGCCACCATGTGCGCAGATTCCAGAGCTGCGGGCGGTGTGGTTGCTGGTGCGTGCCACTTTTGAACCCATCCTCTTTCCAACGCCCTCGCCACTCGACGCTTACCGTGCGTTTGCCCACACACAGGTCGCGATGACGTGGGGATGCGTCAACGACGAGGAACGCTTTGCCGGTCGCGTCGAAAACAATTGCCTCGACGGTGGATCGTGGTACCTGGACGCGTGCGGGCCACGCACCAGCTTCCTGACGGATGCGCAGTGGGCGACGCAATACACCATTCACCGCGACTTTGGCACCGACCGCGCACAAGAGTTTGCGGGCAGGTTTGAGCAGCTTGCCCAAGATTCTGGCGGAGGTGCAAACGGCTTTGCCGCGCAGCGCATCGCCGACGCGTGGTTCAAGCGCGATGTCGGAGCAGGGGGAGTGGGTGGACCGGACCAAGCGGCGCCCTTTTTCCGGCGCGTCTGCGAGCAGATGCGCATCGAGTACCCCGAGGAAGACATGGGACCAGGAAGCACGAGCGAGGCGGAGGGCAGCATGAAGTACTTGGTCGGAGGCTTCCTGTACAAGGTCACGGCGCCTTGCCCCATCTGCATGCCTCAATGCCGCACACCGAATACACCCCCACCCTCTTGCTGACTGCAAACTGCTCGACTCGCGCGTTGCCCCTTTTTAGGAATGCAAGTTTCAAAATGGCTTCCAATTGTGCTCCAACCCGCTTGCTATGAACGTTGTGGACGGCTGGAATGAAGTCAAACAGTGTTTGCACGACGGACCCTCTTGTCGCCGCGACCGCGAGGTCTGCCTCGGTAAGCGACGCCTGCAGTTGTGCCATTGTGTGCACGTGACACGAGTGACCAACTGACCAACTAACCCTCCTCCCTCCGTCTCGGTGCGCAGGGCGATGCGGAGGAAACATCTCGCAAGTGCGTCAAGACTTTCACACGTTTGCTGCAAAGACGGAGCTCAGCCAACGCGTCCTTGGATCGGAACGGCTGACGCGTGGGCGGGCCAACTGCACCGTGCGATCTCATACCTTTGAGGTGCCGCTCTTCGAGGGCATGGGCGAAGAATTTATACTTTA
>MDTB01116401.1_pt1 | contig 25608 bp, 29 predicted proteins | sample 811161 | NCBI WGS metagenome assembly MDTB01 (sample SAMN05326650, study PRJNA326480) | marine metagenome | isolation source: seawater | place: Mediterranean Sea | collected 2009
CGCAAGGTTAAAACAAGGAAAAACAAATGAACAGATCACAATTCCTAAGAAAAGTAGGTGACACTCTCACCAAAAGAGAACATACCTATGGACACCCTAACGACAATCTTAGATCAATAGCTAAGACTTGGTCAGAGTACAAAGGTCAAGAGTTTAACTATCTTGATGTATGTATTATGATGATACTAACGAAAGCAATGAGATTAAAACAAGATCCATTGCATATAGATTCTTATGAAGATATTGCTGGTTACTCAGCTTTAGCAGTAGAACTTATAAGTACATTAGTTCGAAATGGGGACCATCTAGAAAAGGTCGACGACCTTGAGAACGGCGAAGATCAATGTATGAGTTCATAGCTTCTTCAGCAGTACCTTTATAACTAGTAATATTACCTTCACTCCAAGCAGCACCCCACTTTATTGGGATATTACCTAACTGCATTGACGCTTGTTTCATTGCATCACAAAGATCATCATAAACATTCAACTCCCAACATGGACCATTAACATAAGCCATCAAGTCCACTGCATGAGAGTACCCATCTGTTTGAATAAGATGATAACTTTTGTGTGTCTTTGATCTACCAGCTTTAACTAAAGCTTCTTGTTCTTCTTTAGTACGCTTGCCAAATGTCACTCCAAAATCTACTTTGGTAAGCGTAATGGCTAGCTTAACAACATTAACTAACTCTGGATGCACACCTTCTAACTTACTTAAGCTTCTCTTTGATAATTTAAATGCCATGATAACCCTTTCTAAAATTTAAAATTCACATCAAAGCCTCTAAGAAACGTACCTTTTTTATTTAAACTTAGTCTTGGCTTGAGTGATAAAGAAGAAGTTTGAGTTTCAAAAGCTTTTAATAACAATGGTATTTGATTACCTCTATCAAGTTCTAAAGCATCAGTTGCAAATATACTAGTTGTATCTATTGGTGGAACAGTTAATGTAGATAATGTAGGTGTTTTTGTTATCTCTTCTGCTGGTAAATTAATAACAATAACTTCATCTTGTGGTGGTGAAACAGTTTGTGGTGCTACAGACTCTGGTGTTTCAACTGGTGGAGTTGCTGTTGTTACAACACCACTACTTGTTTGTTTGGTTGTATCTTTTGGAATACCACTACCACCTTGACCTGTACCAGTTCCTTCTGGATTTTTATAATACTTATCTCCTACAGTACCAGGGGATTTAGTAAGATAAGTTTCTTCTTGTTGTCTAAATGCTTCCTTCTGTGCAGCAGTAGGTTTGTCATCTTTAACTGTACCATCTGGTCTTACTTTTGGTCCAGCAGTCCCAATAGATTTGGTCAAACTTTTTTTTTCATCTGCTCTAAAAGTTTCAGCTTTCTGCTTTCTGCTAGATTCTTTTATTTTATTTTGTTGTGCAGCTTTCTTCCCAGTATTAGATGTAAACTTACCTCTAACTCCATAGCCATCATTAAAAGCCATTATTTCTTACCTCCAAAAAATTTAGTTGCTGATCTTATACCAAAAGATGCAGCAATCACTACACCAAAAGAATATGTATACCAAGCTGGAGCTTGCTCTAATGCTTGGAAACCAGCAAATGCCATTGCTCTTGTTTCATCAGAAATGAAGCACAACAAAAATGGTAGACTTAATAAAAGGGTTATCCACTCATCCTTCCAGCTAGATTGTGTAGCTTTGATAGCTTCTAAATCCCAATCAATCTCACCAGTCAGTTGTTTCTTTTGTATCTCTGCTTTTACTTTTTGTGTTTGTACCTTGCCATCTACATAACTAGATGCCAATGAACCTAAAGATTTAACAATTGTTAGTATCATTTTTCTTTTCTCCATTCATCCAGATTCCAAAGCAACCTGTTAATGCACCCATACAAACAGACACTAATCCACTCTGTTGTATTGTTGGATCATCTAATCCCATATACCAATGTACACTTTGGTAAGTTAGGATAGTAACCACAAGCATCATAAGTCTTGGGAATATTTTATAATCATCTATAATTGTAGCTGGCATATTACCTCACTTAATAAATAACCATTTTGGTTCATACCATGTACACCAAACATAAGACAAAAGAACCATCATTACAAATATAATATCTTTCTCAGACATCTTGTTGCTTCTTTAACCAAATAACAAAGAAAATAAAACCAATAATAGTAGCTAATAACACACAAAGAAAAAAACCTTCAATACATTTTTGTTTAAACTCTTGTCTTTTATAGATTAACTCTTGTCTTTGTTTACGAATACTACCCTCCATCTTTAGCAAATCATCCCAAGCTTTTACCCCAAACTTAAATTTTACGTATTGTTGCAACTCATATCTTTGCTTTTCTAAAGTCTTTTGAGCAACTAAACTTTTCATTGCAGCTTCCTCAACAGAGTCACCACTTAACATCTTCTTATAAAAAGGAGGGTTTTTACTAGACTTAACAGCTTGTTCTATATCTGAACTAGCTTTCATCCATCTTGATAGATCACCAGACATACCTTCCAGATCACGACCAATAGCAAATGCTTTCTTTATATTATTAAATGCAGCAGTCGATAAACTAACCGCAGTAGCTATCGACGCTGGATCAAACATATTACTTTTTCTTTGAAGCCATAATTTTTTTCTTTAGGCTTGCTGGTAGTTTTTTTTGTTTAGCAGACAAAGGTGGTCTACCTTTTTTTGAACCATAAGTTCCTTTACCCATTGGCATAGTATCACCTCCTTTATGATGGTTTAGTAGGCCAATCACTATCTCCAAGATTAGGCCAGTTAGAATGTGTTGGTAAATCTCTTAATCCTTGTCTGTAGGTTTTCCATGCAGCATCATTGCTTAAAACTACATCTCTACCTTGTGTCCAGTCTGTTTCACTTAGCAACTCATTTCTTTTTTCTCTATGATCCTTTGCTAATCTTGTAGCAGAAGCATCATCCCAAGTTTTTCTATCAGCTAAAATTGCAGCTTCTTCTTCTGCTGTTGCATCTCTTGTAATTCCATCTGTATTAATTTTTAATGCCATGTTTCACCTATGGTTTTGCCATTCCGTACAAAGTAAATTTGCCTTGTTTAATATTATTACTTGTAAATCTATATTTTATTTTTTGTGTTGCTGCTTGTGTTGATCCACCATTTGCAAAAACTTGATAAGAAGTAAAAGGATTTTGAATATTAGAAGCATAACCAGTATAACCAGAACCACGATGATTAAAGTTTTTTACATTTGTTGTAGAATGTAAATCATACATATATCCAAATATACTCATGGTTTGATAGTTTGTACTTGTTGCACCAGAGTTAAAGAAAATAAAACTTCCAGCACCATTATTATGAGTAAAACTACTATCAGTTAAAGTTAAAGCACGATAATAATCCATGTCTTGATAAGTACTTTGTCCAACCCTCATTATTTGAATTTTTAAACTATCGGCATTACCATCTGATATTAAATTTGAAATAGATATAAAAAAATTATCATAGTCTGTATAAGAAGTCATTGTATATTCTACTGCTGCTGTGCTTGAAGTAATATTTGTATGTACCAATGGAACTAATCCACCACCACCACCAGCATCAGCCCAACTTACAGCTCCAGACGCACCACCACTAGTAAGAACTTGTCCAGATGTTCCATAATTAGCACCAGCTATTCCTATTTGACCAGACGTTCCTAGTCTAATGCGTTCTGTACCAGTATCTGTTGGATCATTAGCAGTTGCGCCAGTTTTAAAAACAAATCCACCAGCACTAGCACCAAGATTTAAACCATTAGCATCACAAGCCAAACCAGCACTACCTACACTAGTAGTTGTAAGCATCATTGTTGCGTTTGTAGTACCATCAGCACCTTCAAGAGTTATACCAGCAGTTGGACTATTAGTGCCAACACCCAAGTTTCCTGTGCTAGAAAATCTAGCAACCTCAACCATATCGCCACCATTTTCTCTACAAGCAAAACCTATTGCAGTTTGTCTACCAGCACCTTCACGAATAGCAGCAATTCTAGCTGCATTCATAAAACTATTATTAGACGTTTCCCCTGGTTGCATAAAAATTCCAGCAAAACAATTTGTAGTATTATTACCCATATTATGGATTGCTAGTTCAGATGGCATCGATGAATAATTATTTCCATCAGAATTTATATCATCCCAAAGATTTGAAGAAGTAATTTCAGAAGTAAAAACTTGTAAAGCAGCTTCATTTACAGCACTTGCAAAAACTGGAATTGAAACAGAATCTGAATTTATAATTACATCTCCAGAAAAAGTACCACCAGATGTACCAATAGCACCAATATCTGATAATACTTCTGACGTTGATCTGCTTTCCAAACCATTAGCTGTAAACCTAGCATATTCATCATCAGCTACAGAAGAGCTATCAATTTTTACTGCATTAGTATTCGATATGCCAAAGGTTAAACTAGCTTGTCCACCAATATCTGAAAGAACTTCACTAGCTGAACGACCCTCTATGCTTGTACCAGCAATCCTTAGAAAATCATCATCTGCTGCACCACTAGTAAACACAGGAACATCACCATTTGTAATACCTGTTGTAACAACACTAATAGATTGAAAACTTGACCCATTGTAATATTTAAGTGCATTTGTAGATGTATTATAAAATAAATCTCCTTCGTCTAAAGATGATGTTGGATCAGAAGAACCAACCCTATATCTTTCAGCAAAAGAATTTACTCCACTAATGTTGGATGCAACTGTTGAAATATTGCTATTAGCACCAGCAACTGTTGTAACATTTGCACTAATACCAGCTACTGTCGTTACATTACTTGAGATGCCAGCTACTGTTGTTACATTACTGCTTACACCAGCTACCGTTGTTACGTTTGCTTTTATTCCTTCAACAGCATTTAAGTCAGAAACAAAATCGCTTGTAGCTAATTGATTTAAGTCGCTTACTATATCACTTGTAGCCAATGTATTAAGATCACTAACTATATCTGCTGTTGCAAGTGTATTTAAATCAGTAACAATATCACTAGTAGCTAGGGTATTTAAATCGCTAACTATATCAGATGTTGCTAGTGTATTTACGTCACTAACAAAATCAGCAGTTACCAAACTCATATCTGTAATAAAATCTGACGTAACTAATGCCATTTTTGTAACGAATGTGCTGTCAATGAGTGCCATATCAGCTGCAAAGTCAGAAGTAATTAAACTTGCCTTACCAGCAACCGTTGTTACATTGGAAGATATTCCAGCTACCGTTGAAACATTAGATGATATACCAGCAACAGTAGTAACATTAGCTTGTATTCCAGCTACAGTAGTTACATTGCTAGATATTCCAGCTACTGTGTTTATATTTGTTGTAATATCAGCAAGTGAATTTACATTTGCTATAGTTGGTCCAGCTTCTACTGCACCTGTTGTAGCATTAAAGCCAAGAACAGTACCTTTTCTATTATCTTTTGTAGGTAATGTCATAGTTGCTGCATCATCTGTATCAAGTAATCTTATTGATCTATCAATACGATCCTTACGATCATCAAACAAAGCAACCGTTCTATCTAATTCTGTGTTAAGCGTAGCTATAGGAAAAGCACCAGATGTTGGAAAGTCAGTTGATCTGCTTAATGGTATTTCTCTATATATTATTATTGTGCTTCCACCACTAGCACCTGTTACTGACATAGTAACTGTGCCTGTAGAACCATCTCCACCACTTACTGTATAGTGTGAAGTAATCGTTTTAGTTGTTCCATCAAGAACTACCTTTAAATCTGTTGTATCAAAAAATTCAAAGGGTACTGTAAACGAAGTTTGTGTTACACCTTGATTTACAGTGTACGATATACGAGGTGCATTATCTGTTAAGTCTATAGTCATGGTTGAATCATACCTCTTTTAATTATATTTTCAATAAAAATTACCATCTGCCTACTACCTTTCCTATGTCTTTACTTAAATTTTCCATCCACCATATCTTAGCAAACGGTAAATTTCTTTGGAATCTCTTTACACCCTCATTAACTTCACCATTATAAAAATCAACAACACCTCTTTTATATTCCCAAAGCAATGAAGCTGGTGCGCCTATAACTTCTAGTGCAGCATCCATTGGTCTTTCTGTTTTATCTTTAGATATAAACTTTGGATTAACTGGTGAGTTTTCAAAGTAACCTAAGTTAGTACCAATAGATATTCCTCTGTAAAACATATCAGAGTATATTGCAGCTAAACCAGAATAATCAAATGTTCTTGCTATCTTATCTTCAGTAGACATATTTTCTAATACATAGGGTCTGTTTCTGTATCGTAATTGTAAACCCATATAAGCTAAACCCATAGCCATAGTAAAACCCATAGCTTTATTCTTTAATGTATTTTGTGCCAAACTTGCTGTAATTTTATTTGCCGCACCAAACGAGTAAGACATAAAAGCAAAAGGCAATGAAAACAAACCATTCTCTATTCTTGAATAACCACGAACTGATTTGCTTTCTTTCATTCCCGGAATATATTTAGCAACACGCCAAGGCACATAAAAAACACCATCCATCATAATAGGTTTATCTGCTGGTGATGCCATAATAACAGTATTAAAAATACCAGCGTTCATAGAATTTCTAAATTTATCTAATGTTTCACGTGAAACACCAGCTTTTAACCATCCATCAGAATTAGCTAAGTATAAACCTTTTGGTGTATTTCTTTCATAAGGTGCTTTTTTAGCTATCTCTTCTATTTCTTTTATACCAAACCCCATCTTAGCCATCATTTCTACAGTTTGTTTAGATGCTGTTTTGTTTTGAATACTAATTGCATCTTCTATAATTTGATGCGCTCTAAAGATAGACTCTAATCTCTTTGCAAGGTTTGTAGCTGGACCCAATAAGTTTGTAGAATAAAATAATTGTTTGGCTTTACCAGCAACTTTACTATATAATCCACGATCTATTGTTCTATTTGATAGATCATCTATCAATCTCAAGCCTTCCATATTTTTTAATATGTCCAAAGCTTCACCAGCATACCTACCTTCTTTAGCATTTAAAGATATTTTCTGACCATCTATAGTTGAAAAAATTAACTTTAACCAAGCACCAGCTTCCCTTTGCAAAGCTATTGCTGCATAGTCAGTAAGTGTTGCAAAACCAGCAGAACCTAAATAAGTTAAACCAGCTAAGTCACTAAGCACTTGTCTGACTCTTTGATTTAATTTAGTTGGGTCTTTAACAACATTACCAACAACACGATCATACATATGTGTAAATTGCATAACTGCTTTTTGTGCTGATTTAACATTACTAGATTTAGATACACTATTGTAAATAAACTCTTGCACTTCTTCTAATGACCTACCATTAAAATCATTTTTAAAATGATATTCTGGAGAAACTCTTGTTGTATAGTTCTTCATAACACTGATAGGATTTTGTTCTATAAATTCCCAAACAAGTTTATTAGGTATGTTTAGGTTTCTATGCCTTGTATGTTTAGAACTATAACCAGCAAAAGATTGTTCAAAATTACCATCTGTTTCACCTAGTATCTTTGATACTGTTTCCTCTGCTCTACTTCTTACACTTGTTGGATTTGTTGATAGTAATTTTTGTACACCTTTTTCATATATATATGGATTTTGTGCATACCATTTTTCCAATATTTGTGTAAATTTTTCTTTATTAGCTAAAATCATATCATGATTCCAATACCTAGCATAAAAACTCATTTCATTTTGAGGCACAGAAGTATCAACTTTGGCACTTAAATCTGATCTTAGCTCATCTAATTTACCTTTATATCTTTCTATTTGTAATTTATTATAATCTAAATCACCTTTTATTGCTGGCGTTGCTTCAAGTTCTTTTAATCTTATTTCCAATCTAGCTATCTCATTGATTAAACCACGACGAGTACCAATCATATTAACATCAATTAATCTTTGTTCCCATTCTTTCCAAAAGGTTTGAAACAGTTTAATAGCTTTCTTTTCACCAGCAGTAGCACCATCTAAATCATTAAAAACCATACGTCTGTTTACGTTCTTCATCCAATCATCAAAGGTTTTAGCACCCCATATTCTATAATCTAATACACCAGTTACTTTCTTATTAGTATCTTCAGAGTATATTTTCATTATATCATCATATACTCTTACCCATTTACCATGATCTGTATTAGATTTTATATGAACACTAAAATCAGAAGGAATACCAAGAGCATTCTTTTGTTGCTTCATACCCATGTCACTTCCTAATTTGTGCATTAATTCTTTTACATCATCATTAATAGCTTTGTTCATAATAAAATTTTTATAAGGAGTAGGTATAGCTTTGTAAGCCCATGAGTTTAAAAAAGCACCAGAACCACTAGTATCAAAACTATTTGGATTATCTAATACTGGAATATCATCTGGATTAATTTTGGTTTTAACACCATCTCTAAAAACAGAATACTCACTTATACTTCTTTCATCTCTAAGAAAATGAAGTGCAAGATTATCAATACGATTTTCATACAAACCTCGAGATTCTCTAGGCAATTGTGGATTTGTAGTATGATGTAATTCATGTAATAAAATAAGTTTAGCATATTCATCAACATTATTTAACAAATCTATATGTTTTATTTTATTCATATGATGATAATAACTTTCTTCTTTAACAGTTTTATTATCCAAAGCTTCTTTTAATTTTCTTTTATATTCTTGTATTGCAGCTTTTCCTTTTGTCATATTTTTAAATTTTTTATAACTACGTTTTATAGCTTCAAAATCTAAATAAACATTTCCAGTATTTTCATCATAAGTTCCAAGTATTGTTTTTTTCAAATTTCTAAATTCTTTTTTAAAATGTTCATCTACTTTTGCTTGATTAGTAATAATTTTATTATAGGAAAAGTTTTTAAATATCTTAGTAAGTTCTTCTTCTGGTGTATCAAAAATAGATTTACCACTTGATCTTGCTATTGTTACATTTTCTGTAAAGTTACCATGTAACATTCCATTACTATCTCTATAAATACCATCTGGTTTAAACGTACCAGTAGCTACCATTTCAGATGTAACTTGATTATATATTTCCTTTCTTGCTCTATTAGTAAAATAATCTGATATACCTCTACCAGCACCAGTTAAAACACTACTAAATAAAACAGACATACCTGTTGTTGCTACTCCCTCAATAGGTTTTACAAGTGGATCAGAATAAACTCTACCAGTTTCTAATGGCCCAACAATAGCTGTGGTCATTAATGCTGATTTACGCATAGCATCCCATACAGATTTACTTTTTAATACAGGAAAAATAATTGCTGCACCATTTATAGGATCAGCTAGTAATACTGTTCCATATGTAAATAAACTTGAATTTTCTAAAATTTTATGTTGTTCAAGTCTATTATTCTTTTCTTCAATTATTCCTTTAAAATCATTTAAATCTTTAGCAAAAATTAAATCTTCTTTTATAGCTCTATTATTTAAATTATTTAATTCTTCTACAACAAATGGATCAGAAGATGCTAAAGCATTAAACTCATCTGGTGATTCTTGATACAATTTACGTAAATTACTTTGCAAATGACTATCGTATTCAAACAACATTGAACCATAACTAATCCCACTTGCAGCTTTAAATGTTTCTACCCAACCACTATTTTCTGGCTGAGTTAAACTGTATTGGTCATTTAAATCAAAACCATATTGACTTTGTGGAGTAAGAGATTTTAAAACTCTATTCATTATTTAAATAAATCCTTTAATAAATTAATTAATTTATCAGAGAAATTACCTTCTCCATTGTTATCAAATCTATCTTTCTTTGTTCTATTAAGAACTTGATTTGGGTCTGGTAAATGAACACCATCAATAGGTACAATAGATTTTATTTTAAATTTATCTTCTGGATTTATTTGTCCTTCAATAAATTCATCTTCTAAAAATAAATAACCAAATTTTATTTTATTTATTGCTTTTCGTTTAAGTGCATTTCTTTCATCTATTTGTAACTTTATTATTTTTTCAGCTTCTTCTTTAGCTTCTAACATAGACATATCTTCAAAACCTTGTGATGTTCTAAATTTGCCAGGTCTTACATAACCATGTATATAATCAGATATAATACCTTTATTGTTAGCAAATTCTTTTTGTATAATTTCTTGGTTAAGTTTTTGAGCATCAACTCTATTTAAAGTTCTTGCATATTCAAATGGATTTACTTTAAAAATATCTGTAGTTTGAAAACTATGTTGATCTAATATTGTTTCTGCTCTTTCTTTATTTAAACCTATATTCTCCCATGTTTTAATTGTACTCCTGTACCATGAATCAGCTTCAATTACATCAAAGAAACTTGGAAAATCAGTAAGCTCATAATCATTTTCTTTCATAACTTTTACTAAGTTATTAATATCTTCTTCTGTTTGACTAGGCATAAGCTTACCATTCCAAAAAGTAGGAACAACAAAAGATACATTTTGATTATTTACATTAAAGCCAATAATTCTTGGTTCAATAGAATCACCTTCTTTTGTAAAACTTCCAGACTTTATACTCTCATAATGAAACTTAGTAAGAGGATCAAGTTGATCTACTTGTTGCAAACCACCTAAAGGCAATAGAGTTGGCATACCATCTTGATGAAAATAAACACCAAACTGTTCACCTAATTTATTTGTAGCTTGAACATCTGTGTATGGAAAAATATTAAGAGAACCTCTATTTTCTCCAACTTTGCTAATCATAGTAGTAGGGTTAGCATCAGAATCATTTAATCTTTGAAGCATTATAGTTATTACATTTTTTTCATTATAATCTTCTTTTGAAAGAAATAATTGATTACCAAATTTTATAGCAAAACCTTGTTCTACAAAATTTTCATCTAAATGTTTTTTTAAAAATGGCATAGCTTTATCAATAGCCAAATGTTCTTTATATGCTTTTAAATGAGATTCTTTTAAAAATATTTTTTCTAAAGGAAAAGAAGTCATACCACCATTTACATTGCCGGGATTTTCAACAACTTCATTACTAAACTTCCAAATGTTTTTATATCTTTTTTCTATAAATAAATCTAATGTATCTATGTCTTTAATCTGACCAAGCGACATAGCAACAGGTAATTCCCTATCTAACATTTCAAAAAAAGATGGATCACTTAATCTTGATACACCTTTTACATCTAAAAGTTTATTTACATGAAATTCAAAATCTTCATCATCTAAATTTTTTTTATTTAATTCTAAAAAATTAGTAAATGCATCTGTGTTTTGATTTACTTGATTCATTAAAATATTTAAATTTTCTGCAGAAACATTAATATTTTCATCATCCATAGCAAAATCTATAACAGTCATTAACTTTGATATGTTTGAATCTTTATAAAAAGCATTTGGTGTAATATCTATTAGTTTATTATTTATTGGAAATGCTCTCATATTTAATAATAAAGCTACTAAATTTTCTGTATTTACATTTTGAAACTCTGGTGCTTGTGAATCAGTTGCATACTCACGAACAACATCAATTAAATCTTGTGGGGTATTACCATGTACTATTAAACTATATAAATCAAAATCTTTAGCACGATCTTTACTTGTGTAATGTGTATACTTATTATAATTACCTTCTGGATAATTTATATTTTTATAAATATCATTAGCTTTATTTGGATCAACACTTATTAAACCACTCTTTGCTTGAACAAATGTATCTATTTTTTCTAGTTTGTTTTGAGTTTCAATTATTCTATTTTTAAAACTACTAACTATTTGTTTAAATAAAGTTCTATTTTCAACAGCATTATAGTTATAAATCTTTTGTATATTATTATATTCGTTTTTTAAATTTTCTGGTATTGGAATTGTATTATCACCAGAGTTTAAAAATAATAATATATTTTCTAAATCTTGTATTTTTACTTTAACTCTTTCACCATTTACATTTTCAGATATTAAACTATTAAGTTCATGTGATATAAAAGCTGAAGCAATATTATCTTTATATTTTTTTATTTTTGATGCAGCATCTTCAAATAATACTTCACCTTCATATTCTTCTAAAGGCAAACCGTTTGTTTTTAACTCACTTAAAAACAAATTTAAATCTGAATCAATGATTCCTTGTTTTGCATTTGAAAGTATACGATTAAATCGTTCTTCAACTTCTGTTTGAAAATCAAATCTATCTGTTTCTAATTTTAATTTTGTATTAAACTTATCTAAAGCTTTTTGATTATCTTCTGTTATTTTTTCATTATCTTTTGTAATTCTTATCTTATTATCTAAAGAACTTAAATTTGAATCTAAACTAAAATTTTTAACTATAGTTTCTGGATCAGGAGCAACCGATAGTATTGATGCAAATTGATTAAAAGCTTCTGCACCAAGTAAATCTACATTTAATTTATCTACTGATACATTTCCACGAAATATTTGTGTTACATGATCTTTGATTTGAATAAGTTTTTCAGAATCTTTAGAAGTTAGTGCAATACTATTAATAGCTAATCCAAATTTAGCATTTACAACTTTCCCTCTTGTATCATCAAGAGTGTTTATTAGTTGATTAGCTTGTGAATCACTAATTGAATTATTTGGAACATTATCATCATCTAAATTTTTAACTACTCTTTTTCTTATACTATCTTCTGTTGTATCAAATTTATTAAAAAGAGTTATAATACTATCTGTATTATCTGTTGAAATTTCTTTAATTATTGTTTTTTGATTTTTTATTAAAGAAGATTTTAAATCTTGATAATTATCATTAATAGCAGAATTTTTTTCTTGTTTTTCTCTTTTTATTTTATCATCTTTTATTTGTTTTAATCTATCTTGGTCTGCTTGTCTTGCTGCACTTCTTGTACTTTGATCTCTGTTAAAATCAGTAATTAATTTATTTCTAAAATCTAAATTAGCACCATGTTTATTTAGATCATGTATAAATTCTCTTGCAGTTATTGGTAAGTGTTTATTATCAGTACCAGTTAAAATAGAATTAGCAAATGCTTCAGACAAAACTTCATTTTTATCTAAGGCATGAATGCTTAATATATCAGACAAACTTCCTCTTAAATAATTTAGATTAGCTATTCTTACATCTTCATTCACAGTAGATGCAGAAATTAAACCAGACTTAATATGAGGTTCTGCATTTTTAATAAAGCCAGCTATATAATTATTAAAATAAGAAGATGGTAAAACATTTTGAACATTTGAATTATAATCTAATTCAGTATCTATAAGAGGGTTTAGTGTACCTTTTTCAATACCCATTCCATATTGCATAGAAAGTTGAGTTAATTCATCTCTTGCTTTATTATAACTATCTTGTGCTTTTTTTACACTTGCAGCAAAAATATTAGAACGTATATTAGCTACATAACCTTTAGTCTGGTTAATACCTAATTCTCTTGCAAACTCTCTAAACTTTCCTTGAGCAACATCTACTACTTCAGCAGTATATCCTAAGAAAGCATTTTCAAAACCAGCTACATCTAAAGAATATTTAGTATATAATTCTTTAGCTTTAGCTCTATAATCATTTTCAATAGCTTCAAAGAATCTCTGGTCAATAACTTGCTTAAAAGCATCCATAGCTATTGTTCCATAATTTTCTGGTAAACTGTAAGCCTCTGGCATACCAGTATCACCATTAATACCCATTACCTTTTCAATAGGAACAGACATACCAAACTCAGTAGCTACCTTCTTAGCTTCATCACCAGCAGCTTGAAAAAATAAATTAGATGTTTGTGCGTAAGAATTAGAAATACTTTGCAGAGAGTTTGCTTTTGTATTAGAACTTGCTACATTAATACCTATCTCTGGTATTGATACTTTACTTTTATATACACCTATAGCCATCTATACTTTTCCAATCAGAACTTTGTTGTTTTATATTGAAATGCCATCTGAATAGCATTGTTAAATCCAGTTGTTATTGCAGCAGTTTGTGCATACTCACCAGATGAAAGAACCTCTTGTTGCTTTGCTCTTAATCTATAATCTCTCATTAAAGATGTGTAGTTAATACTACCAATATCTTTTTGTAATTCTTTCTTTGATTTTTTAAAACCAGCCATAGTTGATGGATCATAACCTCTGTTAGCAAGACCTAACCAAGCTTCTGATTGTGCCATGATCGTTTCATACTCAGCAAATCTTTCATTGTGTTGAGCCATTGCTTGTATCTTTGCATTCTTTCTTTCTAACTCAATATCATAAGCTGATTGTGTTGCTTTTCTTTTTGCCTCTCTGCCAGCTTGAATACCAGTAATAAGACTGATTGCTCCAGATAAAACTGCTAAACCTAAAAATGGATTCATTATATTTGTACCTCTGCTATTATGCTATTGACTTGCATAGATAATGGATGTTGTTGGCTAATTGTTATTTGTGGATCACGACTATAACCTAACAATCTTATTTCTCTTTTACCAGATATTGAGTTTCTAGGAAGAGAAGGATCATCTGTTACATTCCTAATTTCTAAATTCTTAGAGTTTATTGTCAAAGATAAAGTATCACGAATGTCAACAACAACACGACCTAAACCTCTAAGCATACCTGTTGTTGGACCCTCTGATGTATTAATATCCAATGGATTTGTTTTCAACTCTGGTGTAATACCATATCCTATTTCAACACTTGATAATGAACTATCAATACTAGCAACATTAATTTGATTACCACTTACTGTATGCTGACCAAGATAGTTATTACCATCAATAACATCTAGTACAGCACCATTATCAAATGTTTCTCCAGAACCATTGCCCACTGTAAATACACCATTACTACCAGATGCAGTAACTGACATATCTAAATTAGTTGAGTTATCTAATTCAACCAAATAAAAATAATTAGTACCACCACCAGCATTGTTATCTACAATAGAAAATACTCTTTCATCAACAGTACATACAGACTTAAAACTACCAGTGCTATTAAAAGTAAACTCTGTATATCCAGCTTTCTGTTCAGCACGATTAGAATTAAATACTGCCATCTTACCATCAGTATTAACAATGAATATATAAGATTCCGGTCTGTTAATTGCTGCTTGCAATGATGTCATATCATTTGGATTTGTTATCAAATGAGATGATAGTGTAGATACACTATTAGAAATATAAGCATTCTCTTTATCTGAAAAGATAAACTCTCTCATAACAGTACCAGATCGTTGTACATAAATAGTTGCACCATCAAACACAACAGGTTTTACATGACTAACTCCATAAGGAGTTTGTCTGCGAATCATAGCATTTAATGGAGTAATAGGTGTGTTTTGAAAAGCTGGTACAATAAACTCAGAGCTTTCTGTAAAGACTTGTAAATCTCTATTTGATATTAAATGTTTAATACTATCTAACTGACCAATACTACTGTTAAGTTGTATTGACTCATTATCTAATGCACTACCAACATTAAAGTCAAAGAACTGATTTGTCTTACTACCAAACAAACCGTCTGGTTGTGATGTTGTTCCACCAAAGAAAAGCCTACCTTCATGAAAACAGATAGCTCTTGGAAACCCACGATACTCAGAAAAAGACTGTTCTTCAAAGTCAGAGCTTTCTGAAGCTGAAACTATCTTAGGCGCACCACCACCATCTTCAGAATTATTTGCAGTAGTAGTACAATCATAAGTAAATTTATTATCATCAACAATGGTTGCAACAGTATAAGTTCCATTTAAATTAGTATTAGCAATACCACCTACGTCTGTTGTTTCAGATATAGTAAAACTATCACCTACATTTAAATTATGTAATGGCATAGTTACTTCAATAATACTAGAACTTTTTACTGTTCTTAATGCATTAATATCTAATTTAGTAAACAGTTCATCTTGTACTGTACCTGTTGCTTGTGAACCAGATTGTACAGAAGTAATTAATATCTCCTGACCTCTAAACTTCATAGTAATCCCAATATGTTTAGAGTTTGGATAATTACTACCAGATATACTACCTGTTGTATCAAAGTAGTTTTGTGCAGAATACTTTGCTGCATTAGCATTTGTAGATAAAGGTTCAGCACCACTTGATGTATGTGCAGTATTAACTCTGTATATTAAATTAGCATTAGTATCTTTTACCAAAGTACCGATTGTATAAGATTGACCACTAGCCCAATTATTAGCTGTACCAGTTGGTTTAACTGTCATAGTTATCGAACCAGATGTACCACTAGGAGTCATAGTAAAATTCTGTGGTTGAAAGCTGAAGTAAGGCTGATAAGTTTGTTTGTTGTCTGCTCTTTTATCAAAAGTAAAATTAGATACTTCAAAAGTAATTAGTGAAGTTCTTACCAGCTTTAAAGTTTGCATTGTGTTATGACATAAAAACATTACGTCACCAGTTTGTGCAAAGTTTATTTCTTTAATGAGTGATGCAGTAAATGGGAGACTGTTACCATCTATATCTGTTGTAATAGTTTGTAACAAAGTTACTGCACCACTAGACGCAGAACCATTAGAATCAAAATCAAGTATTATTACCTTAATACTATTAGCAGTAAAACCAATAATATATCTTTCATCATCACTAAATATAAAAGGAATAATTCTTAAACCAATATCCGTAGTACCAGCAGATGCACCAAGATTTAATTTCTTTTTGAAACCTGGTCTTTTAATAACACCACCTTCATTACGAATAAAAAAGTTAGTTAGCTTTTGTGCAGATTTGTTATATACCTCTGCATCTGTTCTACCTATCATAGATGGACTAATTTCACCAAATTGAAAATTAGTAAATGGTATTCTAAATGTCTGCATTAACTTTGCCTTGCAGTTATAAACCTATTTGTTTCAAGCCTTCTTGTAGTTTGTTGTTGTGAATCTAAACTTCTAGCTTTTGCCATTGCACCATCTGCTCTAACAGTCATTAATTGTGCTAAACTTGCATCTCTTGCTATAGAAGTTGCCAATATAACAGATAAAGAAAACTGTACTGCTAATGTAAAATAACTAGGAAAATCTAATTCAGATGCCCTAAAAGAATAATCTGAAATTACTTCATCATTTTCTGATGTATTAGAATAAATCTTATCGCCATAGATTTGATACTCAATCAAATTATCATTTACTGTTACAGCATGAACCATAAGATTATCTTGTGGTATTTGATAGGCAAAGTTAAATCTACCTGTTGGTATATCAGTTAGTCTGTTTAATACTTTTTGATTAGTAGCAAATCTCCATCTAGTATTTGTTAATGCAGTACGAACTACATCTTCATAAAGATTAACACATACTAAGGCTTCCGTTGAACCATCATCAAAAGAACTGATTGGTTCTGCTCCAATTAGAATTAAAGCTCTACTACAAATATCAAGTGCTGTATTTGCCTCACTTGGAGTTAATGCCATATTTTAAAAGGGAGGGTTTTACCCCTCCCCTCCTCTATTAGTCACCATCTGTTTCTACAATAGCTGTACCATCCGATACATCTACTGCAGAACCAGTGTTTGATAGTACGTTTACCCAATGAGTTGTTGGAGCATTGGTATCTGAAACACAAATAACATCACGAACATTCAACATATTTGCAGCACTATTAAAATAACCAGCACTGTTAACAGTTGCAATCGTATCTGTTGTTGAGTAGTTCCAAAGTTTTGGACCATCTCCATTCATAGACCAAAGGGTTAAACCAGAAGCACTATAAGCCATATAATTACCTCCTATGAATTATTATCTAGGACTTCATAAACACCGTTGTCATCAATAACAACAGCACCCATGCTCATCATAGATGTGGTTAAATGTGCTGCTCTTTCAGCAACATAGTTTAATTCAGTTGATACATCAGCACCAATACCAAGACCTACTGCTGAAGTATGGTATGCCATATTCTTACCAGCAGTAACTGCTGATGTTGAAAAGATATTGAAACCAAGAAATTGTTTCATTGTCATTCCACCAGCATAAGGTAAATTCTGCTCACCAACATAATCTGAACTTGCAAATTCTTCTATTAAGAATAAATCTGCAAAACCTTTTGGATTCATGGCTAAGTATCTTCCACCATCTTCTGGAATATTTCCAGCACCAAAAGTTTCAAATAATGTTAACAAATCAGCTTTTGCTAACGCACTACCTGTGTCATGAATCTGTGTGCTATTAGCACCAGAATCCATAGCATCATATAGTATTTCATCTGTTTTACGACCAAGAGCCGCCGCCGCACTTTTTGCAACAGCTTGTCTTTCATCAATGTTAGTTTTTAACTCATCTAACTTGTCAATGTACTCTGCTGCATAAAAGTCAGACATAGTAGCTTCAACAGTTGTATGAGCTAGTTCCATTGTAGTAACTAAACCATTTCTTGATTTAGTTGATGCAGAGCCAGTACCAATCTTCTGAAAACGTACAACATTACCAGTAACATTGGAAACAGTACGAACTGTGTTACGTAATTTACTACCCATTCTTTGATAGGCAATATGAACCTCAGATTCAAACTGTTTTATAAAGGCTGTAGATATAGTATTTGCCATAAGCATTTCCTCTATAAAGTTTCAATAATGTCTATGCGATTATCTGATTAGATCACCTCATAGCAATTATCCATAAAGGGTTGCTCAGTGCATTACAGGTCGTGACTCTTTATTATTAACATCATTATAAAAACTATTGCAACGAAAAAATTTAATAAAATCTACATCATTGATATTTATTTTCTCACCAAATTGGAAGCCACAGAACCTTAAAAAACGTATTGTCCTTTTATTATTAGCTGGAACGACGTTATAAATAGTACTGTAACTAGATTGCAACAACTCAATAAAATCTCTAGCGTGTCTGCAAATTTCTCTATAATTGTTTTGAAATTCATTTGTGCAAAGCATCCATATCCTAGCTTCATTATTTCTAGCTGGTATTGTACCAAACATAGCTAATGGTGTTTTATCATCAAGAATAGTAAATGTAAGAGAATGATTTTGTGTAAATGGAAAAGCTAAAGCATAGCGACCATCTACGTTCATAGCTTTTAATTCTTCTTCATCTTCATCACGAAGATTAACACACAAATAATCAACATGATCTAAATTAGAATGAACGCAAGATAACAATTATCCTCCTCCATTTAATTTATTATAACCTTCTGTTACTTCACGAATATAATTTAAATCTTTCTTAGCTGGATTCCAATATCGTTCATCATTCATCATAGACTCTAAAGTTTGTAAATCTAAACGATTAGCTGGTTCAGTATCTATATTACCACCTTGTTTTATATTTTCCATAATATGTTCTATTGCTTGTATACCTTCAGATGTTTCTGTAAGTCTTTCTATAGCTGGCATAAGGTTTTCTGGAAAAAACTTTTGTGCAAATAATGCAGTAGCTTGTATTCTTTCTTCTGCATTATCACCAAGTTTCTTTACTTCATCTTCCCTATTAGATTCAATAGAACCAACTATTGCTTCTCTTTCTTGTTCAAACATATTAATACCAGCTTCAAATTCTTCTTGGCTCATACCATTTTCCCAAGAAAACTTAGACCACCAATCTAACATTTTATTATCTGGAGCTAACGATTCATCAATACTTTTAGGTAATACATAATCACCAGCACTTTCTGGTCTGTCAGCATAAGCTTGTTCATTTAATTCTTTTTCCCAAGTTTCTCTTAAATCATTTTCTTTCTGACCTTGTTTCTTCTCAAGATTACTATACGATTCTAACAAAGCTTCTGGTGTTTTAAACTTTTCTGGTAACCACTCTGGTCTTGCTGGTGCTTGATCTTCAGCAGTTACAAAATCCTTTTCCTCTGATTTTATGTCACTTGTGTCACTTATGTCAGTGGTCTGTTGTTCCATTGCTTCTGATACTGTTTGTGTTTCTTCAGACATTACTGCTCTCCTTTTCAGCATGATTAATTCTACGTTCTATAATAGCATACAAATATCTTTGACCCTCATGATGACGTAAAGCACTATCACTTATATTCGGACCATTAACATATTCTATTGTAAGTTTTCTTAAATACTTTAATACCGATTGACCATTCGGTGTTTTAAATAAGGATTTTATATCCATACTTATTCTTATATCTTCTTGCTTACTTCTTTCTATTCCATCTACACCAATATGTTTATTGTTGGACAACTTCCTCTCCCTGTTGTTGTTGAGCTTGTTGCAACTGTTGAGCCTGTTGCATTAACTGTACAAGTTCTTGTCTTTCACTTGCATCTCTTATTAAACTATCTGGTACATTGAATTTCTTAGCTAAATGACTAGCAACTTCCTCACCACTAACTAATAAATTCATAATTTCTGGACCGAAACTTTGTTGAACTAACTGCATCCATTGTGCAGTATTGTTTATATCTTGCTTTGCTTGTCCTTGACTTAATGGAGATACAGAACGCACCTTTACTTGTCTACCATTTACTGTAGGTATTTCTATTCTACCTTGTTTCTTAAGAATAAAGATAACCCTTTGAAGAACTGGTTGGACTAATTCTGATTGTAACCTACCAAATGCAGAACCAATCTGTCTGGATAAATCAGCCATACGTTCTGCAATCTCAGTAGCAGTAGCTGGAGTTCTATTAGGATCACCAAGCATTTCATTATACAAAGCTCTTTTGATATTTAAACGCATATCATTCAAAATAAACTGACTAACATCAAAACTACCAGCAGCCCTAATCGGTTGCAATCCAGCAGAGTTTGGCGCTTTAGGTATTACTGTACCAGGTACTAAACTAATTGTATCTGGATTGATAATACCATCATCATCTAATTGATAGATACCAGAGATTGCCATTTGTGCATTTTCCAATACTAACTGTACAGTAAGGTTAGTTGTTTTAATTGCACTTAATGCATTCATAAGTGGACCACGACCATAGACTTCACCAGCACATTTAGACCAGCGAAAACAAATAAATGGATTTGATCCTATTCCTTTAAAGCTATCAAAAGATATTATATCTTTATCACCCATCTCAATGACATAAGATAAAAAAGCATCTTCATTTATTTTAGAATAATCTTTACAAATAACCTCAAGAATATTTGTTTTTACTTCTGGACTATTTTGCATAAGTTGTGCAATCTTAGGACTAAACGATCCATTAGGATAAAGTATTGGTAAATCAGAATATCTTACTTTTCTCTCACGAAAGACATGATCTATCTTATCATCTGGTCCAGTATCTAAAACAACATGAGGTAATGGAATAGCAGAAAAATTAACAGGGTGTACTGCATCACCTTCAGCAACATGAAGAACACCAGTGCCTACTGCCAAATCCATAAACGATTCATGCACTTCTTGACCAAAGTTAGAGTTTTGTAATACCTCAAACACATAGTCAGTAACTTCATCAAGATCATTATTAACTTCTTCTCTTTGTTCTTTGGGTACTTCAGAACCAGCAACAAAGTCAGCCCACCTAGCAAAGTTAGGAACTAAACCAGCTTGTAACCTAGATGCAAATTCCTGTACACCAACTACTGCTGTTTCATCAAATATCTTTTCATCTCTTCTCTGACCAACAGATTCAGTATAAAAAGATTCTCTTTGAGGCATAGAGTATTCATAACACTCTTCAAACAATGGTACAAAATTTTCTCTATGCGTCTTAGCTTTTTCATATTTATGTAAAAAGTCTTTAGCTTCTTTATGCATTATACTTTCCTAACTAAATTTTGAATAAAAACCTTTACCACCCCTAGAACCAGTAATTAAAGATTGCGCTCCTCTAATTCTTTTTCTTGGCATACCAGATTTTGTTAAAGCAGAAGAAACAGTATCTGGTTCTTTTGGACCAGTAGATGCTAATGGTTGATTAACAACAACGGTTCTTTCAACAACTTTTGCTTTATTTTCTTTTATTTCTTTTTGTTCTTTTTGTTTCTGAAGTTCCTGTTGCCTTTCAGCTTCTGGATCTTTAACAGGCGCACTGCTACCACCACCAAAACACATTGTACAATCTCCTTACATTCTTGACCAAAAATTAAATCTTTGCTTCATAGGTTTTCTTTTAAATACATCATAGTCTTTCTTAGCATTAAACGAAGAAAGGGGTTGTTGTCCAGAAATTAATTGTCTGCCTTCACCAGCACCTAACATCAGATACTGTAAAGCATCATGAATATGGGAGTACATATTCTTTTCTGGTTTGTCATCATAGCGTTCTCCAGACACTTGCATTCTCCTATAACAATACCCACCTTGAAAGCCTTTTATCAGAGAAGGACACCTTCTGTCTATTAAAAAAGCTGGTTGACCATCTGACATTTTTGTTAACTGTGACGAAACTGACTCTAATCTAAGATCAACACTATTGGATGGAGCTGGCATTGCCCTAAGACCAGCACCTCTTAGAATCTGAAATGGAGTCGATTCATCTGTTTGCGCTCTAAAATCACCAGCTGGATCACCAATAATATTTACATCAAGACCAGAAAACCGTGTTGCTATCTCTTGTCTTAACAGTTCTGCAAATCTAACAATACCCATATCAATCGCTACAATCTCTGATTGTATTAACCAACGACCTCTAACCTTCTGACCAAAAACTGCGGCTGGAGTAAGTCCAAAGTCAACACCAATGTACAAAGGTACACCAATAGCAATCGGTATTTCTTCTTGAGCAATATGGGTTTCACTAACAAATTGAGGATAAACTGGTTTACCTTCCTGTATAGAACCTAAACGATTCATAACATAAACATCTATCCAGCTTTTAGTCTTACCACGAATAAGATTGGGATAATAAGTATCAAGTATATTACTATTATTCTCAGCTTTCTTATTCTTTACATAAGTATTAACATCACCTTTCTCATCAAGCTTTTCTTCCATAGCTGGTGGTTGAACAAAGAAAGACCAATTATCTGGCTTAATTAACATCTTAGCTTGCTCTTTAGGAATGTAATCTGGTATCGGAACCTCACCAGCCATGATCGCCCACCAATGATCTTCTTCTGGAGCATTGGTATCTGCAATCACACCAGACCAACTTGGTCCACCCTCACGCATAGAAGGATAACGACCAACACGCATAGTACACGCATCAATAATACTCTTGGGTACTTCCCTTGCTTCGTTAATCCAAATACCAGTAAGTTCCAAAGAAAGAAGTTTCTTAACATCTTCTGGTCTATCCAAAGCTAAGAAAAGAATCTCAATGTCTAATTCGTCTTGTTGTATATGATGCGTATAAGGTACTGACCAATGAAACTTTCCCCATACATCTTCTGGAAACCAATCAAGCCAAGTCTTTATAGTAGTCGTTCTTAACTGTGGGTTAGTGTTTCTGATAATAGCCCAACGACTTTTACGCTTACCTTCCTTGTTCTTATGTTGCTCCAAGCTTCTTCTAAATACCTCAACACAACAAGCAACTGACTTACCAGAACCAACCGGACCTCTTATACCTCTAAAAAAATTAGAGTCCTTCATAAATGTTTTTATAGTTTGACCGTCTGGTTTGTAAGTAAAGGTATGCACTATCTTTGATCTATTTTATAATTCTTACCAGTTTCTAATAGACTTTCTAAAGTTTCTGATTGAATACTTGCTATCAGTTTATCAGCTTCATAATCGGTTATAAAATCTTTTGGATAGTATTTCATGTGTACAGTTTTTACTACATGCCTTAATATTCTACGATCCTCTTGATTTAGCTTATGATAAAAGCTCATTTCTTTTTAGTACGTTTACTACGTTCACTACGTTTGGGTTTTGGTGGAGTTGGCTTAGCCTTTCTTGAAGGCAACCAAAAAAATAATATTTTTAATAACATACTCATGTTCGATACTTCCTCACTTTCTTAGCAATACTCTTAGGTTGTTTAACAAATTGCTTTCCTTTTCTATTACCTTCTGCTTTAGCACGATTCGTTGCCGCTTTCTCACCAGCACTCAAAGACTTCCAAGCCTTATCTGGTAAATATCTCTTCTTACCTTTTGATGGAGAGCCATCAGAAGTTCTCCACTTCTGCTTACCCCAATTAAGTAAAGATCGTTGAGGAGCTTTCAAGTGTAACCTCCACCTTTTGCTTTATACATCCTAGCCAGCATCTGTGCCTTTCTTGCTGACCATTGACCAGGTTTGCCACCTTTACCACCAGCTTTGATTCTGTTGAATAAACTCTTTCTCATTGAAGGTTTGGTATAATTACCAGCTGCGTTTACTGCCATAATTAAATCCTACTCAAATAACTTTCTTGTTAATATCCATTTAATTTGTTTGTCTACTTCTTCTTCAAGCAAATCAGCCATCTCTTGATCTGACATCTCCTCTGGTTTCAAAACTTCAACTTCTGGTTCTTTCATGCTTTATTCCTTTTACTGATTGCTTTTGCTTTGGCTCTAGCATCTGACTTTGAACTAGCACCCCAAGCTTTTAAACTAAGAAGCAACCGAGTCGGCTTACCCTTAGAATCTCTTTCTGGTCCTTTCATATTTCCCATACGAGCTAAGAAAGAAGCACGACGAGGATTATCACCTCTCTTAACTGGTGGTTTCAAAGTCCCTTGAGTATAACTCTTACGACCCCTTTCATTTAAACCACCTCTAGGGTTCTTTCCTTCTTTTCTTGTCCAAGCTGGTGTTTTTGCCATAACGAACCTTTCTGACTAAAAATGTGAGTAGACCACTACTTGCTGTAACACTTCCACTGTTTTTCCCCCCCTATAGTTTGTTGACACGCTATGCATTTAGTCCAGCTGTATGTTGATTTTAATACCACCCGTATGCAGATGCATATGTTTGTCAGGAGCTTTAAACCCTGCCCGATCAAGTATGTCTTTGCTAGCTTCCAACTGAACGTACTCACTTCTTGCACCAGTGCTAAGCTCTGACAACTTATGCGCCGCATACGTAGCATTTAGTCCAAGAGTCTGCTGAATTGCTGTCTGCATATAGGCTTGTACCTTAGGTGTCCGTAATGCCTTACTAGCAGATACACGACCAGACTCTCCTTTAGCGTAGCCAGCAATACCAGCTGCCTCTTTAATACTGCACCCAGTGGCTACAAGCGTATCAACAAGCTTCACTTGTTTGTCGGTTAGTTGAACACTTAGCTCTGTCATATAACCATCCTCTTTATGTGTAATCTTGCACATTGCTTAACCTCTGTCAACCGTCATACAAGTGAACCTCAAGGTCTTGTCCCAATCATTGCTAGAGTCCCACCTTCATCTCAAGGTCAACCTCTCCAATGCTGAACCCTCATCTGCTACAAGACCTTGACTCATCTCTTAACTCAACCATCATTTTACTTGATAGCCATGTGCCTTTTGTACTGCGTATCACATATACGAAAAACAGCTTCGAACAAGCCTCATTAACCTCTGGTTAAGTTCATACTAGAATGCATACTATACAATCGCTCAATCCTCTACAAGTTGTCACAAGGCTTGGTTCTCAAGCGTCACTTTTTTATCCGTTGTCCACCTTTTCACCCCCATGAGTCAGCCGATTAACTCCAACACTCTGACAAACCACGAGCAGAGTCGCAAGGCAACTCCTCGGCAAGCTCGTCGACTGAAGGCCTTGCGAATCAGTAAAGTCGCGTTGCTCCCTCGAGGAGTGTCTCCGTGTCTCCATTAATCAACTAACTCATGGAGGTAAAAATGAGTACAACTACTAAAAAAGTAACACTTGATAAC
>MDTB01183154.1_pt1 | contig 25578 bp, 21 predicted proteins | sample 811161 | NCBI WGS metagenome assembly MDTB01 (sample SAMN05326650, study PRJNA326480) | marine metagenome | isolation source: seawater | place: Mediterranean Sea | collected 2009
CAACATCAAGTTGACTTGATATTAACTGATTTAGATATGTTTTTTTATGTTTTTTTTGAAAAATATCAATTGCCATTGATAATTTTTGATCAAAGATCTCGTTTAGTCTTTGCATGAATAGCAAAGAAATTGTTTCATGGGACAAATTGTTTACTATAGACTTTTCTAATGCATGAGAAAATGGTCCATGACCAATATCGTGTAATAATATAGCGACTAAACTTGCCTCATGTTCTTGTTTAGTAATAGAATGTCCTTTGGTTTTTAATGTATTTATAGCTTGATTCATGAGGTGCATTGCACCAATAGCATGATGAAAACGGCTGTGATTTGCTCCAGGGTAAACTAATGATGATAAACCAAGTTGCGAAATTCTTCTTAGTCTTTGAAAAAATGGATGTTCTATGAGCTGCCAAATTAAATCAAAAGGAATATTAATAAATCCATAAATTGGATCATTAATGATTTTATTTTTAGGATATGACATTTATTTGATTTTTATAATATAAATTTAAAAAACAAAAACATACAAATATGGATTCTTGTACTATTTTATGGATTGATGATGAAGTAGATTCATTAAAATCACACTTATTATTTCTCAAAGATAAGGGTTTTTCCGTCAATACAATTTCTAATGGCTATGATGCAATACAGATGGTTGTTGAAAATCACTATGATTTAATTTTTTTAGATGAAAATATGCCTGGATTAAGTGGTTTAGATACGCTTTCTAAATTAAAGGAAATTACTAATTCGCCTGTCATTATGATTACAAAAAGTGAACAAGAGCATATTATGGAAGATGCAATAGGTTCTAAGATATCAGATTACTTAATTAAGCCTGTAAACCCTCATCAAATACTTTTGTCAATTAAAAAGCATCTAAAATTTTCTGAACTTGTCACTAATAAAACTAATTCCGATTATCGTAAAGAGTTTTTATCTATTGGTGATATGATTAGTAGTATTCATTCATTTGATGATTGGGTGAAGATTTATAAAAAAATAATTTATTGGGAGTTGCAACTTGATTCATTAGATGACAACAATATGCTTGATATTTTATTGAACCAAAAAAAAGAAGCAAATAATTCTTTTTTTAAATATATCAAAAATAATTACCATGAATTTGTTAAAGATAATAATTCGCATAATGTAGTTATGTCAAATAATATTTTTAAAAAATATATTTCATCTTTAACTACAGATAAGACTTGTACATTTTTTTTACTTATAGATAATCTTAGATTAGATCAGTGGAGGTTAATAGAGCCTTTATTATCTTCTTATTTTTCCATTAATGAAGATACATATTGTAGTATTTTACCTACTGCAACTCAGTATGCTCGAAATGCAATTTTTTCTGGTTTAATGCCTGCTGAAATTAAACAAAAATATCCTAATATGTGGTTAGATGATAATGATGAAGGTGGAAAAAATTTATATGAAAAAGATCTATTAATGGAACAATTAAAGCAATTATCATGTTCTCAAAATATATCATTTAATAAAGTTTTTAACCTTGAGCATGGTCAAAAAATGGTTAATAGACTAAATGAGTTCCTTACCAAATCGTTAAATGTTATTATATATAACTTTGTAGATATTTTATCACATGCAAAAACAGACATGAAAATGATTAAAGAACTAGCTAATAATGAAAAAGCATATCGCGATTTAACTTTGACATGGTTTAAAAACTCTCCTCTTTTTGAAATGTTAAAAAAGCTTTCTAATCATGACGTGAATATTATAATTACATCTGATCATGGGACAATGAATGTGATGGAACCTAGTAAGGTTGTTGGAGAGAAAAGTATATCTAGTAATCTACGTTATAAAACAGGTAGAAAAATTAAATTTGAAAAGAAGGATGTGTTCCATGTGGATGATCCTGAATCTGTTATGTTGCCTAAATCTAATGTTAGCGCTTCATATATTTTTGCTGCACCAAATAAATACTTTGTTTACCCTAATAATTATAATCATTATGCACATCACTATATTAATACATATCAACATGGTGGTGTCTCAATGGAGGAAATGATCATACCCATTGTCTCTTTAAAACCTAAACGATAATGCAAAGGTGTTATGACATATCTAATTTAGACAAGTTATCGTCTGTTGCATTAGAATTGTTAACCTTGTCAGATAATCGTATCTTTGTGATTGAAGGTGAGTTAGGTGCTGGAAAAACAACATTAGTTAAACATATGTGTAATCAATTAAAAATTGTCGATTCTGTTTCAAGTCCTACGTTTTCAATTGTTAATGAGTACTGGCTTGTAAATGGTGACAAATGTTTTCATTTTGATTTTTACAGATTGAATACTTTAAAAGAAGCTATAATGCTTGGAGTAGATTCTTATTTTAATTCAGGTTTTTATTGCTTTATTGAATGGCCCGATTTAGTTAAATCCATATTGCCTTCTAAATATCATCAAATTAGATTAACATCAACAAATAATACTCGCGAATTATTATATATAAAATAACATATTATGGGAAATAATTTCTTATCATTCTCCGAAGCTGGTTTTACCCTTCCTCAAGAAGAAGTGATTGAATTAAAATCTAAAAATAAAAAATTAACTATTGGTATACCCAAAGAAGTATTATTACAAGAAAAGAGAATTGGTTTGGTACCTGATGCAGTTAATTTACTAACACTTAATAATCATAGTGTTATTGTTCAGAGTGGAGTCGGTCAAATAATTAATTTTACAGATAAAGATTATAGCGATTGTGGAGCAAGGATTGTGAATACAGCTAAGGAAGTTTATCAAGCTGATATTATTTTAAAGGTATCCCCACCTACAAATGATGAAATTAAGTTGATGAAACAAAATCAAACTTTAATTTCGGCATTGCAATTAAAAATTCAAAAACCAGATTTTTTCATTCAATTAATGGAGAAAAAAATTACAGCAATTGCTTATGATTATATTCAGGATGAAGATGGGATTTTCCCTGTTGTTCGTTCCATGAGTGAAATTGCTGGTAATGCGTCTGTTTTAATTGCAGCAGAATGTTTAAGTAATTTAAATAATGGTAAAGGTCTATTAATGGGCGGTGTTGCTGGAGTTAGTACTACAGATATTGTTATTTTAGGTGCCGGTACTGTCGGTGAATTTGCTGCAAGATCTACAATTGGTTTAGGGGCTTCTGTTAAGATTTTTGATAATTCTTTATATAAATTAAGAAGAATTCAAGATAAATTAAATACTCGAGTTGATACTAACATGATAAATCCAAAAGCATTGGAAAAAGCAGTTAGACGTGCTGATGTAGTGATTGGTGCTATTCGCACAAAAAGTGGTCGTACACCCTGCGTAATTTCTGAAGATATGGTTAAGTTAATGAAACCAGGATCAGTAGTTATTGATGTAAGTATTGATAGGGGAGGTTGTATAGAAACATCTGAAGTTACATCACATAAATCACCTACTTTTATTAAGCATGGTGTAATTCATTATTGTGTGCCAAATATTCCATCTAGAGTAGCAAGAACGGCCTCTTTTTCATTAAGTAATATTTTTGCATCATTATTACTACAAATTGGTGATCATGGTGGAGTTAATCAAATCATTTATAATAATCCAAATATTGGTCAGGGAGCCTATATTATTAATGGTCAGTTAGTTAATAAAGGTATATCTGACTGGTTTAACTTGCCATATCAAGCATTATAATTGTGGGTTTTTATTATAGATTAATTTTTTATGTGTCAGGAGTATTATTAGGTGTATTTATTCTCTGGTTTTCATTAAGCTTTCGTGAAAAGCCAATTAGTTTTAATTATCTACCTAATGCTAGAGTGGTTAGTCATATTCTTAAAAATAATCTTCACATTTCTGAATATGTAAAATGTAAAATGGTTTGCTATAAAATTGATTCATTATTATTACGTCAATATATTAGTCATTCTAAAGTGGATTTTAAAAAAAGTCAAATTAGAAATAAAGTTTGTAAGAATTATTTTCTAGAGAATAATTTAATAAATTTTGAGATTATAAATTGTCATGACTCTATTAGTGTTGTCAATTTGATTATTGAAGATTCTATTTGTAAAAATTGTAATTAGATATTGTTAATTGCTTCCTTTAGTCTTTTGATTTCATCATGTGTTTGACTGCCAATAGATGAATTTTCTTCAGCTCTTCTAATAAGATAAGGTATCACATATTTAACAGGTCCGTACGGTACATATTTTGCCACATTATAATTAAAGTGAGCTAAGTAAAAGCTAATGTTATCACTCATTCCTAATAGTTGTGAAAAGAAGATTCTGTTATCATTGTTTTCAATATTATATTCTTTCATTAATTCAATTATATTTTGCGTGCTTTGTTCATTATGAGTGCCAAAACATATTGATATGTCCTTGATATTTTGCAGGCAGTATTTACTTGCATTATCAAAGTCATTGTCACAAGCTAACTTATTTTTATGAATAGGCGATTTGTATTTTTTTTTGTTGGATCTAAATCTTTCTTTTTCCATATATGCTCCTCTAACAATCTTAATTCCTATTTTAAAATTTTGATTTTTAGCTCTTTTATGTAGCTCTTTCATATATTTGATTCTATCCCATCTGTAAAATTGAAGAGTGTTGTAAACAAGTACACTTTTTTGATTGAATTGCATCATTAATTTCTCAACTAGTTCGTCAATTGCTTTTTGAATCCAACTTTCTTCTGCATCAATTAATACAGGTTTATTTACGGTTTGAGCTTTGGAACAAATTTTATGGAGTCTATTTTTAAGAGTTTGCAATTCTTTATTTTCAAGCTCATTTAACGGGGTGTTTTTGCTTAATTTTTTTAATAATTTGAATCGTGTTATTCCGGTGACTTTAAATACACAAAACGGGATTAAATTATTGTTTTTAGATAGATTAAGATTATTAATTATTTCATGATATACTTTTTCAAGATTTTTAGAATTCTGTTGACCCTCTACAGAATAATCAAGGATGGTTTTTATATTACTCTTACCTAGCTCTTTGATTTTTTTTTTAGACTCGATAATATCTTCCCCCCCACAAAAGTGTTTAAAAATAGTTTTTTTAATAATACCTAAAATTGGTAATTTAATTTGAAGAGCAAATTTGAGCATGTATTTCCCAAAATAAACGAGATAAGGTCTAGATAATAATTCAAAAAGAATTAAAGTTTCATACAGTTCTCTTTTTGATTTTGTCTTGTAATCTATATATTTATTGCTAAATACCATATCCGAAATTTAATTTAGTATTTTTTATTTTAAAAACACCTTATTCTTTATAATTAAATGATTAATAAAATTAAACTTGATCAGTGTACAATTATTATAAATAATAAATCTATATCATGCTTATTAGATGTAATTAAGAAGATTAATCCTACGAAGGTATTTATTTTATTAGATAAAAATTCTAAGAAGTATTGTTTGCCAATTTTGTTAACACATGTTTCAGTATTAAATAGTGCTCATATTCTTGAGTTAGAAAATGGTGAATCTGCTAAAACAATTAATAGTGTAAAGTCGGTATGTAATTTATTGTTAAGTAAAAACGTCGATAGGAAAAGTTTGATGATTAATTTAGGTGGTGGCGTTGTTTCTGATTTAGGGGGGTTTGTTGCTTCTATAATTAAGAGGGGAATTAATTTTATTAATATACCTACTACTTTAATGTCTCAGGTAGATGCTGCAATAGGTGGAAAAGTAGCTGTAAATTTTGATCATTACAAGAATCAGATAGGCCTCTTTAGTAGTCCAAATGCAATTTTTATACATTTTCCTTTTACTAATTCACTTTCTGATTTTGAATTAATATCTGCATACGCTGAAATATTAAAATATGGATTAATTTATGATAAACTATTGTGGGAAAATATTCAGTTGAAGAATATTAATAAAGTTAATTTACCTGCAATTATATCAAAATGCATAAGGATAAAAGTTGATATTGTGAAGAGAGATTATTTTGACAATAATGAAAGAAGGAAATTAAATTTTGGACACTCGATTTCGCATGCTATAGAAAGTATTTTTCTAGTCAAAAATATAGATATCACTCATGGTCATGCTTTATTTATTGGTTTAATTTGTGAGTCGTATATATCCCATAAGATTTTTTCATTTTCACCAAATATTTTAGATGGTATTGTGAAAGTAATATTTAAATATTTTAAATATCGAGACATAAAATTAATTGATAATAATCTTTTATTAGAATTCATTAAAAAAGACAAAAAGAATGTCGATAATAACTATAATTTTACATTAATTCAAGATATTGGCAAATCTGTTGTAAATTGTTCAGTGTCTGATGATTTGATCTTTTCATCCTTAAATTATTATAGATATTTATGTCCAGTATAGTTTTAATTTTTTCACGAGTTATTGATAGTGATATTAACTTTAAGCTTTCAGGCTCCAAAAGTATAAGTCAACGATCATTGATTATTAATAATTTGATTAGTAGTATTAATAACGAGCAAAATTTATCTAAATCCGATGACACAAATATTTTAAAGAACTGTCTCAACTCAAAGGATGAAATTAAAAATGTAATCAATTCAGGCACCTCATTGAGGTTTTTAATCTCATTTTATGCTTTGAGTAAAAAATCAGTAATAATTACGGGTGATGAGTATTTATTTAATAGACCAATTAATATGTTAATTAGTTATTTAAATTCTTTAGGAGCAAAAATTATTAAAAACCGTAATAAGATTTTAATAAATTCTGCAGAAATTAAAGGTGGAGAAATAAACATCAAGTTTGCGTATACTAGTCAATTTTTTTCATCACTATTACTCATTTCGCCATATTTAAAAGGTGGAGTTAAATTTTATATAAAAAAAAGCATGCTTTCTCAGTCATATATAAATATGACGCTTACAATGATGATAAAATGTGGTATAAAAATTGAACAAAATAATAACACTATAATTGTTCCGCAATCTAAATACTCAAAGCCATATGGTTTTATTGAGTCAGATTGGACTTCTGCATCTTATTTATATTTAGCTTTTTTATTTTCTAATTTAAATACAGTATCTATTTCTATTTTATATAAAAATAGTATGCAGCCAGATAGTAATTTAATTTCCTTTTTTAAATTTCTTGGTGTTAATTCTAAATTTTTTAACAATTCAGTTGTTCTTAGTAAGTCAAAAAGTTCTATTTTACCTGAAAAGCTCGAATGGAATTTTATAAATAATCCTGATTTTGCATTAACAGCTTTTATAGCTTGTCTCGGCCTCAATATAAAATTAAATGCCTTAGGATTAGATACACTTCCCTACAAAGAAAGTGATAGAATTAATTCATTATGTTTAGAGTTATCTAAGTTTCAATGTTCTGTAGAGGTTGAAAATAATAACAAAATAATTATGAAACCTAAAAAGCTATGTATTACAAAAAATGTAATTGATATAGATACTCATAATGATCATCGAATCGCACTTTGTTTTTCCCCATTAGCTTTACTAGGATATAGGTTAAGAATTAATAATCCTGATGTTATAAATAAATCTTATCCTGATTTTTACAATGATTTATCTAAATTTGGAGTAATTATTAATTAATAAATATGTATACAAATGAATTTAAGTGAAATTTTAACTATAACATTAACTTTATTTGCAGTTGTTGATATTTTAGGGGCGTTACCTCTTATAATCAGTCTTAGACAGAAAACAGGTCATATTAATTCTTTTAAGGCAACAGTAGTTTCCTTTTTTATAATGATGGCTTTTTTGTTTATTGGAGAAAATTTACTTCACTTAATTGGAATTGATGTGCAGTCATTTTCAATGGCAGGCGCAATTGTGATCTTCTTATTAGCTCTTGAAATGATTCTGAATATTGAATTGTTCAAGTCTAATGAAAATGATAATTCTGGCACAATAGTGCCAGTTGCATTCCCCTTAATAGCTGGTGCAGGTACTCTTACAACAATTTTATCTTTAAGAGCAATCGAAAGTTTTTCATATAGTGAAATCACCACAGGAATTATCTTAAATTTATTGTTCGTTTTTTTGGTTTTAAAAACTACTAATAAAATTGAAAAAGTCTTAGGAACTTCAGGTATTAATATTTTAAGACGTGTATTTGGAATAATTTTACTAGCAATTGCTATCAAGCTTTTTAAAGCAGGACTGAGTTAATTTGTTTTAAATTTAAATTTTTCTTGTTTAAGCTCTTGATTTGCTTTTACAATCTTCTTTTTTAGATCTTCTTTATATTCTTCAGTTTTTGCAAAAAGTTCTGAATTGCCTGTGGCAAGCATTTGTGCGCACAATATTCCAGCATTTAAGGAGCCATTTATAGCTACTGTAGCCACTGGTATTCCGGGAGGCATTTGTACAATTGCTAATAATGAATCTAAGCCATCTAATGAAGCTTTTATAGGCACTCCAATTACTGGGATTGGAGTCATTGCTGCAACTACACCTGGCAAATGTGCAGCCATTCCAGCTCCAGCTATAATTACTTTTATTCCGTTTTTTGATGCATTTTTTGCAAACTTTTCAACCTCTTCTGGAGTTCTATGCGCTGATAGTGCATTTACTTCAAATGGGATTTCCATTTCGTTAAAAAATACTGCTGCCTTTTTCATTACTGGCCAATCAGATGTGCTTCCCATTATTATGCTTACTAGTGGTTTCATATTTATTTATATTAAAATAATTTATTTTAAATCAAATTTAATCTTTTTGTGTAAAAAAAATAGTGAGTTTAATTCATTTATTTTTAATTTTAAATCATCAATGAAAAAAATTCAGCTAGGCGGATTAGATTTTGAAATTTTTATTCCAAAAAAGTCTATACAAAAAAAAACTTTTGAACTTTCGCAAAGAATAAAAAATCAATATCATGGTGATTGGCCTGTTTTTATTATTGTATTAAAAGGTGCAATGATTTTTGCTAAAGAATTACTAAGTTATTTAGACCCTAATATTGATATTGTTTCAGTCAAGGTAAATTCATACGATGGTTTAAAAAGCAAGGGCAAAGTTTCCATAGATCATATTTCGTATACTAAGATTCAAAATAGGAATGTCCTTATTATTGAAGATATTGTAGATACTGGATTAACACTAAACTTCTTAAGTAATGAATTCCTTAATCATGGTGCACTAAGTATAGAATGTGTAACTTTATTATTTAAAGAATCAAAGTATCAATATAAAACTAAACCTAAACACATTGGTTTTAAAGTTGGAGAAGAATTTGTTGTTGGACATGGAATGGATTATAATCAGGCTGGTAGAAAATTAAAAAACATTTATAAAAAGATTAATTAAAAAAAATACAATGAAAAATATAATTTTATTTGGACCTCCAGGTTCTGGTAAAGGTACTCAAGCAGATCTCTTGATGAGTAAAAACTCATTAGATCATATTTCTACAGGAGATGTATTTCGAAGAAATATTAAGAACTCTACAGATCTTGGCAAATTGGCATCTGAATATATGGACAATGGTCAATTAGTTCCTGATAAGGTTACTGTTGATTTACTTTCTAGTGAGTTAGAAAGGTTTCCAAATTCAAAAGGATTTATTTTTGATGGTTTTCCTAGAACAGTCCCCCAGGCTCAAGAGCTTGATAAATTGTTTGAACGTAAAAATATGAATTTAGATATTGTCTTATCTCTTGAAGTATCGGAAGGTGAACTTGTTAAAAGACTTCTAAAAAGGGGTGTTAATAGTGGTAGAAAAGACGATCAAAATAAAGACATAATTTTAAATCGTATTCAAGTTTATAACAAACAAACATCTATTCTAAAGGATTATTACATAAAGAAATTAAATCATTCATTTTATGCAATTAATGGTGAAAGAGAAGTTAATCTTATATTAGATGATATCAATTCAATAATATCAAATTATTAGTTTTTTCCAAGTGAGAAATTTAAAAAATAATTTTGTTGACTATGTAAAGATTTACTGCAAATCAGGTAGCGGAGGTAAAGGGTCTGCTCATTTTTTTAGATCTAGGATTCAGCCAAAAGGAGGTCCTGATGGAGGTGATGGTGGACGGGGTGGTCATGTAATTATTAGAGGGAATAGAAATTTATGGACTTTGTTGCATTTAAAGTTTACAAAACATATAAAAGCGGGTCATGGTGGTGACGGAAGTAAGAATACTAGTACGGGTTCTAGTGGAAAAGATGTTTATATTGATGTACCAATAGGAACAATTGTTAAAGATGCTGAAACAAATAAGTACATATCTGAGATTACTGAAGATAAAGAAGAATATGTTTTGTTAAAAGGTGGTTTAGGCGGAAGAGGTAACGTGCATTTTAAAAATTCTGTAAGACAAAGCCCTCGTTATGCACAACCTGGAAAAATTGGATTAGAGGCATCAACAATTTTGGAGTTAAAAGTTTTAGCCGATGTGGGATTAGTTGGTTTTCCCAATGCAGGAAAATCCACTTTATTGTCTGTCATTAGCGCAGCAAAACCTAAAATTGCTGACTATGAATTCACTACATTAACTCCAAACCTTGGTATTGTTAAATATCATGATATGAAATCATTTGTAATGGCCGATATACCTGGAATCATTAAGGGCGCTAGTGAAGGCAAGGGGTTGGGTCATCGTTTTTTAAGACATATTGAAAGGAATACATGCTTGTTATTTATGATTCCCGCTAATAGTGAAAATATTATGGCAGCATATAATATTTTAATTCAAGAATTAAAAAAATATAACCCAGATTTATTAGATAAAAAGAGATTATTGATAATAACAAAGTCAGACTTAATTAATGATAATATCAAAGAAAATATTTCAGATTCTATTAGTATTAAACATCTCTTTATATCTTCTTTAAATAACCAAGGTATTAGTCATTTAAAAGATGATGTTTGGAAAATTTTAATTAAAAACAATGATTGAAAATATAATTTCATTGGATAAGCAGTTATTTATTTTTTTAAATAATTTAGGATCTGAAAAGTGGGATTCTTTCTGGGTGTTTATTTCAAATAAAACATGGATGTTCCTTATAATTGCTCCTATAATTTTATTTTATCTTTACCGTCAAGACAGCAATAAATTTATATATACTATTTTTTTTCTTTTAGTGTGTTTTGGTATTACTGATTTAATTCATCTTCATTGTTTTAAAAATATATTTATGCGCTTAAGGCCATGTTGGGATCCTGAAATTTCTCATCTAAGTAGGATTGTTGTTGAAAAAGGTGGCATGTATAGTTTTGTATCTGGACATGCTGCAAATTCTACGGCAATTGTTTCATTTTTTTTACTTCAGTTAAATCAAAAAAATAAGTTTTTGAAATATGGATTAATAATTTGGCTACTGTTAGTATGTTATAGTAGGATTTATTTAGGTAAGCATTTCCCACTGGATGTATTTTTTGGTGCTATTTTAGGTTTAATTATCGCTCATTTTATTTCCAATTTTTTTCATTATATCAAAATTAATAAATGAAATTGTTTTATATTTTCTTAGGTGGTGGATTAGGCTGTGTATTAAGATATTTAATCTCCTTAAATTTTCTGCAATTTACTTTCCCTTTAGCAACATTTCTAGTTAATTTAATTAGTTGTATAATTTATGGAATCGCTATTTTTTTTATTAGTTATTTAGATCTTAATAAGGAATGGAGTTTATTTTTATTTGTCGGATTTTGTGGTGGATTAAGTACTTTTTCTACTTTTAGTTATGAAACCTTAAATTTATTAAGAGATGGACATATTGCTTACGCATTTCTAAATATTGTATTTAGTATTTCAATGTGCTGTGGTGTTTTGTATTTATTTATTAAAAAATTACAGTAGTTCACAAATCATAATTCCATCTCGAATTGGAAGGAGAGTATTTCGTACTCTAGAATCATTTTGTATCATAAGGTTCAATTTTTTTATTTCGTTTGTTTCAATATCTTTTTCATTTGAATTGTTTATAACTTTCCCACTCCAAAGAACATTGTCAATGATAATACACCCCCCGCTTGTTAATTTTTTCATTGCTAAATCGTAGTATTTACAATAATTTTTTTTGTCTGCATCAATAAATACTAAATCATATTTAAATTGCAAATTTGGAATTATTTCCAATGCATTGCCTGTGTGTAGCTTTATTTTGTTTTCTAGCCCCGATTTTTTAAAATATTTTCTGGAAAAATTTTCCAATTCTTGATTTATTTCAATTGTATGTAGCTCACCATCATGAGTTAAGCCACTTGCTAAGCATATGGCAGAATAACCTGTATATGTTCCAATTTCAAGTATGTATTTAGGTTTTTTTAAACCACTAATTAACCTTAGTGTTTGACCTATTAATTTGCCACTCAACATTCTAGGCATTAAAATCTTATAATTTGTTTCTCTCTCTAATTCGTCTAGTAATTCGTCGTTAGAAGTCATGTTTTGACAGTATTCTAATAGTCTGTTTGGTAAGAAATCCATTTTAATAATATTTATTTATAATTTAATTAGTTAAATTCGAAATTAACTAATATGTAAAGCATCTAATATGTACAAAGTTAAAATTATTATTTTCTCATTCATCTTTCTATTATTTAACCCTCTCTTTGCTCAATTTTCATCCACTAAATCAAAAAATAAAGACCAGCAAAAACCACCAAAAAGTACTTCAAAAAAAACTATTCTTGAAACAACAAAGAACTGCATTGAGTATGATGGTTTATTTAAAATATATCAAGATAAGGATAATGCAAAATCATTCATTGAAATAGACACATTGCAATTTAATAAAGAATTCATATACTTTAGCTATATAGAGGATGGTGTTGGTGATTCTCGTAATGTTAGAGGCAGATTTAGGGGCTCAAAAATTATTACGATAAAAAAGTATTTTAATAAAATTGATTTTATAATAGAAAATTATTCTTATTATTTTGATCCAGAAAGTCCATTAAGTAGAGCATCAGATGCAAATATCAATGAGCCGATTATAATAAGTGAAGAAATTATTGCTTTAAATACTGATAGTTCAAGTGTCTTAATTAATGCAGATAATATTTTTTTAACTGAAGCTTTCCAACAGGTAAAATCTTCATATTCACCTGGTTATAAGGGTTTTAAACTAGGGAGTCTTAGTAAATCAAAAACAAGATATCATAAGTTCAATAATTATCCAAGTAATACTGATGTGATTGTAGATTATGTATATGAAACCAAATACCCTTCAAAATATGGTAGTCGTGCTGTTACTGATTCTCGTATTGTTTCTATTAGAATCCAACATAGCTTAATAGAGCTGCCCGAGAGTGGTTTTGAACCTAGATATGATGATCCACGCGTAGGTTATTTTCATACCCAAACAAATAATATGACGAGTATTGATCAAATTAATTACCGTGATATGATTCATAGGTGGGATTTGAAAAAAAAGCATCCAGATAAAAATTTATCAGCACCTATTACTCCAATTACCTGGTGGATTGAAAACACAACTCCTATAGAATTTAGAGATATAATTAAAAAGGGCGTGGAATCATGGAACATAGCTTTTGAGAAAGCAGGCTTTATTAATGCAATACAAGTTAATACTCAACCTGATACAGCCAATTGGGATGCTGGTGATATTCGTTATAATGTATTGAGATGGACTTCATCTCCTCAACCTCCTTGGGGTGGTTATGGCCCCTCCTTTGTTAACCCTAAAACTGGACAAATTATTGGTGCAGATATTATGTTAGAATGGGTTTATATTACTAATAGGATTAAATATGATATGTTGTATAATGATTCAGACCATTTTGATGAATCTGATAATGATTTATGTTTTGTAGCTAATGAGTTACAGCATCAAAACATGTTTGGTAAAAATTATATTGAATTTAAATCTTTAGGGGATGAAATGGAAAAAGATCTTGTTGAACAATCATTATATCGTTTAGTATTACATGAAGTAGGTCATACTCTTGGATTAAGCCATAATTTTAAAGGAAGTACTTTATTGTCTAACAAGCAGTTGAACAATAAAAAAATTGTAAATGAAAAAGGTATATGTTCCTCTGTCATGGAATATCCAGCAATTAATATTACTAAGGATCCAAATAATCAGGGTCTATTTTATGATACTAAGCCTGGTCCTTATGATTGTTGGGCAATTGAATATGGTTATTCTGAGTTTTCTAAAGATTCAGAACATGCTGGTCTTCATTCAATATTGTCTAGGTCTACCCAAAGTGAATTGGCTTATGCTAATGATGCAGATGATATGAGGCGTCCTGGTAAAGGTATTGATCCAAATGCTATGATTAATGACTTAAGTAGTGACCCAGTATTACACTCTATTGAAAAAATGCAAATGATCAATGAAATGATAAAGGATATTCAACAGAAATATTCACAAGAAGGTAAGTCTTATGAAAGATTAAAAAGAACTTATTTTTCTTTAGTTAGTCAATATTTCACATGTTTAGATATCATTTCTAGACAAATAGGCGGTGTAAATGTGGATCGTTCCTATATTGAACAAAATTCAGATAAAAAGCCATTCACACCAGTCCCTCTTGAACAGCAAGTTAACGCTATGAATGCAATATCGAATTTTGGATTTAGTGATCAAGACTTTTTTAATACGAGTGATTTGTTCCCTTATTTACAATCGCAAAGACGCGGGTTTAATTTTAGATCATATGGTGAAGATCCAAAAATACTCTCGATAATTTTAAATCGTCAAAAATTATTATTAAGTCAATTATTAAACAAAAATGTACTAACCCGTATTAATAATAGTTCATTATATGGTAATCAATATAGTTTAACAAAATATATGATTGATTTAAGAAAATCTATTTTTAAAAATGATCTCTATTCTAATGTTTCTCCCATGAGGAGAAATTTGCAAATCTCATATTTGGAATACTTACTTAGTATTTTGTCGGAGAGTTCTAATTACGATAATTTATCTAAATCATCGGCATATTACAATGTTGAGTGGCTAAATAAGAATTTGGATAATTCCATAGGTAATTTATCAACACGTCAACATCGAGATTATTTATTATATATGATCGAGGAGTTTAAAAATAATTAAGTAATTTAAATTGAAAAATTATATTTTTTTTGTTCTTTAAGATTATTGGCTATTTCTCTTCGAATCTCTTTTATATTGTAGTTTAATGGGCTAGTTAGTTGATTTGTAATTGATAATAAAAATTTTCTCTTTAGTCCGGATGATGTAGTTGTAATTATTTCATGTGCAGATTTGTTAGAATTATTTAACGCATCGTATATATAATTAATTGTCATTTGTATTTGGGTACTACATTGCTTATATCCATTTATACTAATTAACTTTTCAGTTTTTAAAACTACAGATTCAGCTATATAAGACGCAATAATTATATCAGAAATCCTCATTAATAATTCTTGTTCTTTTACTAGTTTAGCCTTAAACGTAGAAAGAGCCAATCCTAACATTAAAAGAGATAGTTCTTTTAATTTCTGAACAGCTTTCTTTTCTTCTTTTAATGTTGATTGAGGAAACTTCTTATTAATTCCTAATAAAATAAGGGGAAGTCTTTTTTGTAATTTTTTTATTTCTTTAAAAATATTTAATTCTTTTTTTATAGCTTTTTTAATTATCATTTCAACAATTAGCATGCGATTTATTTCATTTGTGCCTTCATAAATTCTTGAAATTCTAGCATCTCTATATGCTGGTTCAACAAGTGTATCAGCTGAATAGCCCATTCCTCCATGAATTTGAATTGCTTCATCAGAGACATACATAATAACTTCAGAACCATAAACTTTCATGATAGCACATTCAACAGCATAACTTAATAGTGCTTTTAATTTAGCATCCGTTTTTGTGCAGCCATCTTGTGTGAGTTGATTGATTTTTAATTCTATATCATTTCCAGCTCTATAAAGTGCAGCATTTGAGGCATATATTTTAGTTGCCATGTGAGCCAATTTTTCTTTAATAGCTCCATAATTTATTATTGAATTATTAAATTGTTTTCTTTGATTTGCATAGTCAATACAAATATTTAGTACCTTTTCAGCTGCTGATGTAGTTGCTGCACAAAGTTTTATTCTTCCTACATTTAATGAATTCATAGCAATCTTGAAACCACCGTTTCTTTCTCCTAGAATTTGATTGACAGGCACTTTTGTTTTATCGTAGAAAACTTGTCTAGTTGAGGAGGAATTTAATCCCAATTTCTTTTCTTCTTCTCCTAGAGTTAATCCATTTGCCTGAGATTTTTTAATTACAAAGCCTGTGATATTTTTATCGTCTTCTATTCTTGCAAAAACAATAAATACTTCTGAGAAGCCAGCATTACTAATCCAAATTTTTTGACCTGTTAACTCATAGTTTTTTTTATCTTCGGATAAAACAGCAACTGTTTTACCTGAATTTGCATCAGATCCAGCATTAGGTTCAGTTAAATTATAACATGCTATCCATTCTCCAGAAGCAATTTTAGGTAGATATTCTTTTTTTAACTCTTCGCTTCCATAATAAAGTATTGGATATGTACCGATTCCTGTATGAGCACCATATGCAGTTGCTACAGAACCAGAATAAGAACTCATCTCTCCACAGATTAGCATAGATAAATTAAATCCCATTCCAAATCCACCATATTCTTCAGGAATATTTAAGCCTAACAAACCAAGTTGACCAGCTTTTTTCATTATTTCTTCAACTAATTCATAATTGTGATTTTCTAGTGCATGAATATTGGGATATATTTCTTTTTGAACAAAATCCTTTGTTGCTTCAAGCATTTGTTTAGCTGTATCATCAAATTCTTCAATTGTAAAAATATCTTGAAAATTTGTTTCTTCGATTAAAAAGGATCCTCCAATTTTTTCTTTCATAAATGATTTATTTTAATAATTCTAAAATTCCAGCAGCACCTTGACCAGTTCCAACACACATTGTTACCATACCATATTTTTGTTTACGTCTTCTCATTTCATTTAATAGTTGAACAGTTAATTTTGCTCCTGTACAACCTAAAGGATGACCTAGTGCAATAGCTCCTCCATTAACATTGATAATACTTTGGTTTAATTTGGCTTCTCTAATTACTGCTAGAGATTGACATGCAAATGCTTCATTTAATTCAATTAATTCGATATTATTTAGTTGCATATTAGCTTGTTTTAAGGCTAGGGGGATTGCGTCCACAGGACCAATGCCCATATGTCTAGGTTCAACACCGCATACTGCATAACTTTTTAGTTTTGCAATGGGCTCGATATTTAATTGGGTAACCATTTTTTCAGACATTAACATAACAAATGCAGCACCATCAGAAGTTTGTGAAGAATTTCCTGCTGTAACTGTACCATCTTGTGCAAACACTGGTTTAAGTTTAGCTAATTTTTCTTTTGTTGTATCTTTTCTAGGACCTTCGTCTGTATCAAAAGAATATGTTCTAGTTATTTTCTTTTCAGAACTATCTAAATAAGTTTCAGTTACATCATATGGAATAATATCATCTTTAAATATTCCATTTTCGATTGCTTTAATTGCTTTCATATGCGAATTATATGCGAATTCATCTTGGTCTTCTCTGCTAATTTTATATTTCTCAACTATAGCTTCTGCTGTAGTTCCCATGCCCCAATACCAGTCGGGATTTGCATTTGCTACTTCTAGATTGGGAACTACTTTCCACCCGCCCATCGGTATTTTAGACATGCTTTCAACACCTCCTGAAACTATACATTCAGCCATTCCAGATTGAATTTTAGCAGCACCTAAAGCAATTGTTTCTAAGCCTGAAGAACAATATCTATTAACCGTCATGCCTGGTACTTTTACAGTATTAAGTCCTATTAATGAAATCATGCGACCAATATTCAATCCTTGTTCTGCTTCAGGTGTGGCATTACCTACAATAATATCATTAATACTTTCTTTATTGAGATTTGGTATTTTTTTTGTTATTTCTTTTATTAATGTAGCTCCAAGATCATCAGGCCTAACAAATCTTAATTTCCCTTTTTTTGCTTTAGCAATAGCTGTTCTGTATGCTTGTACTATATATACTTCCTCCATATATTTAATTTCTTAATGGTTTACCTTTTTCTAACATATGTTTAATTCGATCAAGAGTTTTTGCTTCTCCACAGAGAGATAAGAATGCTTCTCTTTCAATGTCTAATAGATATTGTTCAGACACAGTGGAAGATGAAGATAAATCACCACCACATAAAACATATGCTAATTTCTTACACATTAACTTTTCATGGTCTGTAATATAGTTACCCTCTTTAAATGTGTCTGCACCTACTAAAAACATTCCAAGAGCTTCACTGCCTAGTACTTTTATCTCTTTTCTTTGAATGGGTTTTGTATAACCAAGATTATCTAGGTACAAAACTTTATTTTTTGCGTCTTGAATTAATTTAGTTGAGTTAATAGTTATATTATCTTTTCCTTTTTGAAGATATCCTAATTCAAATGCTTCATAAGCTGATGTTGCAACTTTTGCCTGACCTATATTAATAAAGTATTCTTTTAATCGGGGTAATTCAATATCACCATTATAATATAAATCAGATGCACGTAAGGCCATTTCTTTTGTACCCCCACCACCTGGAATAAGTCCAACCCCTAATTCTACTAGTCCTATATATGTTTCTGCAGCTGCTTGAATTGCATCCGCATGTAAACTAAATTCACATCCTCCTCCTAGTGTTAGTCCATGAGAAGCAACAACGACTGGGACACTAGAGTATCTAATTTTCATTGATGTATTTTGGAATGTGCGTACAGCTTCTTCTAGTAATTTCCATTCTTGTTCTACAATCAAAGTGAAAATCATACTTATATCAGCACCGGCAGAAAAGTGTTCTCCTTGATTACCAATCACAATACCTTTAAACTTTTCTTCTCCTAATTCAATGCCTTTATTTATGCCTTCAATTACCTCTTTACCTATACTATTTAATTTAGTATGAAACTCTATGTTTAAAATTTCATCCCCAAGATCAATTAGAGACACTCCTTGGTTTTGCCAAAGAAGCGAATTTGATTTCAGGTTTTTAAGAATAATGACTTTATTTAGTCTAGGAATCTGGTCATATTTCTGTTGACTTTTTGAGTAAAAGGTTGATGAATTATTTTCTATACTGTAAAATGATTCAATAGTTATGTTTTGAATCCATTTTGGTATATCTAAATTTTCTGCTTTCATTAGATTAATACCTTTATCTATGCCGATAGCATCCCATATTTCAAATGGTCCTAATTGCCATCCAAAACCAGCACACATTGCTGAATCGATCTCATATATTTCGTCGCATATTTCGGATACTCTGTGAGATACATATGAGAACATAAATGCAAACATTTTTTTATAAAAAATAGCAGCTTTATCATTTCCTTCAATTAATACTGGAAAACGTTTAAGTAAAGAATTAATTTTTTTTGCTTTACTGATTGTTTCAAATTTTGACTTTGTTTTTTCTTTATACTCAAGTGTATTTAAATTGAGTGCTAAAATTTTTCTTTTACCATTTTCATCTCTTTCTTTTTTATAAAAACCTTGTTTTGTTTTATCACCTAGCCAGTTCTTATCTAACATTGAATTAATGAAAGTGGGTAGATTAAAAATACTTCTTTGTTCATCATTAGGGCAATTATCATATACCCCCTTAGCAACTCTGAAAAGAGTATCTAATCCTACTAGATCGGAAGTTCTAAAAGTAGCTGACTTTGGACGTCCGATAATCGGTCCTGTCAGCAAATCAATTTCTTCAACACTCATATCAAGTGTTTCACTTATTTGAAATAATGAGGCTATGCCGGCAACTCCAATTCTATTTGCAATAAATGCGGGAGTATCATGGCATAAAACCGTTGTTTTTCCTAGAAATTTTTCTCCATATTTCATTAGAAATGAAATTATGTCTTTGTTTGTTTTTGGAGTCGGTATAATTTCCAAAAGCTTTAAATATCTAGGGGGATTAAAAAAATGTGTTCCACAAAAGTGTTTGGAAAAATCCTCGCTTCTCCCCTCAAGCATACTATTAATAGGTATGCCTGATGTGTTAGAGCTAATAATTGTGCCAGGTGTTCTATAAGTGTCAATTTTTTGAAATAGTTGTTTTTTTATTTCTAAATCTTCAATAATAACTTCAATAATCCAATCTGAAGAAGCTATTTTTTTAATATCATCATCTAAATTACCCGTTTCTATTCTTTTAGAAAATTCTTTTAGATAAATGGGCGATGGTTTTGATTTTAATGTATTTTTAAGATATTCATCAACGATTTTATTTTTATTATTGCTATCATCTTTGTTTGCAATGTCTAATAATAAGACTTCTACCCCAATATTTGCAAAATGACATGCAATTCTAGAACCCATAATTCCAGAACCAATTACACTAACTTTATTTATTTTTCTATTCATGATATTTAAGATTTATAAATTTCCTCATAGAGGTTTTTGTATTTTTCTAAAATATTTTTTCTTCTTAGTTTCATAGTTGCAGTTAGCTCGCCTCCGTCTACAGACCAACTAGTCGCTATTAGTTTGAAAATTTTAATTTTCTCATAATCATTAAAAAAACTATTATAAAACTTAACTTCATGTTCAAACTTATCTATAACTCTATTGTTCTTTATTATGTCTTTTGTGTTTGTAAATGATATATTATGTTTTTTACACCAAAATTTCAAACCTTCTTGAGATGGTACAATTAATGCAGCAGGATGTTTTTCATTTTCACCAACAACAATAATTTGTTCGATTAATCGGGATTCTTTAAATTTATTTTCCATAACTTGTGGGGCAATATACTTTCCTCCTGATGTTTTAAATATTTCCTTTTTTCGGTCTGTTATTTTTAAATACCTTCCTTTTACCAAACGACCAATATCTCCTGTGTGAAACCACCCATCATCGTCAATAACTTTACTAGTTTCTTCTGGTTTATTAAAATAGCCCATCATTACATTTGGGCCTTTAATAGTTATTTCTCCTTCCCCGTCTTTCATTCCATCTTCATGAACTAGTTTTAATTCAACACCAGGGATAACAGTTCCTACAGTTCCGTAATGTGCGTCATGAGTATGCGCTAAGTTAACAGAGATTACAGGGGATGTTTCGGATAAACCATAACCTTCTAAGACAGGCATTTGAGCTGCTGTAAATATTTTTGCAATTCTTTCTTGTAGTGCAGAAGCGCCAGAAACAATATATCTTATTTTTCCACCTACGGCTTCTCTCCATTTATTAAATATGATTTTGTTGGCTATTGATAGTTGGAATTCATACCAAATTCCATTAGCGTTATTATATTCATGCTTTAGTCCTAAGTTAACTGCCCAGAAAAATAAAACTTTTTTTAATCCTTTTAATTCAGCACCTTTTGATAAAATCTTATCATAAACTTTTTCTAATAGTCTGGGTACTGTTGGCATTATAGTAGGTTGAATTTTTTTTAAATCGTCACCTAGGGTGTCTAAGCTTTGTGCATAGTAAATAGAAACTCCTTTAAACATATAAAAATATTCAATCATTCTTTCAAAAACATGGCAGAGCGGTAAAAAACTAATTGCTCTGTCTTTAAAACCTATTGGAAGTCGTTCTCTTAGAGTTGTAATTTGGCTTATTACATTTGAATGACTTAGCATTACTCCTTTTGGTTTTCCAGTAGTTCCAGATGTATATATAAGAGTAAATAAATCACTTTTTTTTATTGAATTTTGTATACTTAATAATGTGTCAATTTGAGGTTCTTTAATTCCCATTTGAATTATATCTCGCCAATTTTTAATATTTTCTATTTGATCAAAAGAGTAAATTTCTTGAAGACATTCTATTTCTTCATTTAATCCATTTACTCTGTTATAAATTTCTTTTGATCCTACAAAAATGATTTTTGCACCGCAATCTTCAATAATATATTTATATTCTGATCGAGTTATATTAGGATATATAGGGGCATTAATTGCTCCTATTTTATTGATCCCCATATCTACTAGGCTCCATTCAGGTCTATTTGATGAAATGATACATATTTTATCATTTTTTTTAATACCTAAATTAATAAAACCATATGCAATATTATTTGTAATTTCTACATATTCTGATGAACTATATGTTTTCATTTCGCCATCTTCTTGAATTGCTAGCATGTCCTTTTTAGGAAACAAGTTGTGATATCTTTCTGCTAATTGAAATATTTTAATTTCTTCCATAATTAATAGGGGATTTTTTTACTTATTCAATCTAGTGAAAATATTGGAAATATCCATATTTATTACTGAAGGATTAAATTGTTAAAAAATATTTGATTATTTGTTCGCAAGAAAATACTTTAAATATCTATTTTAGAAGAAATATTTTAAATTAATAAATGTCTACAGAAACACTTACTACCGAAAAAGATGCAATATCTATGGGTCTTTTGACCGAAGAATTTGATAAAATTTGTAAAATCTTAAAAAGAACACCTAATCATACTGAGTTAAGTATATTTTCTGTAATGTGGTCTGAACATTGTTCTTATAAGAATTCTATTTTATGGTTAAAAAAATTACCTAAAACAGGAAAACAAATGTTAGTTGAAGCTGGTGAGGAAAATGCTGGACTAGTCGATATTGGAGACGGTTTAGCCTGTGCTTTTAAAATAGAATCCCATAATCATCCATCAGCACTAGAACCCTATCAAGGAGCTGCAACAGGTGTTGGAGGAATTAATAGAGATATTTTTACTATGGGTGCTCGTCCTATAGCACAATTAAATTCTCTTCGATTTGGTGATATACACTTAAATCGAACTCAGTGGTTATTGAAAGGAGTGGTTAAAGGAATTGGTGATTATGGTAATTCTTTTGGAATTCCAATAGTTGGTGGCGAAACATTTTTTGATAAAAGTTATAATACAAATCCTTTAGTAAATGCGTTTTCTGCAGGTATAATGAAAAAAGGTGATATGATTTCTGCAATAGCAAAAGGTCCTGGTAATCCAGTTTTTATTGTAGGTTCTTCAACGGGTAAAGACGGAATTAATGGCGCAGCATTTGCTTCTAAAGATTTAACTGAGGATTCAGCCGATGACATCCCATCAGTACAGGTTGGCGACCCTTTTCAAGAAAAACTATTACTTGAAGCAACTATGGAATTATCAAAAACTAATGTTCTTATTGGTATGCAAGACATGGGGGCGGCTGGCATTATCTGCTCCACATCTGAAATGAGTAGTGCAGGTAAATGCGGTATGACTATTGATTTAGATAAAGTTCCTGTAAGGCAGAAAATGGATCCATTTGAAATTCTTTTATCTGAGTCCCAAGAACGCATGTTGTTAGTTGTTAAAAAAGGAAAGGAGTCTATTGCTAAGTCTATTTTTAAGAAATGGGATCTCAATTGTGAACAAATTGGTGTTGTTACAGATACAAAAAGGTTAGAGTTTTACTCAGCTAATAAATGTATTGCTAATCTACCAGCTGATGCATTAGTCCTAGGTGGTGGAGCACCTATTTATGAGAGGGATTATTTTGAGCCAAAATATTTTTCAGAATACAAAAATTTTGATATGTCCGCTGTTTTACCTCCAGAAAATATTATTGAGGTAGCTAAAGAGATAATTAAAATGCCAAATATCGCTTCTAAAAAATGGATATTTGAACAATATGATTCCATGGTAGGTACAGTTAATATGAGCACAAATGCTCCATCTGATGCCTCAGTTGTTAATTTAAAAGGCACAAATAAAGCTTTGGTATTAACTGTGGACTGTAATGCAAGATATGTGAAGGCTGATCCTAAAGTTGGATGTGCTATTGCGGTTAGTGAAGCAGCTAGAAATATTGTTTGCTCTGGAGGAAAACCTCTTGCTATTACAAATTGTTTGAATTTTGGAAATCCTTATGATCCTGAAGTTTATTGGCAATTTGTTAATTCAATTCTTGGTATGAAGTGGGCATGTGAATCATTAAAAACTCCAGTGACTGGAGGTAATGTTAGCTTTTATAATCAAACTGTATTAAAAGATGATGCAGAGCCTTGTTTCCCCACACCAACCATTGGTATGGTCGGTCTGATTCAAGATAAAAAAAATGTTATGACACTTGATTTTAAAAATCCAGGTGATATAATTTATTTAATTGGTGAATGTTATGATGATATTGCTTCTTCTGAGTATCTTGCAAATTATCATAATATTAGCGCAAGTCCTGCACCACATTTTGATATGGATCAAGAATTAATATTACAAAAAACAATTTTATCATTAATTGAGAATAAACACATCAAGTCTGCTCATGATATTTCAGATGGTGGTCTCTATGTTTGTCTTATTGAAAGTGGTATAGTTAGAAATTTAGGTTTTGACATTTTTACTAATCATGATTTCAGACAAGATGCATATTTATTCGGTGAATCTCAAAGCAGGGTGGTTGTTACAGTTAGTCCTAATAAAAAAGATAAGTTTGAGAAATATTTAAAAGATAAAATATCATTTACTTCTTTGGGAGAGGTCACTGAAAGTAAAATCATTATTGATGATCTTGATTTTGGCAGTATTAATTCAGTGAAGGATGATTATTTAAACGCCATAGAAAGTATTTTAAAATCATAAATTTATAGTTTGTCTATCCTAGATACAAAAATTGAATTTCTCAAAGGTGTAGGCCCAAAAAGATCAGTGTTATTAAATCAAGAATTGTCTATTTTTTCTTTTTCAGATTTATTAACTTTTTTTCCTTTTAGATATATTGACCGTACTCATTTTCTTAAAATTAATCAAATAAATAACTTCGATATTGATGTTCAAGTAATTGGTATTGTTAAAAATATAAATACAATAGGTGTAGGAAGAAAAAAGCGACTCATTGTTAAGTTTGCTGACGATACTGGTCAAGTTGATTTAGTATTCTTTAAGGGTGTCAGTTGGCTACTTAAATCATTTTTAGTTAATAAAAAGTATCTTATTTTTGGAAGGCCTTCAAAATATGGTAATATAATTTCTTTTGTGCATCCAGAAATAGATATAATTGATTCTAGAAAAGCAACGAGTTTTCACTCAATTTATCCTGTTTACCATTCTACCGAAAAATTAACATCTGTTGGATTAAATAGTAAGGGTATTTCCGAGCTAGTTAAGACATTATTACAAAAGTGTAAAAACCACATCCACGAAAACCTTTCTGATACTATTATAAAAAAATATCACTTTTTAAACAGATCATCTTCCTTTGAAGAAATTCATTTTGCTACATCTTATCAGAAATTAAAACATGCAATAAAAAGATTTAAGTATGAGGAGTTGTTTTTTCTCCAGATTTCATTGTTAAAACAAAAAAATATTCGTCAAAAAAAACATAAATCATTTATTTTTAACAAGGTCGGCAGTAGGTTTAATGAATTCTATTTTAATTATCTTCAATTTGAGTTAACATCTGCACAGAAGAGAGTTGTGACAGAAATAAGAAATGATTTTTTAACTGGCTTTCAAATGAATAGATTGTTACAAGGAGATGTGGGTTCAGGAAAAACAATTGTTGCTATTCTAGCTATATTACTAGCAAATGATAACGGTTTTCAGTCCTGTTTGATGGCACCTACAGAAATACTAGCTAATCAACA
>MDTB01067963.1_pt1 | contig 25575 bp, 26 predicted proteins | sample 811161 | NCBI WGS metagenome assembly MDTB01 (sample SAMN05326650, study PRJNA326480) | marine metagenome | isolation source: seawater | place: Mediterranean Sea | collected 2009
ATTCAACTGAACTTTTGATGAAAGATTATTTTAAACAAATTAAGCAAATAAAAACACTCGCCCAAGTTTTATCAGAATCAGTTAATAATCAGATTAGAACTAAAAAAGTTAATAGTGCTTCCATAGTAAAAAATTTCCAAATGAATCTTTTTAAAAATATCTTTGAAAATAATTTCTCAGTTGAAGACCAACGATTTGTTCTAAACAATTTAAAAAAAATTAATAGAGAGGAATTATTCTCAAATATTAATTTAAAATTTTTTAAAAAAATATTTTTTTCAAAGTTAAATAACAAACTTTTATTTTTAAATGACATTGGGTTATTGGAAAAAATGATTCCAGAGTTTTCAAAGATAGATACACTTCCACAATTTGATAGATTTCATTCTTTGAGTGTTGGGCAACATACATTGAAAGCATTAAGTACTTTAAAAAACTTACATGATAACGGCGACGAATCTTATAAATTTGCAAACCAAGTTTTAAAGAAAGTAAAAAACAAAAACTCACTTTTTTACGCCGTACTTCTTCATGACATTGGCAAAGGTCTTGGGGGGGAACATAATTTGAAAGGAGCAAAAAAAGCAAAAAAAATAATTCTTAGTTTGAATGAAAATATAGATACTTCGAAAGAAACAGTTTGGTTAATAGAAAATCATATGTTGCTAAGTGAGTTTGCTTTTAAAAAAGATATTGAGGACGACTCAGTTATAAAGAAGATTTGTGAAAATATAGATACTATTGATAGATTAAAAAACCTTTACCTTCTCACCGTCTCAGATATTTCAGCCGTAGACCATGGAATCTGGAATGATTGGAAAGCGAGACTTCTAAAAACTTTGTATACTAAAATTCAAAGTGAAATTTTAAAACCAGCCAAAAATAAAAGCTTAAATCACAAGATTACAAAAATAAAAGAAACAGTTCTTCTATCCTCGAAAAAAATTAAAAAAACTGAAATTGAAAATTTTTCAAAGATTACCTATCCAAACTATTGGTTACTGCAAAGTCATGATGCAATAAAATTTCAAATTGAAAACTTTTTTTTAGGAAAGAAAGAAAAATTAAGATTTGATTATGTAATTAAAAAAATAAGCAGACAAAATTTTTTAGAAGTTACTGTTGTAACAAACGATAGATCGTCTTTATTTTTAGATTTTATATCAGTATTTTTGTCCGAAAATTTATCTGTTCATGAGGCGAGAATATTCACATTTGAGGATGGAACAGTAATAGATAGATTTGTAATTTCATCAAATGTTGATTTTAAATTTATAAAAAATGGTTCAAAAGGTAAAATCAGTTCAATAGATAATAAATTAACAGAACTGAAAAAAAATAAACCCGTAAAAATTTTACAAAGCAAAACAGCTCAGAAAAAAAGACTCTTAGAAAGAACTGAAGTAAAATTTGATAATAGCTCATCTGCAACTTACACCGTTTTGGAAGTAACAACTAATGACAGGCCAGCACTTCTTTATGATATTTCAAGAATCTTACTAAATAAAAGATTGGTTATATCTATGGCAAAAATATCAACTAACGGTGACTTTGTTGAGGATAGTTTTCATTTAAGAAACCAATTCGGGATGAAAATTGACAATAAAAAAGAAATGTTAGAATTACAAAAAGAAATAATTAGAACTTTAAAAGAAGGACTTAACAATGTTTCTTAAAATAATTTCAATTCTGGGATCACTCACATTTTTAAGTAGGATTTTAGGTTATTTAAGAGATCTTTTAATTGCAAAAATAATAGGTGCCGGCTTGGTATCAGATGCATTCTTCATTTCTTTCAAACTACCTAATCTCTTTAGAAGACTTTTTGGTGAAGGTGCTATGAACTCAGCATTCATTCCCGTGATCTCAGGGATTAAAAGTAAATTTGGAAAAAATAAGTCAGATGAGTTTTTCTCCTTAATTTTTTCGTCATTACTAATTTTTCTTTTAATTTTATTAATTATTGTGGAAATTTTTATGCCCTTAATTGTTAAGCTGATTGCCCCTGGTTTTACAGATGATCCTGATAAATTTATTCTTACTGTTGACCTATCACGGTTAACTTTTCCTTTTGTTTTTTTCATTTGTTTAACTTCATTAGCAGGGGCATATCTAAATACTTTAGGTCGATTTGCTGCAATGGCATTAACTCCAATTATTCTCAATTTAACAATAATCTTTTGTTTATTAATTTTTTTAAGAAGCAATGACAAAGTAATTGTTTCTAATTATTTAAGTCTATCTATTTCTGTGGCAGGTCTAATACAGTTGTTATGGATAATTTTTAGTTTAAAAAGAAGCAGCATCAACCTCAAATTTTTATCATTTCAAAATTCTGCTTTTAAAAACAGAAAAAAAGAAATCAAAAATTTTTTAATTTTGTTATCACCAGCAATTATAGGTAATGGAGCTTATCAAATTAACCTTCTAATAGATATGATATTAGCCTCAACCTTGCCCGATGGTTCTATTTCATACCTATACTTTGCTGACAGAGTAAATCAACTTCCTTTAGGAGTTTTAGGAATTGCGATAAGTACTGCTTTACTTCCTATACTTTCTCAGCACGTAAAAGAGCGCAATGTAATTGAAGCAAATGCAAGTATATCAGAATCGATAAAATTCGGGATCTATTTTTCTGTTCCTGCACTAGTCGGAATTTTTTTGTTATCTAATCAAATAATTAGCTTTTTGTTCTTAAGAGGTGAGTTTTCATTAGAAGATTCCAAACTTACATCATTTGCATTGACAGCTCTTTGTTTTGGATTACCAGCTTTTATTTTAATAAAAATTTTAGTTGTTCCTTTTTTTGCGAATGAAGATACAAAGACTCCAATTAAAGTTTCTGTTTTTTCAATGTCGCTTAACCTCATTCTAAATTTAATATTAATAAAGGAGTTTCTGCATGTTGGATTAGCAATTGCAACTTCAGTCTCAGCTTGGGTAAATGCCTTGATTCTATTTTATATACTAATCAAAAAACTTGGTTACAAGTTAGATAAGTCGATAATAGATGATACCTTAAAAATTTTATTTTCAGCATTTATTATGGCAAGTTCGTTATTTTTAATGAAGTATCTTGAGACAATAGATTTTGCTGTTTTTAATTTTTCTGGTAGAAATAATTTATTGTTAATCATTAAAATTCTAATTGGGGGTATAATTTACCTCTTTGTTAGTCATTTAATTGGTATCAGGTATATCGACTTTAAAAAATGGTGGAAAAAAAATTAGATAAAGGTTTGGTTTTTTCTGGAGTTCAGCCTACTGGTAATCTTCATCTTGGAAATTATTTAGGGGCAATAAAGAACTGGGTTAATTTACAGAAAGAAAAACCCTGCATTTTTTGTATCGTAGATTTACATGCTATCACGGTAGCAGAGAACAGGTCTAAGTTAAAAGAAAATACATTAGAAGTAGCTGCTGCCTATATTTCTTCTGGTATTGATCCGAAGAAAAGTAAGATTTTTATTCAATCTAATGTCTCTGGTCACTCCGAATTAGCCTGGATATTAAGTTGTCATACACCAATTGGATGGTTAAACAGAATGACTCAATTTAAAGATAAAGCTGGTAAAAATAAGGAAAAAGCACCTTTAGGTTTGTATTCATACCCAGTTTTAATGGCTGCTGATATTTTATTATATAAATCTGGATATGTACCTGTGGGTGAAGATCAAAAACAACACCTAGAGCTATCAAGAGATATTGCACAAAGTTTTAATAGATTTCATGACAATGATTTTTTTCCTATTCCAGAACCGTTGATAATGGGATTAGCTACAAGAGTAATGAGTCTTAAAGATGGAACAAAAAAGATGAGTAAATCTGACCCGTCTGATTACTCTAGAATTAATATGACAGATAAGACGGATGAAATTAGAAAAAAAATTCAAAAAGCAAAAACAGACTCTCTTCCCTTTCCTGATAACAGCGAAAACTTAGAATCAAGACCAGAGATAAACAATCTTTTAAATATTTTCTGTTCTATGAGTGAAATGAATATGGATAAAATTATTAAGGAATACTCAGGTAAGGATTTCAAAAAATTTAAAGAAGATTTGTTTGAGATCATTAACAATGAAATCTCAAAAGTTTCAGTAGAAATGCAAAAACTATTATCTGATAAAGGTTATTTAGAAGATTTATTGAAAGTAGGAGCTGAAGAAGCAAGAGAAATTGCTGAAAATAATATTCGAGAAATAAAAAAAATAATTAACTTTTATAATCTATGACATTTTACTTACCCATTGCTGAGATAGAAATCAATTTACTAATAATATTATTTTTTGGGTTTATTGTTGGTTTTATGTCAGGCCTTTTTGGGGTTGGAGGCGGGTTTTTAATGACTCCCTTACTTATCTTTATGGGCATTCCTCCTTCAACTGCTGTTGGAACAGAATCAGTTCAAATCCTTGGTTCTTCTGTTTCTGGAGCGATTGCTCATGGAAGAAAGAAAAATATTGATTATGAGATAGGAAGCTTCTTGTTAATAGGAGGAATATTTGGTTCTACTTTTGGAATCATGATTTTTAATTTTCTTAAAGAGTCTGGAAATATAGATTTAATTATTAATATTTTATATGTAATTTTTTTACTTATAATCGGTATTTTGATGCTCATTGAGAGTGTTTTCTCGTTATTTAAAAAACCAACGGTTCTAAAAAAAACACAGAAAAAAAAAAGAAATTTTTTAGATTATCTTCCTTTCAAATTAAGATTCAGACAATCAGGAATATATATGTCAGTCTTATTACCTGTAATTGTGGGCTCGTTTACTGGTTTCTTGGCTTCGTTAATGGGGGTTGGTGGAGGCTTTGTGATGGTTCCAGCAATGATTTATTTATTCAGAATGGGTACAGTTTCTGCTATCGGAACATCGTTGTTTCAGATTGTTTTTGTAACATTAAATGTTTCAATTCTTCAAGCTACATATAATTTGTCAGTAGATTTAATACTTGCGGTTTTTTTATTAGTTGGAGGAGTTATTGGTGCTCAGTATGGATCAAAATACACATCGAGATTTAAAGGAGAGCAAATAAGAGTATTTTTAGCTATAATTGTGATTATTGTTTGTGTAAAGATGGGATTAGAATTAATTAATGAGCCTCCAATGAACTCTAGAATAATTATTCAAGATGCATTTTAGTTTTATAAAAATTATTTTTATATCCTTTTCCTTTCTTCATCCCTTTGAAATTAATTCTAATATTTTAATTTTTGATGTCTCACAAAAAAAAATTTCAGTGTCTAGTGATTTAGATGACACTCATTTTACAATTTATGGATTTTCAGATTCACCGAAAAACCTTGTTTTAAAAATTACAGGACCAAATCAAAAGGTAGTTTTACAAAAAAAGAAAAAAGTTTTTGGAATGTGGACCTGGAATAAAACAGGTGAATTTAGTTATCCTAGTCTATTTCATTACTACACAAATATTAAAGATAATGATATCGACTTTAATGTTAAAAAGGATTTGGTTGATAATATAAAATTAATTGGAAAAGATGATGATAATTTAAAAAAAGAATTAATAGATAAAAAAATGTCAATTGGCTTATTTTCAATAAAAAATCAATCATTCAAACTGTTAAGTGATAGTACACCTCTCTTTTTTAAGATCCCAGTTAAGTTACCAAAGAACTCACCAGCTGGAAAATATTTGGTTTCAATGAATCTTATGGACCAAGGAAGTAAATTTGAAACAAAAAAAATTCAGATCTTTGTGGAAAAACCTGGAATTAGTTCATTTATATTTGAATTTGCTCATAGATTCTCATTTCTATATGGTATTTTTTCTGCTATTATTGCAATTGGTTTAGGTATAACAGCAGGTTTTATTTTTAAAAAAAATTAGCATTATGAGTAAGGAACTAACTTTTTTAGTAATTTTAGATGATACTCCTGAAATGTTTATTGCATTAAGATATGCTGCACAAAGGAGTGCGAGGAGTAATGGAAGAGTTGCGATTTTATATACATTTGATACTTTAGAATTTAGTCATTGGAAAGCAGTTGAGGATATAGCAGAAGCTGAGTCAAGAGAAGAGGCAGAGTCAAAGATAAAAGAATATGAAAATTTTATTCTTAAATTCACGGACAAAAAACCAAAAAAGTTTTTAATGAAAGGCGATAGAGTAGAATGCATAATAAACTTTTTATCTGATAACAAATTTATTTCAAACTTTGTTTTAGCTTCAAGTAACTCTGGTTCAGATTCATTGATTAGTGCATTTACTGGAAAACAGAGATCAAAACTAAAGGTACCATTAACCATCATACCACCAAGTTTAAAAGAAGAAGAAATTGACAAATTATCATGAATTAATTATTTGTAGTATATGTTTATTCAAACTGAAGAAACCCCAAACCCATCAACACTAAAATTTATTCCCGGAAGGGTACTGCTTGAAAGTGGTACCCAAGAGTTTAAATCAAGACAGGCTGCAAAATCAAATAGCTTGGCAAGTACGTTATTTGAAGATGAAAACGTGGACGGTGTTTTTATTGGCAAAGATTTTATAACTATCACAAAATCAAATGAAGTAAATTGGGAGTCCCTCAAACCGTCTATTCTTTCAAAGATTCATGATTTTTTGTCATCAGGAAAAAAAGTAGAAAGCGAAAATAAAAATAATAAAAAAACTAAAGAAAATTATAACAAAAAAGATTTAGAAATTGTTAACCAAATAAAAGATCTTTTAGAAGAAAGAATAAACCCTGCCGTTGCACAAGATGGGGGCGATATAAGTTTTGTAAAATTTGATAACGGAGTGGTATACCTAGAGTTGAGAGGTGCCTGTGCAGGGTGTCCAAGTTCCACAATAACGCTAAAATCTGGAATAGAAAATATGCTTAAGTATTACATACCAGAAATTGTATCAGTTGAAGCAGTAAATCAAAGTTAATGCAAGAAAATAATTTAACTTACAAAAACTTAGGGATTTTTTTAATCTCATTAATATTGATTAATATAGCTGTTGGTTTTTACAATGGCTTTAATAAAAAAAAAGATTTTAATGGCCAATCTGTCAATTACACAATAACAAATACAAAACTTTTTGAAACACCCCCCTCTGATGTAACAGTGGATTACATCTCTCAGTCTAGTGAGATGATTGAGATATTTAAAAAATACCAATTCTCTGTCGATAATCTTTTAAATAATCAATCAGCAAATTTAATTATTTTCTCCTCACTGCCTAGAGACTTTATGGAAATACAACCAACTATAGAAAGAAAAAGACTTTTTATAAATACACTTATTCCTATTATTTATTCTGAGAACTTACAGATTCTGAATGATAGAAAAAAAATACTTGATTGGTGGAGAGAGTCAGATGGTGAAAATTTTTCACGAGACTTTTGGCCACAGTGGTTATTTGAACTAAGCGAAAGGTATGGGTCAAGTGATTCTAATTTGGGAAATCTTTTGGTACGTGTTGATATAATACCTATATCTCTAGCCTTAGCACAAGCAGCAATTGAAAGTGGGTGGGGCACCTCTCGTTATTCTAGAGAAGGAAATGCTATTTTTGGTCAATATACCTTTGATGAATCTAAAGGTCTGAAACCGAGAGACAGAAATAAAGATGATCAATTTTTCATCAAAAAATTCCCTAATTTATCAGAGTCAGTAAGGTCCTACTTAAAAAATATTAATACCCATTTAGCCTATGTTGATTTTAGAGAAGAAAGAAAAAAACTCAGAATGAGTGGAGAAAATCTCTCTGGTTATAAACTAGCAAACTTTTTAAAAGATTATTCTGAAAGAAAAGAATTCTATATTAAAGATGTCAAAGAAATAATGACTTCAAACAACTTCCAAAAATTTGATAAGGGTTACTCACTAAATTAACAAATAATTTTTTTGAAATTAAAATATTATAGATTGTTGTGTAGTTTTAATCATCATTCCATACCAAAATAAAGCCCTTTGTTCATCAAAATAAGTACAATTCAGTCTATATCTTTGGTTTTTTTTGAGATTAGTGATCATTAGATTAACAATTTTCTCGTCTATTATTCTTTTTTTTAATATCGCATTATTATTAATGTAACAATTAATTTTGTTTTCAATTTTATTGGTACTAAATGATATTTCTAATTCTTTTAAATTTAAATCATCTTTTAAGACTTTTAAATCAGACAGTATCAACGCCTTTGAGTTCACTATTTGAATAAATCTTTTAATATCCCCAAATTCATCATTTATTGCAAATCGAGGAAGCGCAAGTTTATTTTCATTTATATGAATTGGACTTGAATGTTGAGAAAAACCAATATTATAGCCCATTTTTTTTAATAATTTCTGAATTTGGGGGGTTGATTCTCCATAAGGATAAGAAACAACTTTTTGAAGTCTTCCAATCTTTGATTTAATTTTTTTTTCAGCCAATTTAAATTCTTTTTGTACTTCATGAATTTGTAGTTCTAAAAGTTTTGGATGACTATCAGTATGATTAAGAATTTCTCCTTTATTTTTAGAAAGTTCTTCTATCATTTTCCAGTTCATAAAATCACTTTTTTCTTGGTTTGAAACGAACTTAGTAGAAAGGAAAAGGGAAAATGGAACTTTTTGTTCTTTTAAAATTGGAAAGGCATGCTCATAAAAACTTTTATATCCATCATCGATTGTAATAAAAACTGATTTCTCAGGAATATCATAATTTTCATTTAAGAAAAGCACCAAGTCTGAAATTGGAAGAATGTTAAATTTATTTTCTTTAAGATATTTTATTTGTTCATGAAAATTTTTCACTGAAATACTTGTAGATGGAAATCTTTGATCTTCAAACCTGTGGTACATCAATACTATTACTGATTTCTGGTTAGCAAAAATTGTATTAAAAAAGAGTAAGGTAAGTAAAAAAATAGTAATTTTCATGATTCAATATCATCAACGATTTTATAATCTTTAGAGTTAAAAAGCTGATAATGCCACCATTCATTCCTATAAAAATCCCAACCGGAGTCTGTCATTATCCCAAGTAAAATTAATCGGTTCTGGTAGGCCGCTTTAGAAATATCTAGACTTCCATGATGAGAAAGTTTACTAAACTCGTCAAATTCAGTTCCCATATCAAGTTCCTTTCCGTTTTCAATTAAGGTTAAGTCAATTGCGACTCCTCTTGAATGAGGTGAACCCTTTTGAGGTGGAGCAATGAAGTTTGGATCTGGTAGAGTTTCCCACAATTTTTTTTGAACATATGTTGGGCGGTACGCGTCAAAGATTTTTATCTTGAACCCAGTTTTTTTTGCAATATCAACAGCTTTACAAAGATGTTCAAAAGCTATTTTATGAAGAAAACATGACTTGGAAAGGTAGATTTTATCTCCAGTAAAATTATTTTTAGAAGCGTATCTTAGGTCAATATCCACGTCTAATTGATTTTGATTTACTTTTATAAAGTTTTGATTCATTTTATAGATTAGATCATGTTAGCATTATCAATTTTTTGTTCAAGCCATAGAATTTCAGTTGCTTTATCTGAGGGAAAAAAACTTCAAATCTATCATGAAAAAAAAATCAAAAATGGAAAAGTTGAAGGGCTGTTTACCATTTTAACTAAATTTCAAAAATGTAATGCCCTTAACAATCTCAAATATGTTTTATTTGCCAACGGACCTGGCAGCTTTACAGGGATAAGATCAATTAAATCAATCTGTCAGGCACTCACATTATCCAATAATGCAAAGATACACTCCATATCAACATTCTTTCCATATTTAATTAAAGAAATAAATAATGATTGTGAAGTGGTTGTAACATATAGATCATCCGGAACAAATTTCTTCTTTAAGCATTTTCAGATAAAAAAAAGAAAAATAATAGAAAAATCAAAATTATTTGTTGCTGACATTAAAAATATTGAATCTTTTTTTGAAAAAAAAAAAAAAATTAACAATAAAATCTTTCTTGTCACTGATGATCAGGACATTAAAAAATTTTTTAAAAATGCTGTTAAGTTGTATTCGGTAAATGCAAAAGACCTACTTGAATGTTTTCTGAATGGCTATTCAAATTATAATCAGGATATCTTTTACCACAACACATACTATGAATGAGTTTGTTTTAAAAAAAATAAATAAAAATTATTGTTCTTCTTTATATTTATTTCAAAAAAAATTTAAAGAATTGGAAGATAATATTTGGGAAATTGATGAGCTTAATAATTTAATTAGTAAGGAAAGTTTTTTTGGTAAATTATGTTTAAAGAATAAATCAATTGTTGGGTTTTGCATAGGAAGCCAAGTTTTTGATATATTTGAGATTCACTCAATTTTTGTGCATCCTTTTTACAGAAGAAATGGTATTGCAAAAAAAATTTTGGAGAAATGTATAATCTTTTGCCAAGAAAAAAAAGTTAAAAAAATAATTTTGGAGGTAAATGTAGAAAATGATGCTGCAAAAAAACTTTATACCTTAAATAAATTTAAAAATTGTGGCTTAAGAAAGGATTATTATTTTAGTGAATCAGGAAGAAAGGATGCGCAGCTCATGGAATTAAAAATTACTGAATAAGTTTGAGCGCGAAGATATCTTTTTCTATTTTTTTTGATGAGGTGCGAAAGTTTTTTTTTAGAGAGTTTTCTAGCTTTTGAAGGTTGTCCTTTCCTTTAATAATGATAATTTTTTTATCATTAGCATTACTTTTTATAAATTCTTTAGCTTTAATGAAAGTCATTGGGCAGTCAAAACTTGTTATATCTAGAACTTTTTTTTTCATATTGTTTTTAGTTTGTGTTATATTAGTAATGAAGATTATATAATTAATCGATTGAAAAGAAAATATAAACATTGTAACAAAACTTTAATATAAACTTAATATTTATTTAAAACTATGACTTCATTATTAGATAAATGTAACAAGCTTGGTCTGAAAATGACTGAGCAAAGAAAAGTAATAGTCCAAGTGTTAACTAATTCAAAAGATCACCCTGACGTTGAGTTGGTCTTCCAAAGAGCGTCTGAAATAGATAAAAATATTGGAATTGCAACAGTTTATAGGACAATCCGACTTTTTGAGGAAAATAATATTATTGAAAAGCATGAGTTTAAAGATGGAAGATTTAGGTATGAGGAAGTTCCCGATGAGCATCATGATCATCTTATAGATGTTAGGAATGGAAAAGTAATTGAGTTTCAGAATGATGACATTGAGGAACTTCAAAAAAGAGTAGCAAAAGAATTGGGCTATGAATTAGTTGATCATAGATTAGAATTGTATGGTATTCCAATTAAAGATAAAAAATAAATTTGCTAAGAATACTACTAGTAAAAATGTAGGTAAATTTAAATCAATTTTATCTAAAGTTAAATATGTTGCAAAAAATGTTATTTATTTAAAGAAATGGTCTAAACACCCTGAGAAAGAAAAACCTAAAGAAATAGAATATAGTTCTAATGATTTAAAAAAATCAATAAGCTCCAAAGAATTAGATTTTTCATTCAAAAAATACCAGATAAAAATTATCAGATATCCAGATCCTTTATTAATAAAAGCTAAACAATTAAGGCAAAAAAGTTTTTTTGAAAACTCTAACAAAAAAATTGATTCAGATGAGTTTGATCAGTTTTGCGACCATCTTGTCGTTATTGATAAATCAGTTGCAAGTGATTTTGTCGTGGGTACATACAGGTTGCTCCTTAAAGAAAAAAACGAGAACTATAAAAAATTTTATAGCGAATCTGAGTTTAATATTTCAAATCTTTTTAAAAAAAATGTTTCAATGTTAGAAGCCGGGAGATCTTGTGTTGATAAAAACTATAGAGATGGAAAGATAATAAAACTTCTCTGGAGAGGACTTGCTTTTTACATCATCCAAAAAAAAGTTGATTTGATTTTTGGTTGCGCAAGTTTTCCATCATCAAATTATTCTGAATTTAAAACCCAACTTTCATATTTAAATCATTTCCATAAACCTCCACAAAGATTTTCGACTTGTCCAAAAGATAAATTTAAGGCAGATATAGATATTTTATCATCAAAAAACATTAACAAAGATGAAGAGTTTAGATTCCTTCCACCATTAATTAAGGCATATATAAGGGCAGGGGCATGGGTTGGCAAAGGAGCTGTTGTTGATAAAAAATTTAATACAACCGATGTATTAATAATCTTAAAATCCGAAAATATCATAAAAAAATATTCCAATTTATCTTTTAAATAATGCTTTATTCTCCAATTCTTTCTTGCTTAAGAGTCTTACCTTTTTTAGTTTGGACAGTCATTTGTGCTTTTCTCCAGTCATTTTACCATTTTTTGTTAAGAAGAAATTTTTTTATATTCTACAAAATTTTTTTTAAAGGACTTGTTAAAATCTTTGGTATTAAAGTAAACATAAAAGGTAAGCAATCAAAAAAAAACGTCTTATTTGTATCAAACCATACTTCATACCTTGATATATTTGTTTTAGGTTCAAATGTTGATGGATTGTTTGTAGCAAAATCAGAAATAGATTCTTGGCCATTTATTAATAAGATATGCGCGCTTGGAAGGACAATTTTTGTTAACAGAAATGATATAATAAAAGTCAAAGGACAAATGAATCAAATTACAAACACTTTAAAGAGTGGATATAGTGTGATATTGTTTCCTGAAGGAACCTCTAGTGACGGTTCTAAAGTTTTACCTTTTAAGTCCTCCCTTTTAGGTGTTATTGAAGATAACGTTTCGGAAGAATTTTATCTTCAACCAATCTCTATTTCTTACAGTAAGCTTGATGGGATACCTCTAGAAATAAAGTTCAGGCCTTTTTTTGCTTGGTTTGGAAATATGGACCTTGTTTCGCATGCCTGGAAATTTCTTGGACTTGGTTTTAGTGAAGTTAACGTAAATTTCCACGAGCCAAAAAAATTTTCCCACTTTAAAGATAGAAAGCATGCTGCTAAATATTGTCATGAAAAAATTTCTTTACAAATAAGTTGTGATTTCCAAAACTTAGAGGTAGAAAAAAAAATTAGACTTTATGAATTAATGTTATTGTAATAAGTAAAAAATTCTTTAATTATTTAGGTTATGGATCAATCCTTTTTTGTAAAAACATATGGTTGCCAGATGAATCAGTATGACTCTGAAAAAATTGATGAGTTGCTTGTTCTTAATGGATTTAAAAAAGCTAAAAATCTAGAGATGTCAGATGTTGCAATACTAAACACTTGTCATATAAGAGAGAAAGCAAGTGAAAAATTCTATTCTGATTTAGGAAGGTTGTCAGTTTTTAAAAAAAATAAAGAAAAGCTTGGAGAAAAAATGCAGATTGTTGTGATGGGATGTGTTGCCCAAGCAGAGGGTCAGGAGGTTATAAAAAGAAATACTCTAGTCGATTATGTTGTTGGTCCACAAAATATTCAGTCAATTCCCAGACTACTGAAGAAAAAATCAGATGAAAAAGTTCATACAAACTTTTTATGTGAACAAAAATTTAGCTCATTTCCGAAATCTTATCTTGCGGGAGCTTCTAGGCAAATAACAATTCAAGAAGGGTGTGATAAATTTTGCTCTTTTTGTGTAGTCCCATACACCAGAGGGAATGAATATTCAAGGTCAGTAGAGGAAATTTATGCTGAAGCAAAAAATTTAGTTGAAAAAGGTGCTTTGGAAATAAATCTTCTTGGCCAGAATGTAAGCTCATATAATTCGTACATCTTTGAGAAATCAGAAAAAAAAATGATAGATTTATCCAATTTATGTAATATTTTGTCATCTTTACCTGAATTAAAGAGAATACGATATATAACATCTCACCCCTCCGATATTAATGATAAGCTAATTTTTGAACATAAAAATAATAAAAAACTAATGCCATTTCTCCACCTTCCAGTTCAATCAGGTTCAAACAAAATTTTAAAAAAAATGAACAGAAAGTATACAAAGGAAAATTACATTGATCTAATCAATAAAATTAAGCTTGAAGTAAAAAATATGGCTTTTTCATCCGACTTTATTGTAGGTTACCCCGGAGAAACAGATAATGACTTTCAAGATACGTTAGAATTAATTGACAAAGTAATCTATGCAAGTTCTTATTCATTTAAATATTCACCTAGGATTGGAACACCTGCTTCATTAATTAAAGATCAAATTGATGATTCAGTCTTAAATAAAAGATTAAATAAAATTCAAAAAGTCCTCAACGAGCAGCAAAAAATATTTAACGAGACTTTTTTAGATAAAGAGGTTGATGTATTATTTACAAGCTTTGGTAAAAAAAGTAATCAATATGTTGGAAGAACACCTTTTTTGCAACCAGTTCATGTTTTTTCAACAAGAAATTTAATAGGAAAAATTCTTAAAATTAAAATAGAAAGATTGACCTCTTTCTCATTTCATGGAAGAATTTTAAGTTCGTAAAAGATTTGAGAAAAAAAATAAAAAAAAATGAACTTTTTTCAAGAATTGTCTCCTTTGAAGATAATTTAATCTTACCTGATTTTTTTGGAAGCAATGATGAAAATTTAAAAAGGCTAGAAAATGCCTTTAATGTTAGTATTTTTCCAAGAGGTAATTATTTAAAGATAGAGGGTTTGCAAGAAAATGTTGATCATACAGATGTTGTTTTAAAAAAAATTTATGAAGGAGTAAAAAAAAACAATTTTTTAAGTTCATCTGATTTTGATACCATTATTAAGATTTTTAAGAACCAAAATTATAAAAAGCCAATAAAAGAATATGAAGTGATTGAATCTTCAAATATAGTAGCCGGAAGAAAAATAATTAAACCAAGGTCTAAGAAACAATTGGAATATTTTAATTTGGTGAAAAAGAAACAAATGGTTTTTTGTTGCGGTCCTGCTGGTACTGGAAAAACATATTTAGCAGTAGCTTATGCTGTATCCATGTTAAAGTCGGGTGAAATTGAAAAGATTATTTTAACAAGGCCTGCTGTTGAGGCAGGGGAAAGATTGGGATTTCTTCCAGGCGATATAAAAGAAAAGATTGATCCGTACTTAAGACCAATTTATGATGCTTTAAACGATATGCTTTCATTTTCTGAAGTTATAAAAAAAATAGAATCTGGATTCATAGAAATTGCTCCCCTTGCATTTATGAGAGGAAGAACATTATCTAATGCATTCATTATTTTAGATGAATCACAAAATACAACTGCTGTTCAGATGAAAATGTTTCTTACAAGATTAGGCGAAAATTCAAAAATGATTATTACTGGAGATTTGTCTCAGGTTGATTTACCATCAGGAACGAAGTCAGGTTTGAGAGAATCTATCAATATCTTAAAAAATGTTGAAGAGATCGGCTTTCTTGAGTTCTCGGATAATGATGTCGTAAGAAACCCTTTGGTATCAAAAATTGTAAAACAATACGAAAGGTTTGAGAAAGACAAAGGCGTTGGAAAAGAATATGAATAGCCTTTAGAATGATTGAATTTAATTTTGAGTACTTAGGTTCTTTCAGTGAGAACGAGATTAGAATGATTGTTAAAAAGGCAATATCTGAGGTTTTAAAAGAGATGGATTTTAAAAAAAAATACTACTTATCAGTTTTATTAACCAATGATAATAGAATTAAAGAAATTAATAAAAAATATAGAAAAATTAATAAATCAACTAATGTTTTATCTTTTCCTCAAAATGATGAGAGATTTGTAACTAAAAAAACGTCGAAAATTATTCTTGGGGATATAGTAATATCCCTGGAAAAGATAATAAACGAATCCAAGTTGCAAAATAAAAACCTTTCAGATCATTTAACCCACATGGTAATACATAGTCTCTTACATTTGTTAGGCTTAAACCATGAAAAGTTAAAAGATTTTAAGATAATGAAAAAAAAAGAAATAATGATTCTATCCAAATTGTCAATTTCGTCACCTTACGCAGTTAATGATTAAAAAATTTTTTTATAAATTAAAGGGTTTAGTTAAATTTTCTGAAAAAGAGAATATTAAAGAAGTTTTAGAGGATTTAATTGAAGAAGATGTTAATGGCTCAAATGGTATTGACGCGGGTACGCGTAATATTTTTAAAAACGTAATTAACTTAAGTGATAAGTGTATTGAGGATATAATGATACCAAGAGCAGATATTGATGCCGTTTCTATTGATACGACTTACAATGAGCTAGTAATTTTTATAGATAAAACAAAGCACTCAAGAATTCCAGTTTTTGATAGTAATCTAGATAAAATTTTGGGAATGATACATATTAGAGATCTTTTTGAAAAAGTACATAATAGTAGTATTCAAAAAAAGAAGTTAAAAATTTCAAAAAAAATAGTGAGAAAAATTTTATTTTCCTCACCTACAATGAAAATTTTGGATCTACTTTTAAAAATGCGATCCGAACAAATTCATATGTCAATAGTTATAGATGAATTTGGAGGTACCAATGGCCTTGTTACAATTGAAGATTTAGTAGAAGAAATAGTTGGTGAAATTAAAGATGAACATGATTTTGAGGAACCTGAAGAAATAAAAAAAGTTTCAAAAAAAAACTTTGAGCTTCCAGCAAGAGTATCTTTAGAAGAGTTTGAAAAACAGATTGGGGTAAAACTTAAAATTGAAAAAAATGATGAAATTGACACTATAGGAGGATTTATCTTTTTTCTAATTGGAAGGATCCCTGGAAGAGGTGAAGTTGTAAATTATAACAAAGAATTAGAATTTACCATTATTGAGGCTGATACTAGAAGAATAAAAAAGATTTTAGTTACTTTAAAAAAATGAACAAAAAGGAATTATGGATTTTTATAACTCTTGGAATTTTTCTCGGAGTGTCTCAGTCCTTTTTTTTTCTGACACCAATAGTAATATTAACGTATTTCATATTTGTTAAAAAAGTTCTTCTAAAAGAAAATCTTAAAGATTCTTTTTTTGGTGGATGGGTTTTTGGTATTGGTTTTTATATTGGCTCAATGCATTGGATAGTTTCTCCTTTTTTAATTTATGAAAAGCATTTTTTATTATCCCCTATTTCAGTTTTTTTTCCCTTACTAATGGGCTTGTTTTTCTCCCTTCCCTGCATTCTAATAACAATTATTAAAAACTTTATTTTTTTTGGTAGAATTTCTAATATTACGAAAGCCTTTATCATAGCGTCTTTCTTTTTTTTAGCAGAGATTGTTAAATCACACATATTTGGAGGTTTACCATTGAATTTAACAGCCCATTTATGGGCATTTAATCACGAATTTATTCAAGTTTCTAAATTCGTAGGAGTTATGGGGTTAAGTTTCCTTACTCTTTTTTGGATAAGTTGTATTTCAATTTTTTTAATTGAAAAAAAAAAATTATATGGTTTTTTAACTTTTATCTTTTTTCCAATTTTTTTATTTAGCTTCAAATTATTTACAGATTTTAATAAACTAGATATTGCCACGAATCAAGTAAATTTCAGGATAATTCAACCTAATATTCCTCAGATAGAAAAATGGGATAAATTATATTTTGAAAAAAATTTAAATAAAATGTTAGAACTTACAACTGAACAAAATATTAAAGAAAAAGAGAAGATTGTAGTTTGGCCTGAAGTGGCTTTAACCTATTTTTTAACTGAAGAACCAGATGTAGTTGAATATTTAAAAAACAAAATACCTAAAAATATTACACTTATAACAGGTGGGTTAAGAAGAGAATTTGATAATAAAAGCTTTAAGCTTTTCAATTCGTTGTATGTAGTAAATAACGAAACTTTTGATTTTTACGATAAAAAAAAGCTAGTTCCATTTGGAGAGTTTGTTCCATTTAGAGGAATCTTAAAATCTTTTAAATTAGCGCCGGGTACATCAGATTTTAGTCAAGGGTATAAGTCAAATCAAATGAGAATTGAATTAGAAAAAGAGGAAATTTTTTTCGAACCTTCAATTTGTTATGAAGCAATTTTTCAAACTTTAGCTGAAAATAAATCTTCAGTATTTGTAAATATAACTAATGATGCATGGTTTGGTAAAACGATTGGTCCAAGACAACACTTGGCATCACAGATTTTTAGATCAGTAGAGAAGTCTGTTTTTTTTTTAAGATCTGCTAACTCTGGTATTTCAGTTGTTGTAAACAGCAAAGGGGAAATTCTAAAAAAAATTAAACTTAATTCAACTGGATATATTGATATACAAACATCTCTTTCGTCTGAAGAGACTTTTTTTGAAAAACACGGAAATATGTCTGTTTTTTTAATAATTCTTTTTCTTGGTTTATTATTTTACTTGATTGAATTTTTAATTTCTTTAAAAAGATATAAATAAATCCTAATTAAATGAAAAATATTCAAGAAGATTTTGAATTCACCAGTGAATCTGTTTCAGAAGGTCATCCCGATAAAGTTTGCGACCAAATATCTGATACTATTCTTGATCTTTTCATGGAAAAAGATAATAGTTCAAGGGTAGCGTGTGAAACTTTAGCAACCACCAATAAGATTGTTCTTGCTGGAGAAATAAATCTTAAAAAAAATAAAAATGAAATTAGTGAAAGCTTAATTGATGAGGTTGTTAGAAAAAAAATAAAGGAAATTGGATATGAGCAAGATGGTTTTCATTGGAAAAATTTAAAAATAGAGAATTTACTCCACGATCAATCAACGGATATATCACAAGGAGTGGATAGAGATGAATCGAACGAACTATATGGTGCCGGTGATCAAGGTATAATGTTTGGCTATGCATGTGATGAAACAGAAAACTTCATGCCTGCGCCTATAGATTACAGTCATAAGATATTAAAAACACTTGCTAATTATAGACATAACAATGATTCTTTTTTTGGCCCTGATTCTAAAAGTCAAGTTAGTATGCTTTACAAAAATAACAGACCAAAAGAAATCAGCTCTATTGTTGTATCAAGTCAGCACTCAGAGTCGGCCGATAATAATGAAATTAGAAAAAAAATTTTGGAGATAATTGAAGAGGCAATCCCTAATTTAATAATTCCCTCAGAGAAAAAGATTTTAATTAACCCGACTGGAAGATTTGTTATAGGTGGTCCTGATGGTGATGCTGGTTTGACAGGAAGAAAAATTATTGTTGATACGTATGGTGGTGCTGCGCCTCATGGTGGTGGAGCATTTTCAGGAAAAGATTATACAAAAGTTGATAGATCAGCAGCTTACATGGCAAGATACTTAGCAAAAAATATTGTTGCTAGTGGGGTTTCAAGCAAATGTCTAATTCAACTTTCATATGCGATAGGTGTTTCAGAGCCGATTTCAATTTTTGTTCAAATTGATAAAGAAAAAAACTCTAAAGCTCAAAAGTTAATTGACATTATTAGAGGTAATTTTGATTTATCACCCTTTGGTATTAAGTCTTTTTTACAACTTGACAGACCAATTTACGCAGAGACTGCATCATATGGCCACTTTGGTAGGAAGTATGATGTATCTAAAGGAACTTTCACTTGGGAATCATTGTCTAGTTCAGACTTATTTAAAAATAATTTTTAATGCTTAATTTCTATGGAAGAAAATTTCCAAGAAAGATTAAAAATGATCAGCTTAAAAGTCTTAATGATTTCGAGTTTTTTCTAGATAAAAATAAAATAAAAAGATTTAATGCTAAAATAAAAAAGTTTAAATCATTTAACTTAGAGATTGGCTTTGGAGGAGGAGAAAATTTATTTGCTCAGTCCCAAAAAAATAATAGCCATTTTTTTCTTGGTTGCGATCCATATTTAAGTGGTTCATTGAACCTAGAAAAACTTATAAAAGAATACGGTTTAAAAAACCTTTTTTTTACGAATCTAGATTTTTTAGAGCTATTTAAATCTTTAAAGTGTATTACCTTTAAAAAAATAATAATATTATTCCCTGACCCATGGCCAAAAAAAAGGCATAAGAAACGACGACTAATCAACTCTAATTTTGTTGATCTGCTAGAATCAATAACTTGTGATGAAACTAAAATTATAGTTGCAACTGATCATGAAGATTACTTGAATCAAATACTCTATGTTTTTTATAAAAGTAAATCTTTTATACTTTCAACAAAATTCATTGAATATGAAGTTTTTTTTTTTTTGATATTTCTTTAACTAAGTACTATAAGAAAGCAAAAAAAAATAAAAAAAAAATATATTTTTTACTTTTTGAAAAAAAAAATCTTAAAAAATTTTTTTAAAATCATTTAAGTTTCTGTAAAGTATTGGTATGAATTAACTTTGATTATTAGTAATAGCTTGTTTGTTTAAAATAATGGAAGAAAAATTGGAAAAAAATGAAACAATAATTGGTAAAAACCTCGAAATTCTCGATGTTGTAAAAACTATTGCAAAAGATAAGGGGATAAGTTCAGAAGAAGTCTTAGATGCTATGGAGGCTGCAATAGCAAAAGCTGGGAGAACTAAGTATGGATTTGAATTAGATATTAGGGCTAAGATTGATAAAGAATCAGGTTATATCGGTTTATATAGATTCAGAGAGGTGGTTGAAAGTTTAGAAGAATTCGAATCAGAAGAAGAGAACAACAAAATATTATTAACCGATTTACCCAAAGACAAAAGTAAACTCAAGATTGGCGAGTTTCTGGTCGAAGAGCTCCCCCCTTTGGACTTTGGGCGTATTGCTGTTCAAACTGCAAAACATGTGATCTTTCAAAAAGTAAAAGAGGCAGAGCGAGTGGTTCAGTTTAATGAATTTAAAGATAAAGTTGGTGAAATAGTTAATGGGGTAGTAAAAAGAGTGGAATTCGGGAACTTGATTATAGATTTAGGTAAGGGTGAGGCAGTTTTGAAAAAAGATGAGCTTCTAAATAGAGAAATCTTTAGGAGATCAGATAGAATTCGAGCTTATATTACTGAGGTAAAATTTGATCTTAAAGGGCCCCAAATTTTTTTATCTAGAGCACATAATAATTTTCTTGTTAAACTTTTTGAACAGGAGGTTCCCGAAATTTATGACGGAATAATTGAGGTGAAGTCTGTAGCTCGTGACCCAGGAAGCAGAGCAAAAATAGCTGTTTTTACAAAAGAAAAAAGTATTGATCCTGTTGGAGCTTGTGTCGGTATGAGAGGTAGCAGGGTTCAAGCTGTTGTTAATGAGTTGCAGGGTGAAAAAATTGACATAGTTTTATGGGCAGAAGATATTGCAACCTTTATTGTGAATGCATTGGGACCTGCAGAGGTAGAAAAAGTTGTGATAGAGGAAGATATAAAAAAAATTGATGTAATCGTTCCTGACGAACAACTAAGTCTTGCGATTGGAAGAAAAGGACAAAATGTGCGTTTAGCCAGTTCTCTGTCCGGGTGGAGTATCGATATTCTGACAACCTCTCAAGAGTCAGAAAAAAGAAGTGAAGAGTTTAAAAGTTTGTCTCAGGGTTTTATAAATAATTTAGATGTTGATGAAGTAATCGCCCACCTTTTGGTTACTGAGGGTTTTTCTTCAATTGACGAGGTGTCCATGGTATCAACAGATGAACTTGCTTCAATCGAAGGTTTTGATGAAGAGCTAGCTAAAGAGCTTATTAATAGGGCAAATAGTTATATAGAAAAAATAAAAAAAGAAAATTTAGAAGCTTTAAAATCAGCAGGTGTTGAAGATTATTTATTAAATCATAACATACTGACAACTAATCAACTCATGAGGTTAAAAGAAAATGAAATTATTACTAGAGATCAACTTGCTGACTTATCAAGCCATGAATTAATTGATATTTTAACTGACTTAGAAAGTAATAAAGCAGATCAAATAATTTTAGGATCAAGGGAGCACTGGTTTAAAGATTAAAATGGAAGAGAATAAAGATAAAAAAACAGAAAATTCAGGTAAACTCCAACTAAAAAAAACATTCAACGTTGGACAAATTAAGCAAAGTTTTTCTCACGGAAGAACTAGGTCCGTCTCTGTTGAGGTTAAGAAAAAAAGAGTACTTCGAGGTTTAGAAGATAAAACTGATTTATCAAAAAAAATCTTTAAAGAAAATGATGACTTCCAAAGCTTGAGTAAAAACCAAAGTTTAGATGATCAAAAAGATCTTAAAAAAAATAATATAAATGATCAAAAGGATACAGCTGAAAAATCAAATGACTATGCGAAAAAAGAAAAGCTTAATCAACCAGATAAAAAAGATTCAAAAAAATTTTCCAACAGCCAAACTGAAAGACCAAATTTCCCAAACCCTCAAAATGAAAAAGAAGAAAAGTTTAAATCTCAAAAATTTGCCAAAGTTCCAAAAAGTTTTGAAAACAGAAGACAAGGAAAGTTAACTATTTCCGAGGCGCTCAGTGATGAGAATGAAAAAGTAAGGTCTTTAGCAGCTGTAAGACGAGCAAGAGAAAAGGCAAAATTAAGGACTCTAAATAATTTGGAAAATAAAGAAGTTTTAGAAAATAAAGAAAGAAAGAAAAAAGAAATTATAATTCCTGACGTAATAGCCGTTGGTGAGCTAGCATCAAGAATGGCTGAGAAGTCATCAACTCTCATAAAAATGCTAATGAAATTAGGAGTGATGAGTACAATAAATGAGACTATTGATGGTGACACCGCAGAGCTATTGGTTATTGAATTAGGCCATACTCCAAAAAGAGTTAGTGAGTCTGATGTGGAGTTAGGACTGGATGGGAAAAAGGATACGGATGAAGACCTAGTATTTAGACCTCCAGTAGTAACTATTATGGGTCATGTGGATCACGGAAAAACATCAATACTAGACGCAATCCGACAGAAAAAAGTTGCGTCAACAGAAGCTGGTGGAATTACGCAACATATTGGTTCTTACATTGTAGAGAGTAAAGGAAAAAAAATTACTTTTATTGATACACCTGGTCATGCAGCTTTCAGTCAAATGCGAGCAAGAGGCTCAAATATTACTGATATTATAATATTGGTAGTTGCAGGTGATGATAGTGTTAATGAACAAACAATAGAAGCAATAAGCCATGCAAAAGCATCAAAGTGTCCCATAATAGTTGCAATAAATAAAATTGATCTTGAAACATCGAACCCTCAAAAAGTCGAGAATGATTTGATGAAGCATGAGATCATTAGTGAAAAAATGGGTGGAGAGAATGTTTTTGTTAATGTTTCTGCTAAAACCAAGAAAGGATTGGATGAACTTTTAGATTCAATACAGCTACAAGCTGAAATCATGGAGTTAAAAGCAAATCCTAATAGGTCAGCAGAAGGATCGGTTATTGAATCGAAAATTGAAAAAGGGAAGGGCACAGTTGTTTCTATTCTTATAGAAAAGGGTACCTTGAATGTTGGAGATGTTGTTGTTGTAGGTAAAGAATGGGGAAAGGTAAAAGCTTTGTATGATGATGAAGGAAAGCTACTACCAAAGGCTTTACCGAGCTATCCAGTCGAAGTCGTGGGTTTGTCTGGTGCACCAGAATCAGGTGAAAAATTAGTCGTTGTTGAGAGTGAGTCGAGAGCTAGAGAGGTTACTCATTATAGGTCAAGAATGAAAAGAATTGAAGAAAATTCATCAATGAAAAGGGTATCTATTGACCAAATTCTCCAAGATAGCTCAGGAGAAAAAAAAGTTCTAATTTCAGTAATTATAAAAACAGATGTTCATGGATCTAAAGAAGCAATTGAACAAAGTTTGAAAAAGATGAATTCTGACAAAATTGAAATTAAAATTGTTCATTCTGGAGTTGGTGAGATCAACGAATCAGATGTCACTCTTGCAACAGCTTCTGCTGCAAGAATTTTTGGTTTTAGTGTTAAAGCAAATGTTCAGGCAAAAAATTTGGCTAAAAGAGAAAAAATATCGATAAAATATTTCAGTATAATCTACGAAGTTATTGATGAGGCTAATAAAATTATTGATGGAATGTTTGAGGAGGATTTTAAAGAGGAATTGGCAGGCAAGGGGACAATTAAAAAAGTTTTTGAAATGTCAGATTCATCAAAAGTTGCAGGATGTTTAATTGAGGAAGGCAGGGTAACAACAAAATCGACTGTCAAAATTTTTAGAGAAGAAAAGTTAGTTAATGAGGTTGACATACAAAGTCTAAGGAGAGAAAAAAATCAAGTTAAAGAAGTTTTGTCAGGATTAGAGTGTGGAATAGGGTTTTATAAATTTAATGAAATTCAAGAAAACGATAAATTAGAGTTTTATTTAAGAGTAAGTAATGATAAAGCAAAATGATTTTAAGCTGTTTAAAATTCCAAAAAAAAACTCTAGGATTGAAAAATTAACTCAGCTTATAAAAAAAACGTTAGGTGAGATTTTTTTAAATCAAGACTTCAGAGACGTTGATGGAAGTAACCTTCTAATTTTTATAGACGAAGTTATACTTTCAAAAGATGGAAAAATAGCAACGATTTTTTTAACTAATTTTTCTAAAAAAAATAATTTAAATGAAAAGGAATCTTTAAAATTAATAGGTGATAATTTAATTAAGGTTAAAAAAGAATTTTCAGAAAAAATTGCTTTGAGATATACTCCTAAATTAAAATTTCGTTTTGATTTTTTAAGAAAACAACCCCTTGAAATTGATAAACTCATAGATGGATTATCAAGTAACTAAGAAACTTTATGAAAGAAAGTGACATCAATGGATGGATTTTTTTAGATAAGCCAATTGGGGTTTCTTCTAATAGAGTATTACAAAAAGTAAGAAAAATTTTCAATCATTGTAAGGCAGGATATGTTGGTACTCTTGATCCACTTGCATCCGGATTTCTTCCAATCGCTCTAGGCAAGTCGACAAAAACAATAAAATATTTGTCTAATTCCTATAAAGAGTATGTTTTTGAAGTTACTTGGGGTATTCATTCATCTACAGGTGATCTTGAAGGAGAAATTATAAAAATTGATAAAAAATATCCCACATTAAAGAAAATTAAAAATATCTACGTAAATTTTGTCGGAGACTACTATCAGGTTCCACACAAATTTTCATCTAAAAAAGTTAATGGAAAGAAAGCTTATGAATTAGCTAGAAAAAAACTACAAGTTGATTTAAAAAAAGAAAAAAAAGAAATTCTAGATCTTAAAATTATTAATCAGATTTCGAAGTCTAAAACATTGTTCTACATTAAATGTAGCTCTGGAACTTACATAAGAAGTTTAGCAGAGGACATGGCTGAAGCTTTAAATACATTAGGTGTAGTTTCGTCACTTAGACGTGTAGGGTTTGGTAATTTAGATAAAAAACTTATTTCACTAGATTATTTGTTGAGTTTAGTGCATATTGAGGGTCATTTGAGTATATTAAGACCTATTGAAGAGGTTTTTAACGAATTTAACCAGATTCATTTGGATATGAAAGAAGTCGCTCTTATATTAAATGGAAGGCCAATAGAGATGAATGAAATTAGAAATAAAATTAATGATTTTTGCGGACAACTTGCATTGGCAAAGTTTAAAAATAAATTAGTTGCAGTAGGCTATCTTAAAGATGGTAATTTTTATCCAAAGAATTTATTGAGTAATTTTTTTGTTTGAAAGGATTAGGCATTGTGGCAAAAAAAGATGAAAAGATAAACAAAAATGTTGGTGGCAGTGAATTTCAAATCACTTTATTCACTAATAGAATTAAAAAATTAACTGAGCATCTTAAGCTTAACAAAAAAGATGAAAATACTAGAAGAGGTTTAATGAAATTAGTTGGGAAGCGAAAAAGACTTTTGAGCTATGTTAAAAGAAAAAGTAACGATAATTATGAG
>MDTB01008140.1_pt1 | contig 25561 bp, 26 predicted proteins | sample 811161 | NCBI WGS metagenome assembly MDTB01 (sample SAMN05326650, study PRJNA326480) | marine metagenome | isolation source: seawater | place: Mediterranean Sea | collected 2009
CACTACTAATACTTTTATAAACACAAACTATATAACCTTTCATTTACAACTCCTTAAAAATAAACTAATTTTTTACATGGCAGATAAACTTATTATTGATTGGAAAGAGTATAATCTAATTGTAGAAAAATTAGCAATACAAATTCACGAGAGTGGTTATAAACCTACAATGCTTATAGGAATTATGAGAGGCGGTGCTCCAATCATAGATGTTTTGAGTAGAGTATTTAAATTAAAATGTGCATATCTTGCCGTGGAATCATATTCAGGAGAAGGCACAGAAGATCAGCAGGGCGAACTTGTTTTCTCTAGAGAAATGAGCTCAACAGTTCAAGATATGGGTGGAAGACTTCTTCTCTGTGATGATCTATCTGATACAGGAGTCACATTAAAAAAAAGTATTAATTGGTTGTATAGCTATCCGCCAATCAAAGAAATTGAAAACATAAGAACTGCTGTTTTATGGAAAAAAAAAGACTCAACATTTGAACCAGATTATTGTGCCCAAAGGTTAGAATCTAACCCATGGATCGTTCAACCTTTCGAACACTATGAGGAAGTTAGAATTGAAGATTTAATCAAAAAACACAAAAAGTAATAAGGGCCAGTTTTTAACTAGCCCTTAAATTTTTTTAAGCCACAGCAAAACTAAACACACTTAATATTGCAATTACCCATATGGCAGGGGAAGTGGAATTAAACTTACCTGTTAAAATTTTAATTAAAGCATACGAAACAAATGCTAATGCAATACCATTGCTTATACTATAAGTAAGCGGCATTGTTATCATTGCTAAAACTGCTGGACCAGACTCTGCTATATCGTCCCATTCTATATCAGTAATATTTCTTACAAAAAGAATGGCTACATAAAGTAAAGCAGCACCATCAATCTCTTTAGGCAAACTAGTTGCTAAAGGAGAAAAAAATAAACAAGATAAAAATAAAACCCCTATTACAAGCGAAGTCATTCCCGTCCTTCCACCTGCTTTTACACCAGCACCTGACTCAACATAACTTGTAACGGTAGTAGTACCCATTAAAGCACCTGCTACTGTACCAACACTATCAGATAACATTGCTTTATTAATATCTTTAATCTTTCCTTTTTTATCGATTTTTCCTGCTACATTAGCTACCGAAGTCAATGTTCCAGCTGTATCAAAGAAGTCAATAAATAATAAAGTAAAAATTACCGTCGACATTCCGGCTGTGAAAGCTGCAGTTAAATCAAAATCAAAAAGATAAGTCATTGGAGGGGGTGCGCTAACAATCCCATTAAATTTAGCTAGACCTGTTATCCATGCAATAACACTAAACACAAGTATTCCAATAATAATATTTCCTCTTACTTTCATTTTTTCAAGCACAATCATAACTACAAAAGCTAAACAGCCAAGAAGAACAAGGGGATTTTTTATATCTCCTAAAGTTACAAGTGTAACCGGATGATCTCCAACTACTCCCATAATTTCTAATCCGATAATTGCTAAAAATAATCCAATTCCTGCACCTATACCTAGTTTTAAACTTTTTGGTATTGAGTTAATTAACCAAGCTCTAATTGGTGTTAAAGAAATTATTAAGAATAATACGCCTGCTACCAAAACTGCACCAAGTGCCGCTTGCGGTGTGTAGCCCATACCCGCCACAACTCCAAAAGCAACGAAAGCGTTGATCCCCATTCCTGGCGCAAGTCCTATTGGCCAGGTCTTTCCATAGAAAGCCATAATAAAGCAAGCTATAGCTGTTGCGACTATTGTTGCGGTGAATACAGCACCAAAGTCAAAAAAACCTTTGTCGGCACCTGCAAATTCGCCTGAAAGGATAAAAGGATTTAAAAACATTATATAAGCCATTGTAAGAAATGTTGTTACACCAGCTATTACCTCAGTTTTAAAATCTGTCTTATGTTTCTTATACTCAAAATATTTTTCCATCATAAATGATCCTCCTGTTAAATCTAAATACTCCGATTCTATGATAAAATCTTAAAAAATATTGCTACATATGCAACTTTACAACCTGCAGGTAATATTTCTGTTTATAAGTTTAAGGTATACTCTATTTGAAAAAAAAATGAGAAATTTATTAATTATTTTTATAGCAATTCTTACTTCTTTGACATTTTTGTCCTGTCAAACAGTTACTAAAAAAATTGATGAAAAGACTACATTGGAGGAAAAAGAGTTAACAAAGTGGCTCAATAAAACAGAATCCGAATTAAAAATATTTTTTGGTAAACCTGATAAAATAGAATTTTCTGATAATAGAAGTAGATATTATATTTATATAACAAAAAAATTGAAGATTAAGTGTGAAAGAAAATTTGAAATAAATCCAAATAATATGATAATAGGCTTTAGCAGTAAAAATTGTTTTTAAAGCATGGACATTAAAAATAAGTCTCAATTTATTGAGTATTTCTTCAAAGGAATTAAAAGCCCTCATCAACTCAAGATAGGAGTTGAGCATGAAAGATTTTTATTTGAAGGACAAAACAAAAAAAGGATTTCTTATAAAACTTTAAAAATATTATTTGAAAATTTAAAGAGTAATGGATGGCAACCTCTTTTTGAAAAAGAATGTATTGTTGGAATGAAAAGAGACAACCAACAGATTACAACTGAACCAGGATTTCAATGTGAACTTTCAGGCGCCCCATTAAAAAATATTCATCAAGTTTGTAGTGAAAGCTCTAAATTTTTAAAAGAAATAGAGTATGCAAGTAAAGGGCTAGATATAAATACGGTATCTATTGGTTTTGACCCATTTAATAATTTAGCTGATATACCTAGGAGTCCAAAAACAAGATACAAGATCATGACAAAAGAAATGCCTAAAGGAGGCAAGGAAAGTTTAGAAATGATGTATCGAACTTGTGGTATTCAAATAAATTATGACTATACCTCGGAAAGTAATTTTGAAAAAATATTTAGACTTGGAAATTATTTAACCCCACTCACTATTGCTTTATATTCTAATTCACCTTTTGAATCGGGTAATCCAACAGGTTATTATTCTTATAGAAATAAAGTTTGGCAAAACACATCCCGAAGTGGAATAATGTCAATAGCTTTTGAGAAAATGACTTTTGAAAAATATTTCGATCATATAATTGAATACCCAATACTATTTATCATAAGAGATAAATACATAGAACCTAATGGACAATCTTTTAAAGACTTTATTCTAGGAAATTTTTCAAATCTTAAAGACAAGGCAAGTTTGAAAGATTTTGAAACACATCTAGCTACAATTTTTACTGAAGTTAGATTAAAACAATTCATAGAAGTTCGTTCACTTGATGCATGTGACTGGCAATGTTTGTGTGATGGACCAGCTTTCTTCACAGGATTGTTTTACAATGCACTTGATGAAGCATATGAAATTGTTATGAAATGGAAAAAAGAAAATGTAATGAATGCTTATTTAGAGTCGCCGAAAAAAGGATTACAAACAGAACTCGAAGGAAAAAAATTATGTGAGTGGGGAACAATATTTTTAGAGTTAGCAAAAAAAGGCTTAATAAAAAGAAAACAAATAAATTCCAAAGGTTACGACGAAACAGTTTATTTAAAACATGTTCAAAATGTAGTTAATAATAAAAAGAGCAGAGCACAATTACTACTTGAGCAATACGATAAATCACAAAACTTAGATTTTTTTAAAAATGAAAAAGAAAATTTTAGCTATTCAGGGTTCTAGCTTAAAAAAAATAAATATTAAAACTGACACTTCTATTTTCTTGGGTTTAGAGGCTCAAAAAAGAAATTACGATATTTACTATTACGAACCAAAGAACTTAAGTTTTGTTAATGGAAAAGTAATTGCTCGATGCAACAAGGTAAAGTTTCAGAATAATTTGAAAAAACCAATTAAAATTTTTAAAAAAAGTATTTTAAACCTTATTAACACAAATTTGTTATTAATTAGAAATGAACCACCATTCAATCAACAATACATAAATACAACATTTATTCTAGAACACATCTCTAAGAAAATAAAAATTATTAATGATCCAAAAGCTCTAAGAGAAGTTCCAGAAAAACTTTTTTCACTTCGTTTAATTAAATTTATGCCTTCCACATTGATTAGCGAAGACTTAAGAGAGATTAAAAAATTCTTCATTAAAAACAAGAAAGTAGTTATTAAACCAATTGAAAGTTACAGCGGTAATGATGTTAAATTGTTAAATAAATTCAATAAAGGACAAGTAGTAAAATATATTAAAAAGTATCATCATTTGATGTTTCAAAAATTTGTTCCACAAATATCCAAAGGGGATAAAAGAGTATTTATTATTAATGGTAAAGTTAAAGGAGCTATCTCAAGATTGCCAAAAAAAGGAAGTATTTTGTCTAATATGAGTAAAGGAGCCTTTGCTAAAAAAATCCAGATAACTAATCAAGAATTTAAGATTAGTAAAATTGTAGCAAATGAACTTAAGAAAAAAAAAATATACTTTGCAGGTATCGACTTTATTAACGGTAAATTAATAGGAGATATAAACGTAACTAGTCCAACAGGATTAAAAACATATTACGAGCTTACAGGAATAAATTTGGCTAAATATTTTTTTGAAAATATTTAATAATGTTTATTTCAAAATTTTTGCTGTTTTTAAGATAAAAGAATATTCTTCTGCCAATTCTGTAATAGCATTATCTCTACCACTCATACCGCCATGCCCGGCTGCTTTCATCTTACATTTTAATAATTGAGTGTTGTTATCACTTTTTACATCTCGAAGCTTTGCAATATATTTCACTGGTTCAGAGTAAAGAACTCGATTGTCAAATAATGAAGTTGTTATTAACATTGAAGGATAATCTTTCTTTTCCAGATTATTATATGGAGCATAAGAAAGTATATATTCAAAGTAATCTTTATTTTTAATAGGGTTGCCCCATAATTCCCATTCCGCTGGTGTTAATGGTAATTTTTCATTAAGCATTGTTGTCATTGTGTCAACGAAAGGAACCAACAGCAACATTGAAAAAAATAAATCTGGAGCCATATTTGCTACTGCTCCACCTGTAAGCCCTCCGGCAGAACCACCATAGAAACAGACACCACCTTTGTAAGTATAGCGCTGATCTATTAAATGATTTGCACAGGCTATATAATCTAAAAAGGTATTTTTTTTTAATTTCTTTTTCCCCTCTTCATGCCACACATCTCCAAGGTCTCCACCACCTCTTATATGAGCAATTCCAAAAGAAATTCCTCTGTCAACTAAACAAAATCTTGAAGCGCTAAAAGAAGGAGAAATACTGTGTTTGTAAGCTCCGTATGCATATAAAAGAATTTTTGATTTTCCATCTTGTTTGAAATTTTTTAATCTAACTAAACTGATGGGTATCATTCTTCCATCATGGGACTTGGCTTTAATACGTTCTACAACATATTTACTCGGATCATGACCCGATGGAATCTCAGTTTCTTTAACCAATTTTTTTTCTTTTGTAATAATATCATATTCATAAACTTTACCTGGTGTTGCCATACTCTCCCAACCAACTCTAATTTTTGTCGTATTAGTGTCCCTTTGCATTAAGGATGCGCCTGGCACTCCTATAGCTTCATCAGAAACTTTTATTTCTTCTTCTTTGTTACTTTTAATATCTCTCACAAATAATTTTGAAATAGCATCCGATTTTTCCCCACGCAAAATATAATTATCAAGAAAATCTAATCCACCAATAACTGTTTCTTTTTTTGCAGGAATAAAAACTTCTAGTTTTTTAATTTGGTCAGTTTTACATCTAAGTATTTTATAATCTCTGGCATCTTCATTTGTATGAATGTAAAAATTACCTTTCCATGAATCTATGGAGTACCTTACGTCTTTTTTTCTTTTTTGAAATAATATAGGTTTGATTTTTAAAGAATTAAAAGGAAAAAAATATTCTTCAGTTGTAATATGATCAGAAGTAGAAATAATAAAAAATTTTTCATCTGATGACAAGCTTATAGAGCAAGTAAAGGTTTTATCTTTTTCTTCAAATATTAAAAGATCTTTTTCATTTGGAGTTCCTAAGACATGTTTGAAGATTTGTCGAGGCCTATGAAATCTATCTAATTTTGAGTAAAAAAAGCTTTTGCTATCTAAAGACCAGGTGATTCCACCACTAGTATTTTCAATAATATCTTTTTCATTTTTTCCAGTAGCTAAATTTCTTAAATAAATTGTGTAATACTCAGATCCTTTAAGATCTAAAGAGTAAGCCATGTAGTTATCACAATGGGATGTGCTTACGGAGCCAATACCAAAATATTCTGAGCCATAATTCTTTTTTTCAATATCTCCGTCAAAATAAACTTCCTCAGGCTTTGACGCATCTATTAATTGTCTGATTCTTTTTCCATAATTTCCATTTGCTTCTGTTTTGGACCAGTAATAATATTTTTTGTCTTTAAATTTAAGTGAAGTATCATCTAATTTAATTTTTGATTTTATTTCTCTAAATAAAATTTTTTGCGACTCTTTTACATCGCTAAAATAATCTTCGGTAATTTTATTATTAGCATTTATATATTTTTTTACCTCAGGATTGAGTTTATTTGCATTTTTTAGAACTTCTAAGATATCTGGTTGATCAACCCACGCATATTCGTCCTCTAAGACAATATTGTGATATTTTTTATCACTCTTTATTTTTTTAAGTTTTGGTATACTCATAGTAGGAAATTATATGAATTTGTTTTTATTAGGAATTATCATTTTTGTCATTCTTTATTTATTTTTAAACTGGTTTGCTCAATCTAGCTCAAAAAAAATTGCATTAATTATTAAAAAAGTTGTCGTTTATTTATCTTTAGCACTTGCTGCAATTTTAACTGTAGGAGGTAAATATCTTTTTTCATTACCTTTTTTATTTGTAATTTTAAGCGGGTTGAAGATAAAAGGATTAACAGCTTTACAAATGTTTCAATTATGGAGGTTAATCAAGTTTCTTAAAAATTCAAAAAACTTTACACAAAATAGATTTGGAGCTCAAGAGAGTTCTTCAAGTGTAACTATTGATGAGGCTTATAAGCTTCTAGGCTTATCCAGAGGATGCTCTAAAGATGAAGTTCTTTCCGCTTCAATGAAGCTTCAAAAAAAAATTCACCCTGATATTAATCGAGATGTTAAAACAGAAAGATTAAGTCAATTAGTGAACGAAGCTAGAGATAAAATATTAAAAATTGATTTTACTTAATTTAACATTTTAATTGCCGTAGAAAAAACTTTTTCAAAAGAAATTTTATTTTTTCCAAGCGTTGTATGTATTGTCGACTCTTCAGTTTCACCTTCAGGAACTATTATAGAAATGTTACTTGAATATTTTCCATACGCACTTACCGGGCTATCCATAAATAACGCAAGACATTTTACTCCAAGCGCCGAAGAAATATGTAGCCATCCAGTATCATTGCCAATGTATAAGTTACAATTTTTAATAAATGGAATTGTTTCACTAATTTTCAAATTTTCAAATGAAAAACAATTACCACCTACATCAGAGGCCAGTATTTTTTCAATAAGTTGATTGTCGCTTTTCCCCCCAGCTAGATAAAATTTACATGGAATTTTTTTATTTATCTCAACACACAATTTTATGTAATTTATCAGATCCCATCTTTTTGTAGGGCCGCTTGCTGAAAACCCTAGACAAATATGTTTATAATTTTTATCAAATTGATTTTTAATTTGATCAGATTTTTTTTTATCAAAACTAATTAAGGGCTGAGTTGAAATTATTTCATTTAATTCATTTTCTGTAAAAATTTTTGCTGACGTAACGACGTTATCTTTTTTTCTAAACAAGGGATACTGTGAAATATTTTTTATCCTAGCCATTTTTGCTAAAAGATAGTATCTAAGTGAACTACTAAAAATAAATATTTTATCAAATTTTTTTAATTTTAGCTCATTAGATAAATGAAAAAATCCACGAATACCATCGTGTGTTCCTGAATTTTGATTATTTCTTTCAAGATCCAAAATTTCATTTATACTTTTATCGTTCGCTAGAATTTCGCTAGCTCTAGAATTTTTTTTTACTAAAATGGAAACAGGAACTTTGTATTTTCTCGAAATCGCGTGAATATAAGGTAAATATATTATCATATCTCCCATTCCAATCTTTGGTTGTATTACAAGAACTTTCATTTTGAATAATTATTTATTATAACTTAGACATAAAAAAATTGGTAAGATTATGATAAAAAAAGGAGTATATGCTGCAGCTTTAAGCGTTTTAAACGATGATTGTTCCTTAGATGTCGATGCTACAATAAGACATGCTAATCAATCAATAAAAAAAGGATTGCACGGAGTATTTTTTTTTGGCTCAACAGGACAAAGTCAACTTATTTCAATTTCTGAGAAAAAAGAGCTTATTTCAAAATTGTCTACTCATAAATTGAGAAAGCAATTTTTTTTAGGTACAGGCATTAATTCTTTAAACGAAAACATAGATCTTATTAGTTACGCAATGGAATATCAGTTTCAAACTTTTCTGATAATGCCACCAGCATACTATAAAGGAAATACTGACCAAGGAGTGTTTAATTTCTACTCTACAATTATTTCAAAATTACCAAAAATAAAAATAATTCTTTATAATTTTGAAAAATTAAGCGGATATAGCTTCAGTGCCAAGTTTGTTGAAAAATTAGTAAGTTCGTTTCCAAAAAATATTATTGGCTGCAAAGACTCAGGATACAATTTATATGAAAATCTAAAATTACCTAATTTTTTAATTTTTCCGGGATCAGAGTCAAAACTTCTTAAAGGATTAGAGTTAGGTTGTTCTGGATGCATTTCAGCAGTAACCAATGTCACTCATTCAATAGCTAGAAAGGTTTTTGATGATTTTGAAAACAAAAAAAAACAGACTGTAAATGAAAAATTAATTTTAGTGAGGGAAACTTTCGATAAATATAATTTAATTTCTGCATTACATAGTTTCATGTCAGTACATAATCCTCAATTTAAAAATTTATTACCACCATTAGTTTTACTTTCAAATGAAAAACAAAAAGAGTTACTTATAAAGTTACAAGATCTTAATTTTATTCCTATTAAAGAAAAAGCAGCTTAATGAATGATTATTGCAAGATTATTATCAAAAATATTTAAAGAAGGTGGATTAATTTTAGTTGATCACAATAAACAAAAATACATTTGTGGAGAACCAGATAAAGAAAATCCAATTATATTAAAGTTGCTTAAAAAAAATCTAAATTGGAAACTGATATTGGATCCAGAACTTGAATTTCCTGAAGCGTATATGAGAGGAGAAATTATTATTGAAAACTCAACCTTGAAAGATTTATTGATGTTAATAATTAAAAATCTTGGAAGGGAGGAATTCACGATAGGAGGATATGTATCTAAAAAAATTTTTCAAATAAGCAGATTTGTTTCTAATTATAATCTTCCTGGAAAATCCAGAAAAGATATTGAGCATCATTATGATATTGGAGGATTTAAAGGTGAAAAGCTTTATGACATTTTTCTAGATAGCAAGCATAGGCAATACTCATGTGCTTATTGGACTGATAAAACAACATCTTTAGAAGAAGCTCAGCAAAATAAAATTAATCATATTATTAAAAAATTAGATATAAAACCTGGCCAAAAAATTTTAGAAGTTGGTTGTGGATGGGGAGGTATGGCCTTTGAAATAGCGAGACAAAAAAAATGTGAAGTATTAGGAATTTCTCTAAGTAAAAATCAAGTTCAATATTGCAAGGATAAAGCCAAAAAATTGAATTTAGATAATCAAGTTCAGTTTCAGTTGGTCGATTATAGAGAAATTAAAGGGAAATTTGACAAAATTTATTCTGTAGGAATGTTCGAACATGTTGGAAAAAAGTTTTACAAAACATTCTTTAAATCTATCAATGAGCTTTTAAAAGAAAATGGAAAATTTTTATTGCATACCATCGGTTCAATTGATGCTCCGACTGGGGGAAATAAATTTATAAACAAATACATTTTTCCTGGCGGTGTCGTTCCGTCATTTTCCGAAATTATCAATCCGATTCAAAAAACAGGATTAATAGTGGCTGACACTGAAACTCTTATTCGCCATTATGATAAAACACTTGAAAGTTGGCTTGAAAAATTTTTAGAACAAAGATCGTTAGTAAAAGATTTATTTGATGAAAAATTTGTTAGGATGTGGGAATTCTACTTGGCAAGCTGTGCAGCAGCATTTAGATATAGAGATCTAGTAGTTTTTCAATTGCAAATTGTGAAAAATTTTGATGCGGCTCATAGAACACGAGACTATATTTACAGTTAAGTAGCTATTAATAATAAATTCTTTCTATGAAAAAAAATAAAAAAAAATCAAGCAAAAAAAATAAACAAAGAGTAATCAAAAATAACAAAAAGAAAAGATTACTTAAAAGAAAAATTTTTAGAAAAAAATCATTAAAAAAAAATAAAAAAAAAGTTCCTAAAAAGAAAAATAAGAAAGCGTTTAAAAGAAAGAATAAAAAAGCAGTTAAAAGTAAGAACAAAAAATTTTTTAAAATAAAGAAAAAAATTAAATCAAAGAGAAATCTGAAAGAAGATCTAAAGAAGCTAGTCAGATTTGGTTATAATCTTAAGCCAAAAATTAACATTAGTATTAATATTGATAATTATCTTCAAAACTTTTTTCAAGGAATAGCGAATAAAATAAATACCCTTAAGCTTGTGCTGGAAGAAGAACGTGAGAGAAGAAAAAAGGAAAAAATAAAGATAATGCAGAAAGAAAAAATTGAAACAGTAAAACGCAATAAATTAGAAAAACAATTTGCACTGGCCGAAAAAGAAAAGGAATTAAGGGAAGAACAAAAATTAGAACGCGAAAGAAAAAAAGAACTACAAAAATTTATAAGAATAGAACAAGCTGAAGTAAGAAAAGAACAGGCAAATAAACAAAGAAAATTTTTAGAACAAATTAGATTAGAGAAAAAGATAGAGCAATTTAGAAAAAGAGAAGCAATAGAAATCAAAAATCTTGAGAAATTTGTTTTAAGTCAAGAAAGAGAGTCTTACACGGAAGTTCAAGAAAGAATTGAGAAAATAAAACAAAAATATCAAGCTCTAAGAGATCAAAAAATTAGAGAAAGAGTTGAGCAACTTGGAGTAAAAGTTGAAGAAGGTGATGACAGAAGTGTTCTATTAGAAAAAGAAAGACAATATAATGTAGAAAGACAAAAAATAGAATTTGCGCTTGAAAGTTTTTATCGCTCTGCTCACAGCTTATGTTTTCAAATCAATAAACGCTACATCCCAAAGTACCTCAGTATTTTGCGAGTTATAGACCGTAGGTATGAAACTGGAGAAGTATTTATCAAGTGGGACGATGCTCCCGATGAAGATTGGTTAATTTTAATTTATATCAAAAATAATTCACCCGAAGAGGGAATTGTTATTGAAGACAAAACAAATATTAATAGAAATAATTCATTAGAATTTAAATCAAGTGATATTTTTAAAGCTTCAGATATGATGGTTGATGCTCTGACAAATTTATTAGATCGAGAAAGAAAAAAGAGACAGAATAACTAATTTTTTTTGATATTTTTTTTTCATTCTTTTCTGCCTTGCGACTAATTATTAAAGGAAGAATGATTAATATTAAAACAATCATCAAACAAATGACGATAAGGGGTAATGGCATACCCCTTAGTATCATGTAATTTAAAAAATTAAATTAACTATTTTGACAATTATTTTTATTGATTCTGCTATCAAAATCTTTTTGAGCCTCTTTACTTACAAACCATATATAAGAAGCTTCCTGTAATTTTTGAGAGTCAGCAACTGTACATCGTTTCCCAAATTTTATTTGAGATACATTACCACCCGCACAATTAGTCAATAAAAATAAAATAGATAGGGTTATTAATATTTTCATGTCTAACAATTATAAATAAACTCTGGAATTATGTTGTCATAATCATGTTTGAATTATGTAATCAATACACATATAGTTATTAAAAATGATCAAAAGTAAAAATAAAAACATTAAAGTAGCTATTGTGATGGGATCTAATTCTGATTACCCTATTATGAAAGACTGTGAAAAAATCTTAAAAAGTCTTAAGGTTAAATTTGAAACAAACATTATTTCTGCGCACAGAACACCAGAAAGAATGTATCTATTTGCAAAATCAGCATCAAAAGACTTTCAGGCTATAATTGCTGGAGCAGGTGGTTCAGCTCATTTACCCGGGATGATTGCTTCTTTAACCACTACACCAGTGATTGGTGTTCCAATTGAGACTAAAAAGCTCAAAGGTCTGGATAGTTTACTTTCAATCAATCAAATGCCTAAAGGAATACCAGTTGGAACAGTAGCAATAAATGGAGCAACTAATGCTGGATTATTAGCAGCATCAATAGTGGCAAATTTAGATAAAAAAGTAAAAAAAAATTTAGAAATTTGGAGAAAAAGTCAATCTCTATCAATCAAAAATAAACCAAAATAAATGCAAAAAGAATTAACCGTAGGTATTCTTGGCGGCGGACAACTAGGTTCTATGATGTGCCAAGCAGCTAAGAAAGTAAACGTTAAAACTGTTGTCATTTCAGATGATTCAAATGGACCAGCAAAAAATTTTTGTGATCATTTTATTTATTCAACTTACGATAATTTGGAAAATATAAAAAAGTTTATTGAATTAATTGATGTTGCAACATACGAATTTGAAAATATTCCCTTTGAAACATTAAACATAATTAATGAAAAAAAAGAAGTTTTACCTAGACCTGAAATTAACAAGATTGTTCAGAATCGAAAAGAAGAAAAAACTTTCATAAATAACTTAGGAATAGAAACAACTGAGTGGTGTTTCGTAAAATCAAAAAATGATATTAAACAAAATGAAAAATTACTCCCTGGTATACTCAAAACAAATACGCTTGGGTATGATGGTCATGGTCAATTTATCGTCAATAGTTTAGATGATATTAAGCAAGACTGGAGTTTTAATACAGATTATACTTTAGAAAAATTAGTAAAATTAAATAAAGAAATATCAGTCATAATCACAAGATTTAAAAGTGGAGATCTAGTAATTTATGAACCAATTGAAAATAGCCATAAAGATCAAATTTTAAAAAATTCAAAAATACCAGCTAATATTAGCACAAAAATATTTGAGGAAGCACAAGCCAAAGCAAAATTAATTGCTAAGAAATTAAATTATGTTGGCACAATGTGTATAGAATATTTTATTAGCAAAGAAGAAAAACTTTTAGTAAATGAAATTGCGCCAAGAGTGCACAACTCTGGTCATTTAACCATCAATGCTTTTAATGTTAGCCAATTTGAAAACCATATAAGAGCTGTATGCAATCTAAAAGTTGAGTTAATAAAAAAAATATCTAATGCGGAAATGAAAAATATTTTAGGATACGAAATCAATGAGATGAGGAAAAGATCTTTTGGTGATAAAGAATATTTTTTTGACTATGGAAAAAAAATAATTAAAGACAAAAGAAAAATGGGTCATCTTACTATTTTAAAAAAGTGATTACTTAATTGTAATACGGTGCATAACTCTTTTACAATTCTTAATTTCGCTAGCCATATGCAAAATACTTAAGTTATCCCAAAGACAAATATCTCCTTTTGTCCATTCATAAGAGAAAATAAATTCTTTTTTATTTACATGGCTTATCAAATAATCTTTTAAATAATTAGAGTCTTCTTCTTTTACATTATTAATTTTAATTAAATGACCAGGTGAAATGTACAAAGTTTTTTTACCATCTACAGTTTTTACGATAGGATGCTCTGCTTCAATAATTTTAGATGATTTAATACCCATCTCTTTTTCTCTTTCAAGCCTTGTAATTGAAATGGGACCAGCCGAGGAAAAAGTACCTTTAGCATCCTGAATTTTTTCTTTAATTTCGGAAGGAAGTTTTTCATAAGCATTGTAGCCTGAAGAAAAAATTGTGTTGCCTTGCCCTTTTGGAATCTCGATTCCCATCAACATTGTATAACGAGGTCTATCGTTTGCTAAATAACTTGTATCCTGATGTAGCCAACTAGATCCAAAACTTAGATTTTTATCTTCAGGTTTTCTTTCAATGACATTAATAAAAGGAAATTTTTTATTTAACCCTTTTAATCTCGGATAGATTACAGGTTGACCAATATTTTTCGCAAATTTTTGATAAGAACCAGGGTCTAAGTTCTGTTCTTTAATAAAAATAACTCCAAACTGATTTAAGATTTTTTTAATTTCTTTTGCCTGATCTTGATTTAAATTCTTTAGATCAATATTATTGATATAAGCTCCAACATTATTAGTTCCAGGTGTGATAGACAAATTGTTCATTTAATTTAAAGGTTTTATTAAAGACGGATCATTATTAACTGGATTATTAACATCTGTAGATATTTCATGAAATTTAATGCTCGGTGGTTTAATTGAGTTTAAAATTTCCATAGCATCTTTTTTGACATTTAAATAATTATATATCTGACTTTGATTAATGATCAAAGGCTCTCTATGATGAATATCACTAATTTTGTTTGTTGCCTCTCTTGTTATAATGCAGAATTGATTATTTTGATAAATAGCTGCAAAAAACATAATTTGATTATCTTCTTTGGTGAAATAATAGGGAATTTTTTTTTTATCATCTCTTTTCCATTCATAATAACCATCGGCAGGTACCACGCATCTTGAAGTTTGTATTAAATTTTTAAATGTCACTTTTTCCATAAGAGTTTCTTTTCTTGCGTTTATCAATGGTGAAAATTTATCTAGTTTCTTAGACCAGCTGGGAACTAGCCCCCACTCATATAATTCTAGAGCTTTACCATTTGTGTAAGATTTTATGATAGGTAATTTTTGTGTTGGATGAGCATTATAATTATCTGCATTTTCAACTTTAATATTTGTTTTAACTAGATCTACAGTTTTAGTAACAGGTTTTGTAATTTTATAACGTCCACACATTATTTTCTCTTTTTCTCTTTTTTATTTTTTCTTTTTTCTTTTAAACTTAGTTTGGGTTTTTTCATTAAACTCGAGTCTTTGAAGCTTTTTCCACTATATCTTTTGGACATTTTTTTTTCCTATTTTTATAATCTTTAATATACCTTTAGTATTCCTTCTTTGTCTTCTTCTTTTCATTTTTACCAGGTAGCTATTTTTTTTTCTTCTTTTTTTCAAGATTAATAATAACAAAGTTTCTTGCTAAGATACAACTTAAGGTATAAGAACCACTCACTTATAGGATTATTTAAATATTATGGAAAACTTTTCGGACTTCAATTTAAACAAAATTATATTATCTAATTTAAAAAAAGAGGGTTTTTTACATCCTCGAGAAATACAAAAACGATGTATACCTGCTGCACTTGAAAATAAAGATATTCTAGCATTAAGTCCCACGGCTTCAGGTAAAACTATAGCTTTTAGCGTAGGAATTATTCAAAAAATATTAAATTCTACAAAGGACAAAGCTATGATTATGAGTCCAACAAGAGAGCTTGCAGGGCAAATTTCAGTAGTTTTTAATAAATTGATACAGGGTACACCTATTAGATCTGCTTTATTAACAGGAGGTTCATCAATACAAAAACAAATTCGACAATTAGAACGTAATCCAAGAATTATATTTTTAACACCGGGCCGAGCATGGGATTTATCTCAAAGAAAAAAATTAAGTTTAAAGAACGTCACAACTATTGTTTTAGATGAGGGAGATGAGTTAATTAATTTTGGCTTTTTGCCACAAATCAACAGGTTAATGGATTTGATTCCAAAATCTAATAGAGTACAAAAGCTTTTGTTTAGCGCGACTTTACCTAGTTCTGTAGTTTATTTAGCAGAAAAAATTTTAAATAATCCAGTTAAAATTTCAGTTGACCCATCTTCTGCACCGGCAAAAAATATAAAATTGGAAGTAAAATTTTGTAAAGATGGAGATAAATATAATCAATTAATTTCAGAACTTTACGAAAGAAAAGGTGGAGTAATTATTTTTGCTAAAACTAGAAGATCGTGTGAAAAATTATCGAAAAGAATACAGTATGACGGCCTCGACTGCCAACACATTTCATCAAATGTTAGACAAAATAAAAGAGACAGAATAATAAAAAAATTTAGGAATAAAGAATTTTCTATTTTAGTTGGAACCGATGTTCTTGCTCGTGGCATAGATGTGCCTCACGTAGATACAGTTATAAATTTTGACCTTCCAAATAATGCTGAGGTATTTAGACATAGAGTAGGAAGAACCAGCAGAAATAACGATGAGGGAACCGCTATCACGATAGTTACTGATGGTGATAGAAGAGCGTGGAATTATATTGAAAGACAAATGGATCCTTCTAAGAAAACGGGTGATAACTTCAAAAAAGAAAGACATAGAAAAAGAGGAAGACGATCTTTTGATAAGCATGGAAATAGAAATAAAAAAAGATTTGCAGATAAAAGATCAAGATCATTTAATTCAAGAAGAGAAAATAAAGATAACAGAAATGTTAGAGATAAAAATTTTAGAGAATTAAGAGATGATAGAAGTTATAAAAGTAATAAAGATAATAAACGAGGCTTTAAATTTAAGAAAAAATTCAATAAAAAAAAATTTTACAAAAAAAGAAGTTTTTAATATAAGTTTCTTGTTTTAAAAATTATTTTACAAAGTCTTTAATTCTTTGCAGTGTAGTTTTAGTAGGGCCATCATATTTAATTGTATATGAATTTGTCGAAGTTAAAACTTCAATACCTTTAGTAAATATAAAAATAAAAAAAACCAAAAAAAACACAACAAATATTTTTGCTGGATTATAATCTCCAGTTTTAAAAACACTAATGGGATGTTTATCTTTTTTATGAAATAGTTTGAAAGTAATATAAACTGCAAAAATTAGACCAACGTGTGCCATTACAACTCCTGCCCAACCCCAAATAAAAGAAGTTAAACTGAAAACATATAGGCTAAAAACTGTAGACCATACAAAAGAAAGTACTATTAAAATTTGTAAACGTACGGTTTTTGGTAAATTTCTGATATCATTTTTGGAGTCGTCAAACATAATATTTGCTGACTCAATCATAAAATTTCTTAATTTATTTAACATAATTTTTTATATCCTGAAAATTCAAAAAGTAAAATGCTAAATTTCTCTTGCTAATTTTCTTACTTTTTTCATATGTTTTTCAAACTTATCTTGTGACATTCCAGGTAAAACTTCATAAAACCTGAGATATTTAATTTTCATTCCACCAAGTTTTAAAACCCCGGCTTTAATTCTCCTAAAAGGCATATTTTGAAACCAGGTTTGAATAGAAAAAATATTTCCACCATAGCTCATGGACATTATAGCAAGCTTATTTTTCATCGCTCCAGCCACTGGATAACCCCAATTACCAACAACTCTTTTAAAAGAAAAAAAATATTTAGGAGCTAATGTCCAATCAATCCAGTTTTCTAAAATTGCACTTGCTCTTAAATTATAACAAGGAGAAATCATAAACATGATATCACACTTATCTAATCTTCTTCTATAATTTAAAATTTGTTCATCTGGTGCAGAACCGTCATAAAAAGGAATTGATTTTTCATCATGCAAATTAATCAAATCAATTTCGTGTCCTATCTTTTTGCATTCACTAATGAACGTATCTCTAATAGATTGATTAAAAGATTTTTGCGTATTATGATGACCGTACACAATAAAAATACGTTTAGACATACTAATTTTATACTATATAAATATTGAAATGAAAGATTATATTTTGAAAAACAAGAAAATATTTTATTTGTTAACAAACTTTTTTGTTTTTGTAATCATAACATCTATTTTTATAAATAAAGTTCATGAAAATAAAAATAATCTTATCTCTGGTTTAAAACCATATATTTTAGATGGAGAAATTTTGAAAGAATATGATGGTATAGATGCAGCCATTATAAAAAAACAAAAAGACCTAACGCTATGGATAAAGGAAGATAAAGATCCAAAAATAGGAGTAAGTGAAGAATTAACAGACCCTGTAAAATATGAGAGGTTTTTTAATAGAGATTGCAAAGATTTAAAAGGATCAAATTTTCAAGAGGAAAGAAAAAGGGTGAGGTGGTTATTTCCATATCTCTATTATAATTTATATAATTTTGGAAAGGAATTGAGTCCAAAAGCACCTTACTATTTAAAAATTCTTTTCTTTAGTGTAATATTATTTTTAACTTATTTTTTAACTTTCAAGACACTATTTTTAAGTTGGCATTATAAATTTATTTTTTTATTTTATTTAGCTTTTCTATTTCCAAATCCACTAGGAGAATATCAATTTTCAATAGTTGAAACTTTTTTTGTTTCTCTTGCCATATATGCAAGTAAGCTTAAAAAATATCATCTTTTTTGTTTTTCAGTAATATTAGCGATGCTTAATAGAGAAAGCGGAATATTATTAGCTTTTTTATGGCCCCTCTTTAATGAAGGTCAAATCAAAAAAGTTTTAACAGTCTTGATCTTGACTACAATAATTTTTTTCACTTTTAATTATGATATTGCCCAGTGTGCCTTTGATCCAAGTTTTTATGCAATATTTGAAAAAATACCTGTACAAATAAATGCTTCAGATTTATTCACAAATATAAGTTTTTTTTCATCCATCAAACTAATTTTGCTCAATTTTATAATTCCATTTGGATCTTTATTCTATGTTATATTTTCTTCAGAAAAAAAGAATAAAACGCTTATTGGTTTATCAATTCTATATTTAGCTATTTTTATAAGCGCAATGCCTATGGCGCAATTCGGGGCAAGGTTGATCTTATTACCACTTTTAATGACGGCTTTTTATTTAAAACAATTGAAAAGTAATTAAATATTAATAAAAATTCTTTTTTAATTTATAGTCGAATGCAAGGTAATATTTTTCTAAAGATTTTTTAAGATAATGATAAACTATATAATCTGCATTACTTAAATTAAGTTTTTTTTTAATATAAATATCTTTTTGCGACAATCTATTAATCTTTATGAATTTGCTCATATCAATAGTGTCAATGTTTTTAAATAACATTTTTTTAGCACTATTCACTTTTTTATCACTCCAGTAATATCTAACTCTATCCAAGTAACTATTAAATTTAAAAAATTCACTTCTCTTTTTATAATAATCTTTCCAATATTTCTGATTTTTATTCATTCTAATAGAAATAATTTTTTTTAGATTAGATTTTTTATGAAATAATTTACTCTCAATTTTTTCCATATATAAAGCTGCTTTAAGATAATAAAACGTTAATTCAGGACCAACTTTTATAAATTTAAAATTTAAATTATTTAGTTTTTTTAAATCTTTTAATGATTGGTAATCAGATGAATGAGCTTCAAAAACAAAATTATTTTTTTTACTAAATTTAGTTTTTACATTAAAGTTTTTAAATTTTGATTTTGTAATATTTTCATTCCCATAAGATATACCTGGATCAATTACAAGTCCAAAAGTTTTACGATAAAGTGATTTAAATGTTTTAAAAATCATTCGGTACATTTGATATTCTTTTTTAATATTTTCTAATTTAGTAATTGATGTCTTTACATGATCTCCACCTCCCGCAAACGGCACCTCTGTACCCACTACTAAAATTTTATTTACTAAATTATTTGAATTAATTTTTTTAATTAATGCATCGCATCTTGAAATAATTTTTGATCTTGTTAATGATTTTTGACCGGAGCATAAAATAGCTGTATCGATATGAATTTTATCGAACCCAGCCTTAACATATTTCTTTATCAATATTCCAGCATTTTTCATTGCTCTATCTTCTGTTAAATTTTTCCATGGTAATGGACCCAAATGATCTCCACCGAGTAATAAATAATTTTTATTTAATTTTTCTTTTTTTCTGATGTATTCAATTTTTTTTTTTAAAAGTTGCTGGAGTTAACCCTGTATACCCTCCAAACTGATTTACTTGATTAGATGTTGACTCTATAAGCACTGGCAGCTGATGAATTTTGGAGAATTTGATTATGATCTTAAGTACATCAAAGTTTGACGTGCAAAATGAGGGTAATCCTTTTTTTATAAATTTATTTACGATCATATTAATTAAAGTAATCTTTCCAATAATTATATTCTAAATACTCAATTGTCGAACCTAAATGTACATAGTTATCCAATACAATGTAAGAGGCATTAACTTTTTTGTATTTTACCAAATAAGAGAAGTAGTCATCAATTAAGATTTCTCGCTCTAACTTTTTATAATTTTGAGAATTTTTATATTCTTTTAAAAAATTAAAAACTTTGCCACTATTTATCCAAAAAAACCCTGCGTGACCTAAATAGTTTGATTTAAAAGGTTTTTTAACTCTAATATTTGTAATATTCTTTGATGTAGTTATTAGTTGAGTATGAGCATTATATAATTTTTTTTGTATTTCAGAAAATTTAAAAGCGAAAAATATCATATCATATTTATTTTTTTTCATTTGCATTAACCTTAAATTAAAATCTCCAAAACAATCACATGATGTTAAAATATAATTATCATTATACTTTAGAAGTTTTTCTGAAAATAAAATAGAATCAAACATTGAATTAGTTTTAGGTATTAAGTGAATTTTATATTTTCTTACCTTAAAATACTTATTAAATTTTTTGTTAGTAATAATAATTTTTTTTTTGGACGAATATTTGTCAAAAATATATTTATAAATAGGCTTGTTTAAAAAATTTAAAAAGGGCTTCTCTTTATTAAGTGATCTAACTCGTTTGCCTTTACCTCCAGCAAGCATGATTGTTAAATTTTTATTTAAGTTTATTTTACGATTTGAATTAATTGTATCTTTCCATTTCAGAAAATCTAAATACTGTTTTGGAGTTCCTAAATGCACAAATTTATTTATTTGAAAATTATTTACTATTATATTTTTATCTATAAAATAATTAATTAATGACACAAAATAATATTCTTTTTTATTAGAAAAGTTTTTTTTAAAATTAAGAAAAAAGTTTTCTAATAAATTTACGTTTTTTAAATAATAACATCCTGAAGCTAAAAATTCTTTTTTATAATTATTTGTAAAAGTTTTTTTTTGTTTTATATATTTTACTTGATTATTTTTTATTAAACAAAAATCAGATTTAGAATTTGTTTCTAAATGCGGATGGAAACCTGTATGAGTGAAAACTATTATTTTTTTAGTTTTTATAATTTTTTTAATTTTATTTATATTCCATTTCCAATTTATATCTGTATAAGAAAAAAAAATATTTTCATTATTTTTTACTATTTTCTTAATTTTTCCCAAACCCTGGAAAATTGAAAATAATGGTCCTTTATTATGATCCTCAATATTAACAATATGAATATTTTTCTTTTTTACAAACTTATTGTATTTTTTTAGTTTTTTTGAATTTGCTAAAATTATTATCTCTAGATTAAATCCTTTAAAATTTGATATTATATTCTCAAATATCGAATTTTCTCCCTCTGCTTTAAGAAAAGATTTGTAAGTTTTAAATCCAGCATTAACAAATCTCTTGCCTTTTCCACCCATCGGAATAATTAAAAATGCTTTCATAAAAAATATAATTATACGATTGTTTAGTTTTATGCTAATTTTTATTATGTCTATAGATTTTTCTCTAGTTTTGCCATGCTTTAATGAAGAAGAAAACATAACTCATTTATTTGATGAGTTTAGCAAACTCCCTCTAGAAAACGAGAAAGTAGAAATTATTTTCGTTAATAATGGCTCAACAGATGACACTGAAAAAAGCATTGATGAAGCTAAAAATAAAAATACAAATAAAAATATTTCAGTAAAAAAAATAAATTTGAATATTAATAAAGGTTATGGAGGAGGTATTGAGGCAGGACTTAGAGATGCGCTGGGAAATTATATTGGCTGGTCACATGCTGATTTACAAACGCCTTTAATAGATTTTTATAAACTTTACAAACTTATTAAAGATAAAAAAAATGTTTTGGGAAAAGGAGTTAGAATAAATAATAGAGGTTATGATGGTATAATAAGTAGATTACATGAAAAATGTGCTTCGATAATACTTGGGTTTGAGATGAAAGAAATAAATGCTCAACCCAAAATTTTTCATAAAGATTTATTAAATTATTTTGATAATATGCCAAAACAATGGACAGTTCTTGATACTTATGTAGTTTATGTATGTTTAAAAAAAAATATTAAAATAGAAGAGATAAATGTAGTTTTCAAAAATAGACTTTATGGAAGTTCTAAATGGAAAAATAATATTAATAAATTTATTAAAACAATTTTTTTCAATTTTTTATATTTATTCAAATTAAGATTTTCAAAGAATTAAAGTAACACAGAACAATTATTTATAAATAATGATCATAATAAGACATAGAGTGAATACATCAAAAGAATTGAAAAAAGTAAGTAAAAATTTTGGAGTAGAAATAGACTTAAGATCTAATAATAAAGATATATATCTTCATCACGACCCGTTTAAAAAAGGAGAACTTTTTAAAAATTGGATTAAGTCTTTTAAACATAAAATTATAGTTTTAAACGTTAAAGAAGAAGGCTTAGAAAAAAAAATAATAAATATATTAAGTTTTAACAAAAAAATAAAATATTTTTTTCATGATCAAACATTTTCAACGCTATTAAAAAATATGAGTCATACTAACGTATCAATAAGATATTCTGAATACGAAGAATTAAAAAACAAAAAAAAGTTATTTAAAAAAATAAAATGGATTTGGATAGATCATTTTACAAAATTTACATTAGATAAAAAATTTTATAAATTTTTAAAAAAAAACAAGACTAAGATTGCCATAGTCTCACCTGAATTAGTAAATATAAGGCATGTATCTAAGATTAAAAAATTAATTAAGATTTTGAAAAGTAGAAAGTATAATATTGATGCCGTATGCACAAAAAAACCAAATTTGTGGAAAAACTTAATTAGCAATTAAATTATGCAAATTATAAATAAAAAAATTATTGGTAAAATTAAAAGCAAAGGAATTAATTTTATTACTATTGATGGGATAACTTGTTCTGGAAAAAGTATATTTGCTGAATTACTTATGCGAGAATTAAAAAAAAAGAATAAAAATGTTCAAATTTTAAGTAAAGATCTTTTTTTACTACCAAGAGAAAAAAGAATTGAATTAACAAAAAAGAAAAATAAAAATAAAAATTTTTATTTGCAACAAAATAAATTACATTACGATCAGAAAAAGTTAAAATTATTATTAAAACACTTTTCGAAAAAACCTTACGAAAGATTCAATCCATTAACTATAACTAAATTATACGACAGAAAAACTGGCAAAAATACGAAAAAGGTAAAATTTAAATTTAAACAAGACTCATTAGTAATATTTGAAGGATTATATGTAAATGATGATATTAAAAAAATAAAAAATCCTATATACAAAATATTGCTTATAGAAAAAATATATGAGTCTCTAGCAAGAAAAATAGAGAGAATAAGAGATAAAAAGATTTCAATTCAGCACGTTGTGCATGAATTTGCAAATTTACATTTGAGAAGTTTTCTTAAATACTTAAATCAAAATAATTTTAACTATAGTTTTGCAGATATCGGTAGGAATTTTATTAAGATTAATGGTGGAAAAATAAACCAAATGAAACTAATTAAAAAATTTATATACAAACACTCATTTTAACTGGTCAAAAGAAATTTTTTTAATTTAAAAATTGTGTTTTATTTAAATTTGTATATTTTAATAATATGGAGTCGTTGCAAGTAATTCTTATAGTCACAATATTAACTATAAACTTAATAGTTTTATATTTTTTAGTAATAAAAAAAAATAGCAATAAAGATGAAAATTCGGAACAAGATATAAAAAATGAGATCAATACTCTTAGAAATACCTTCAGCCAATCTTTTGGAGAAATGTCAAAAGATATAGCAAAGGATATGTCTGGGGCTCTAAGTCGTGTAGACGAAAAAGTAAGTGTATTTAATAAACAAGTTGATTCCCTAAATAAAAGCCAAGATAATTTTAGTAGAATTTTAGCAGGTGTTAAGCAGTATGGTGTTTTAGCTGAGTTTTCTCTTGGTTCACTCATAAAAGATTTACTACCATCGTCGCAATTTATTGAAAATGTTAAAATGAAACCTGATGAGACATCTGATACGGTAGAGTTTGCAATTAAACTTCAAGATGTTTTAGTACCCGTAGATAGTCATTGGCCAATAGAAAAATTTAAGTCTATTGATGAGGCGTATCAAAGTAAAAACAAAGAAGCACTTGCAGAAGCTAGAAAAGATTTAGCAACAGCTTTTAGAAATAAAGCTAAATCAGTAAGCACTAAGTATATTGCCCCTCCTAAAACTACAGATTTTGCTATTATATATGCGCCAACGGAAGGTCTGTTCGCAGAGTTATCGAGTTATAGAGATCCGAAATCAAAAGAACTTTTACTGCAAGAGTTAAGATCAAAATATAAGATTACTGTTGCTGGACCAAATACACTTTCTGCTCTTTTACAATCTTATCATCTCGGATTTCAAACTTTAAAAGTTCAAAAACATGCAACTCAAATATATGGAGATTTAAGACATATTACTTCGAGATTTGAAAAACATTTTGATGGAATAAAAGATTTAAGAAAAAAATTAGAACAAGCAATGTCGGCAACAGATAATTTTGGAAGAGATGCGCGATCAATAATGAACACCCTTGGGAATATTAAGGATCCAGGTAATTTGCAAAATGAGAAGCAAAAAGTTTCAGAAAAAATTAAAATATTAAGATAATATCAAATGTCTAATTTTGTATTTTATGATTTTGAAACAAGCTCATCTAATAAATTTTGGGGTCAAATTATTCAAGTTGGAGCTATCTTAACAAATGAAAATTTAGAAGAGCTAGATCGATATGAGGCCAGATGTAGGTTAAGTCCTGGAATTATCCCTGAGGCAATGGCTTTAATTGTTAATAAGTCTTCACCAAAAATGCTAAAAGGATCTAATCTTTCCCATTATGAGATGACAAGACAATTTGTTGATACTCTAAAAAAGTGGGGTAAAGCTACTTATATAGGGTTTAACAATATTGAATTTGATGAAGAATTTTTAAGGAGCACTCTTTTTCAAACTTTAGAGTACCCATATCTTACAAGCACTAATGGAAATACTAGAGGAGACGTATTAAGTTTGGCGCGTGCGGCAAATCTTTATTATCCAAACACTCTTAAAAATTCAACAAATGAAAAAGGTAATTCGGTCTACAAATTGGATAAGATGGCTCCCCTCAATGGCATTAATCATAGTGATGCACATAGTGCTATCGGAGACGTTGTTGCAACTCTTGGAATTGCTAAGATAATTTCAAAGAAAGCTCCTAATGTATGGAGAGCAAGCTTGCTTACTATGGATAAGATAAAATCTTTAGAGTTAATAAAAAAAGAACTTTTTTTTTGTACCAATGAATATTTTTATGGAAAAAGTCGACCTTATGTCCAAACTTTTGTTTGTGAACACCCAAATTATCAATGGCCAAAATGTTTTGATCTAAAGCATGATCCAAATTTGTATATTA
>MDTB01166670.1_pt1 | contig 25555 bp, 28 predicted proteins | sample 811161 | NCBI WGS metagenome assembly MDTB01 (sample SAMN05326650, study PRJNA326480) | marine metagenome | isolation source: seawater | place: Mediterranean Sea | collected 2009
CGCGAGACCAAAGTTGCGCCCCAGCTCCTCTAATACGAGCTGCTGCGGCGATACTTCGGTACCGTAGCGTACCGCTTGATAGCCCTCAGCTACGCCTGCACGTGTTGCTGCGGCAGCTACGGCTTTGTCCAAGCTTCCCAGCTCATCGACTAGGCCAATGTCAATCGCGTCGCGCCCTATCCAGACTTTACCACCAGCGATTACTTCTACTGCTTCTGGACTCATGTCTCTGCGCTCAGATACCAAGGCAATAAAATCGTCGTAGATGCCATCGACCATTGCCTGAAAAATTGCGGCTGAGCGATTATCAAGCGCTTGTGATGCGTCAAAACTTGCCGCCAGATCGGTGGTGCCTACGCCATCTACAGTCAGTCCGGCGTAGTCCAGCACGCCTTCGAGGGTTGGAAATACTGACCAGACACCAATGCTACCGGTGATTGTTGTGGGCATCGCCCAAATCTCATCAGCCTGGGCGGCTATCCAATAGCCACCCGATGCCGCCGCCCCCCCCATTGAAGCAATCACCGGTATACCATCTGCGGCAATTGCCTCGATCTTGGTTCTGATCACCTCTGAGGCGAAGACACTGCCACCCCCAGAGTTGATACGGACCACAAGGGCTGCAATATCATCGTCGTGCGCGCGTTCGAGATGGCTGATAATGGAGTCGCTACCAGCCACCCCCTGCCCGCTTGATCCCGGCATCAGGCTACCCTCGATAGCCACCACCGCTATGACTGCATCGTCGGAGCCACTCTCAGCACTCTGGTAGTCATTGATGTATCGGCGCAAACCCACGAGTTCAGCTTCACCCGAGGAATCGGTGGCCCCGACCGTGTCGGCTAGCCAAGTCTCTAAGTCATCATCATTCAGGAGCTGATCCACCAGACCGGCTTTCAAGAATGTTTCCGCGACATCGCCATTGCTAGCCACGAGGCGCTCCGGGAACGAATTGATGAATGCGTCTAGACCCCCGGCTTCAAGGCCTCGCGACGTCTCAACCATTTGGCTGTAGTCGCGCCACAAACTTCCCAACCACTGACCCACAACCTCGCGCTGTGAATCGGACATGTCGTCGCGCATGTAGGGCTCGACCGCTGACTTATTCTCCCCGACTCGAAACACGTGGAAGTTCACTTTAATGTTGTCGAGAAATTGCTTCATGTAGGTTCGATAAACGCCAAACCCAGTCAGCATAGCCCCGCCCTCTGGATGAACCACTAGCTCATCCGCCGATGACGCCAATAAATATTGAGACTGTGACAGGTAGTCCGCGTGAGCCAGCACAGGTTTACCCGACGCCTTGAAACGATCAATCGCCTCTACAATTTCCATGGTCTGGCTGGTCGACGGGCCTACCATGCCTTCAAGGTCTAGAACTATCGAGGTAATTCTTGGATCGTCGGCCGCTTGATCGATGGCCTCGATCAGGCTCGACAACAAGAGCTCTGCAGGAAAGTCGGCAGCAAACAGCGCGTCAAATGGCTCCAGTTCGCTTCTGTCTTCCACCAAAGGTCCGTTCGGAGCAATTAACAAGCCCGCTTGCTCTGGCAAGGCCTCGGGCACGCTCTCTGACACGCTCGCTGAAAAAATAAGAATCACGAATCCAAAAAGAACTAGCGGGACTAGGACAGAGATTGCTTTACTAATAGCAGCGAGGATACGCCAGACTGATTTCAATAAATCCATACGAACAACTCTTTATGAGGGGCAAATGTGACTTAATCGTCGCTGTCATCGGCAGAGGCACGTAACTCTCGGCCCCGATAGCGAATATAAGCCGTGCACACACTGAATAACAAAATAAGATCTGCTAATGCCCCGACCACCAGAAGATTATTGGGGCGAGCAAACACTGCCTCAACTGCGACAACAAAATAAAACAGCAAAAGTAGGCAAAACCAGATAATCCATTGCAGGCTATCGCGGGCGACACCCACCAAGAATAGAAGCAGTGGTGCCATGGACAAAAGCCAGAGCGCCCAACCGCCGCCTGCAGCGAACACCTCACCCCCGCGCAAACTCAAATAGCCCGCGCTTAGGCACCACAGTGCAATCCATAAGGGGCCTGTTAAGTGACCGCGTGGTGTCATTGCAGTAGCCCCCGTTTCGCCCACTCAGCTAGCCGCCGACCTAAGGCCTGACACAGGCTTGCCTCGTGCTGGCTCAACTCCGTTGCTGCCGATCCACCCCGAGACCAATGACTTGGACCGTAGGGGGTGCCACCGGCATCGGTCGCCTGTAACGCAGACTCGGTGTAGGGCAAGCCCACCAAAACCATTCCGTGGTGCAAAAGTGGCAGTGCCATCGACAGTAAAGTGGTCTCCTGCCCACCATGGAGCGAGGCAGTCGAGGTAAAAACACCGGCAGGCCTATCTGCCAACTCGCCACCCAACCACATCGCCGATGTGCCATCGATAAAATACTTGAGGGGTGCCGCCATATTACCAAACCTGGTGGGACTGCCGAGTGCAAGCGCTGCACATTCGCGAAGATCATCAGCCTCGCAATACACGGCACCATCATCGGGCACTTCATCGACGACCGGCCGCTCTGTTTCAGCACTGACGCCGGGGACAGTTCGCAATCGGGCTTCGACGCCATCGATCTGAGCGACGCCTCTTGCCACCTGTTTTGCCATGGCTTCAGTTGAACCATGTCTCGAGTAATACAGCACGAGTACGTAGGGGAATGAGTCCATACCTAATCTCTTTTTTGAAGCCACCACACTATCACGAGCTGAGCTTCGGTGGAGAGCCCGTTATACTCCCGTTCGGAAAGATTTAGGACTCGAACGATCGCTCATGGCCCATCGACGCTTGTTTGCAATACTACCGCTGGTATTACTTGTACTGGGGTGCTCTGATGCGCCAACCCTAACGGGTAGCGGTACCTGGCGAGTGATCAACTATTGGGCTATCTGGTGCACTCCTTGTCGGGAAGAGATACCCGAGCTCAACCGCTTGGCGCTGCGTGACGATATTACCGTCTTAGGCGTTAACTTTGATGCTAAGCAAGGCAATTCATTAGCGGCCGATAGCGCCGCGCTTGGTATTCAATTCCTGACTATTGACGACCCCAGCGCGATGCTTGGTGTGACGCGACCCGACAAGCTGCCTACCACACTCATCATCGATCCCGATGGCAACCTTGTTGTTTCACTCGTTGGACCTCAAACCGAGGATGGTCTTGCAATGGTTATCGCGAATTCTGGACAAAAAAACGCCGACCCACGGGTCGGCGAATAAAGGAGCCACTCAAGTCGGGAGATGGTCTATTCCTGTCCATCTGACCTTCAGGCGTTTCCCATGCGCTGCCCCCGCGGCAAAGCCACCTGCTGGCTATAAAGTAAGAACACGGCTGTTAGCGAAAGTTCAAAATAAATCTAAAAAAGTTAGCGATCGTTGGTCCAAGTCGCCGAACTTGCCTGTCCGCTACCCGAGGAGACCGTTAATTCAACTTCCACCAAATCAGGATCATGCTCGAGAGTGAGAAGTTCCTGAAGCATAAAATGAGCGAGCTCTTCGACGGTGACATTGGTGATTGGCAAAATCCAGGTCTCATCTACGGGAAACTTCAGTACCCGGTTATCAAAGGTGACATGGTACTCCTCACCGACCTGATCCACCGTTTGATACAGTGACTGACCCGCTACTAAAATATATTCGTCGTAGCGATCGCAAAGCATTTTAATGCGTCGCTTGTAGACGTTGTAATCAGCCGAAAACCCATTGTCGCCCATCTGCGCAACGAGACGGACAGAGACAAAATAGTTATGACCGTGTAGGCGCTCACGCTCAGTTACCGAGAAAATCGTGTAGTGCGCCGCCGAAAACTTGTGCGCTTCTTTGGTGATGTGCAATGTCGTCAGACGAGTCAATGGGTACTCCAACTACCAAGGTGACACTATTAACGGCCACCGTGCGATATCAGATCAATCTGCCGCTCAAGAATCCTAGGCGTCAGCTGTCGCGTAGGATAACCTGGTCCTTTATTACCCATAAACGGCCGCTTAATGAGCAATATTGCAATTATCACGGGTGCGAGTTCCGGTATTGGAGCCGCAACAGCCGCACGGTTCATGTCACTGGGACATCAAACCATTAATATTTCGCGTCGACCTTGCCCGGTTGATGGCGTGATTAACATCAGTGCCGACCTCGCAACCCATTCGGGTGCTGAGACAGCCGCATTAGTCGCACTCGAGTATTTAACTGGCGCGCCCATGACATGCCTTGTTCACAATGCATCACTCATGCTGAAAGATACTATCGACAGCTGTGCGGATGCTGAAATAGAGCGCGTCATGCGAGTCAACATATCCGCGATAAACACGCTAAACCGATATCTCTTGCCCGCTATGGGCCAGCAGTCCAGCGTGCTGTATGTCGGCTCGACACTGTCCGAAAAAGCCGTCGCTGGCGCCTTCAGCTACGTGATCAGTAAGCACGCGCAACTTGGCATGATGCGAGCCTCGTGTCAGGACCTAGCGGGCACAGGCATCCATACGGCGATGGTTTGCCCTGGCTTTACGGAAACCGAAATGCTGAAGCAACACCTGGGTGGCGATACCTCACTTATGCACGAAATTGGCTCGCAAAACGGATTCGGCAGGCTCGTCGCTCCCGACGAAATTGCCGCTGCATTGGTCTGGGCACAGGCTAATCCTGTCATCAATGGCTCGGTCATTCATGCCAACCTGGGACAAACTGAGCGATGAATGAACTCACCCCTGAAGCCTTAACCGAGCGAAGAGAGCGTGTATTCATTGCGCTAGCTGCTGTATTTCTATCGGCGATGACCTTGCTAAATGTGATCGGCATTACCAAGTTCATTCAGTTAGGGCCATTGGCATTAGCGGTAGGAGTACTGCCCTACCCTCTGACCTTTCTCTGCACCGATCTGATCAGTGAGTTGTATGGTAAAGCTCGTGCAAATTATCTGGTGACCGTTGGGTTGTTTATTAACGGCTTCATCCTACTGGTGATGACCATAGGAGAATTTGCCCCTTCGGTGGCGCCCTCGACGATGCCACCCTGGCAGACGCTATCGCTGGCGAGTCCCGTAGGCCTTCCCAACGGGGATGAAGTGAACGGTGACGTGGGCCTGTTTTCACTGCTGTATGCGACTACCTCAGGCGCTGTTGCGGCCTCTATGCTCGCTTACATCACTGCTCAGTATTGTGATGTACATTTATTTCACTTCTGGAAACGAGTAACCAAGGGCAAACACCTGTGGATCCGGAATAATTTCAGCACATTGGTCAGCCAGTTGGTCGATTCCGTGATGGTGGTGACGGTGACGTTCGGCGCAGTTTACCTCGCGGGCGGAATATCGTTGAGCACATTACTGACTTTGGTGGCGAGCAATTATGCTTTCAAAGCGCTAGTTGCGCTGTTAGACACACTGCCACTTTACTATCTGGTGGGAAAACTCCGCGTTTACCTGCAGGTCGATGTTCACGAGACAGCGACGGCCTATCACTAGGCTCAAATCCCCAAGGGCAGCGTTTTCAAAAAAGGCACCGTGGGCGAGCGCTTCTGCGCGAGGCTCGACTGGTCGATTACAGACATAGCCTTGGCCACTGCAGCACCCGTCCTAGGGAGTCTAGTCGCAAGGTATCGAGTTACCTTGGGTGTTAAAGATAGACCATGTGCGGCAGCTCGATTAACCAAAAGGCTTTCGAAATCATCCAACTGCCAGACTGGCAACTGAAACACAGTCGTGGCGGCGAGTCGGGATCTGAGGTCTGGCAATATCGATTCCAATGCTGATGGGGCGAGCGTTGCAGCAAATAACATCGAGGTGTCTGCAGCCTGACATCGGTTGAAGGTGTGAAACAGCGCCTCCTGCCAATCCTGACTCACATCGATACAATCGACGTCATCGAAGGCAATCAAATCGGCAGCCTCAATCGCCTCTAAGAGGGCAGCTGGCGGGTAGTCAAGCAGGGACCGAAGCGGCAGGTAAATAGCCGTCGCATTGGCTTGCTGGCAAACGGCCTGTAGCAAGTGGCTTTTTCCAGTGCCTACACCACCCCAAACATAAAGAGTCGAAGCTTTGATCTGGCAGAGATCATTCGCAGCCTGCTCGATTTCACGAGTGGCGGACCGCCTGACCCACTGCGCCCAGGTAGCTTCAGGATTTAATGAGACAGCGAGAGGTAGCTGCTCCGTCGGTGCACTCACAGGGTTCCGTACTCCGGTTTAAAGACGTTCAATCACCGGCCTTGTAGACATCGGTTTCAAGGTAAGCGCCCAACACCCGCTTCAAGAAAACCAAGAGAACGGCAGCGACGGGCAACGCGAGCAGCACCCCAGTGAAGCCTGCCAGCTGACCGCCTGCCATTAACGCGAAAATGACGGCCACGGGATGTAATCCGATTTGATCGCCGAGTAGAACGGGCGTCAGTAAAAAACTCTCCACCAACTGCCCAATCACGAACACCATCGCAACTAATGCCAAGGCGTATGGGTCGAGACCAAATTGAAAATAGGCGACCATCATTGCACTGCCTACCCCTATGATCGAACCTGCGTAGGGAATGATGGATACGAGCCCCGCGGTCAGTCCCAATACCAGCGCGTAATTCAGACCCACTGCCCAAAGCCCCAGGCTGTACATCACTGCCTGTGCCAACATGACTACGAGTTGTCCTCGGACAAACGAACCCAGAACCCCATGCGCCTCGATCACTGAATCACTAACCGTGGTCTCCCAGCTCCGTGGGACTAATCGCAACAGTGCCGCCATCATAATGTCCCAGTCGCGCATCAGATAGAACGCAACCACCGGTATCAACGCCAGATTGAGCACGGTGGCAACCAGTGACAGCCCAGAGGTCGTCAGTTGCTTCAGGATGTTGCCTGTCGCTACTCCCAAGGATTGCCAATGATCAGCCATACCACTCTCCCAATCGATCGAGGGCAGCGCGACCGGACTGAGGCTTAAACGGGCTTGGACCGAGGGGATAGCAGTCTCAGACACCCATCGATACGCATCAGGCACCGACTGCACCAATTCCGCCAACTGTTTTACTAACAAGGGCAACACGACCGACAGCACCACCGTCAGAAAACCTACTAGTACCACAAAGACAATTGCCACTCCGGTGGATCTAGAGAACCCTCGAGTTTCGAGGCGGTCGACCACGGGATCACCCATGTAAGCAATCAGGGCGCCTATGACAAAGGGCGCCAGTATGGCGTGCAACTGCCACAGAAAAACGAGCGCAACCGCCAGTAGTAACCAGGGCAACCATTTAGCATCCAGCACGGTGTTTTTCATTAGCCCTCACCCCATAGCAAATTCAATTGATTACGACTGACAATATTGTCAATGCGAAGGCCTGAGCGCTCCGGGATCAGTCGCACCACTTCTTCTGCTGAAGACACACCCAGCACCCGATAAATCAAGCGATCATCAGCGACACTGTCGACTCTCAAATCCACCAGCTCACCGAGATCATCAAACAGCGAAGTCACAGCCCGATAATCCGCATAATCCGAAACTCCCGCCACTGACACTTTGATGGCAAAGGCGTCGGTAAAACGCTGGAGCGTGACGGCATACTGATCTCTCATAGAATCGACCGCCAGGTCGATACCCAGCTGCCAACTTCTTTCATCGTTGTCAGTTCGTAACTGACGATTATCGATCGATGAGGGCCCAACATACGTCCAGTCGACAAGCTTTGAGCCATCACTCAGAGCAATCCAACGTCCCACTAAGGCGTGTTCCGCGTTGTAGCGCCCCGTCGCGAGTCGAATCCGATTCGTATCGCGTGACCAAGCGGAGTCGATTGGAAGCGCTGCTGCATCCTCAAGATCGAGCAGCGGAAACCGGACGGTAACGCCACGGTCAGCGAATGGAGTGATGGATTGGGTCAGCACATCAGGATCGTCAGAACGAGCCGCAAACCGCCTTGAAAATGGTTCATCGACCACCAACCAGACCACAATCGGTGGTCGTCGCTCATCCCAGTAAGGCACGCCCTCTTCCCGGAACAGGCTCCGAACCCACAGGTCATCGAATTCAAAATAAGCCTCAGTCCCAGTATCGGAGTCACGATAGCTGTAAAGCGATAAGTGACGTGTTGCCTTTTTGACGGCAGCCGAAAAAGCGGGACGCTCTACAACTGTCTCATCGCCCGAGACACGAATAAGCATTCGGGTCATCGCCATCTCTGCCGCCTGATCCAGCGATGACTGACTGCGATCGTCAACGGGTATCGATTCGGCAAAGAACTCATTGGCTACTGCAGTGTCAAAACTCAAGAGCATCGACACAGCGAAAACAAGGGAGCACCGGTGTTTGATGAAATTGGAGATCATAGATTGAGTTTACCAGCGAAATTTGATTCGGTCGCTTTCATCCTAAGCGGGCGCTAAGTAAACTTCGCGTCTAGCAGATAACGATCACAGGCTCATACACACCATGACGGGACTGACCTACAAAGATGCAGGCGTTGATATCGACGCTGGTAATGAGCTAGTCGAGCGAATCAAGCATGTCAGTGCCGCGACGCGACGACCCGAGGTGCTCGGCGGAATCGGTGGTTTTGGAGCTCTATGTGAGATCCCAGAGGGTTATCGGCAACCCGTATTGGTATCGGGTACCGATGGCGTCGGCACCAAGCTAAGACTTGCAATGCAACTCAAACAGCACAGCACGATCGGAATCGATCTGGTAGCCATGTGCAGCAACGACATCGCCGTAGTAGGTGCCGAACCATTATTGTTCTTGGATTACTACGCCACCGGCAAATTAAATGTCGATATAGCGGCCGACGTCGTAGCCGGAATCGGTCGTGGTTGTGAACTAGCTGGTGCTGCCCTTGTCGGAGGCGAGACTGCTGAAATGCCCGGCATGTACGAAGGCGATGATTACGATCTCGCCGGCTTTTGCGTGGGCGTCGTTGAGAAAAATCAGATTATCGACGGCCACCGAGTGGCGCCCGGCGACAAAATCATCGCGTTGCCGTCATCAGGCCCACACTCCAACGGCTACTCGCTGATCCGCAAAATCATCGATACAAGCAATGCCGATTTGACTCAAGATTGTGATGGCGTGGCATTGTCGGAAGCCCTAATGGCACCGACCGAGATATACAACAAGCCGCTCCTTGCGTTGCAGCGCGAAATGCGCCCGCATGCACTGGCGCATATTACCGGCGGCGGTTTACTGGAGAACATACCCCGAGTGCTTCCCGAGGGCTGTTCAGCGAGTATCGACGCTCAGTCGTGGTCATTGCCTCCAGTTTTTCAATGGCTGCAGGCAGGGGGCAACGTCGAGAGTGCAGAGATGCTCCGAACCTTTAATTGCGGCGTGGGAATGGTGGTGATTGTCGCACCCGCCAAGGCCGACGCAGCGATGCAATTATTGAAAGAGCAGCAGGTTGATAGCTGGGTAATCGGTGAGATCCGCGACGGAAACCGCCAGGTCGAGATGGGGCTTTGATGCCCGGTGCGGAGCGACGCATTGTCATTCTAATCTCGGGCCGTGGCTCGAATATGGAAGCCATCTTGAATGCCTGTAAGAGCGGCTCACTGCATGGCACAGTAGCCGCCGTTATTAGTAATCGTCCCGACGCCAAAGGTCTCAGTACCGCGAGCGCAGCCGGTATAGAGACTAAAGCTATCGACCACAAAGCCTACGAATCTCGAGACAATTTTGATCGTGCGCTGGCCGATGCCATCGACTCCTATCGCCCCGACGTGTTGGTGCTGGCTGGCTTTATGAGAATTCTCACCGAGGGCTTCGTGGCGAAATTTTTGGGCAAAATGATCAACGTACATCCCTCACTATTACCGGACTATCCCGGTCTCAACACCCATCAACGAGCGATCGACAATGGCGATGAAGAAGCCGGTGCCACAGTGCATTACGTAACGGGCGAGCTCGATGGAGGGCCAGCGATTCTGCAGGGCAGCGTGAACATCCTCGACAACGATACAGCAGACGCGCTCGCCGCCCGGATTTTGCCCACTGAGCATCAAATGCTTGTCACTGCGGTTGGCTGGCATCTCGATGGCCGGCTGGCGCATTGCGAGTCTGGCGCCTATTTGGACAATTCGCGGCTACCACTGCGTGGTGTTAACTGGAGCACAGTAACATGATGCGATCCACCAAAAATAAAGTGCTCGCGACGATCAGGTGGTTATTTACCCTGTTGATGAGCGCCTTGCTGGCTCCAAGCAGTGCGCTGGCTGATACGCCACTAACGCCATTCGAGGCGACCTATGACACCCGTGCTCTTGGCATGAGTATGTCGCTGTCTCGCAAGCTCGGACTGGAGGGCGACACCTACACACTGTCGAGCCTTGGCAAAAATATGTTGCTAACCCTCAAGGAGCAATCCAGTTTCACGATTGAAGATGGCCAAGTGTTGGGACAGCGGTTTAAATCGGAGTCCAAAGCACTGAAAACACAGCGACGTGCTGTGAATTTTGATCGGTCAGCCGGTGTCATCGACAGCATGAAGCAGGGGAAATGGACGCAACATGAATGGCAACCGGGTCTGCTCGACCGATTCTCGCAGCAGCAGCAGATTCGCCTGACCCTGCTGGGGTCCGACACTCCCCCCGACCAACTCGCTTTTAACGTGGTCGATGGCCCCAAAGTAAGCGAAAAAATTTGGCAGCGCGTTGAGGCTGACCCAATCGATACGCCATTGGGACAACTTGAGGTCGTGAGTTATCGCGAGGTCCACGACAATCCAAAAAAGCGCGCGTCACGCATCTGGCTAGCACCTGGGTTGCAGTACCTCATGGTTAAAACCGAGCATATCGAGCGCTCGTCCAAGATACGCGTCAATATCGAGTCACTGAACTGGCTCGAGTAAGCGTGGTAGGATTTTCGAAGCGACGTGGGGAACGCTCTTAACTGAGCGACCGTCGCTTCAGGCTACGTTATCCCAACCCGCCCCTGACGCTTAGCATCCGGTTTCGGGTAGTGGATCTCTCACACCTCATCTAGTGCGCGGACTCGTTGAGATAGTGGTAGGACTGATTCAGAGGCCGACTGACTCAGCTGACTGCCTAAATTTGATAGCGCAGGGAATACAGCACTCCGATTTGTTTAGGCTTTGGGTAAGGTCACCCCGGTCTGTCCCTGATACTTACCACCGCGATCCGCATAGCTAGTTTCGCACACCTCATCGGACTCGAAGAACAGCATTTGAGCGACACCTTCGTTGGCGTAGATCTTCGCGGGCAATGTCGTGGTATTGGAAAACTCCAATGTCACGTGACCCTCCCACTCGGGCTCCAATGGTGTGACATTCACGATGATGCCGCATCGAGCATAGGTCGATTTACCGAGGCAAATAGTCAGCACATTGCGTGGGATACGGAAGTACTCGACCGTCGATGCTAGCGCGAAGGAGTTGGGAGGAATGACACAGACGTCGCTCTCGATATCGACGAACGAATCACTGTCGAAGTGCTTGGGATCGACAGTCGCCGAGTTGATATTGGTAAACACCTTAAATTCGCGAGAACACCGCACGTCGTAGCCGTAACTCGAGGTTCCGTACGAAATCAATCGATCGCCGTCTTTAGAACGCACCTGACCGGGCTCGAAGGGCTCGATCATGCCATGCTCTTGTGCCATTCGGCGGATCCATCGATCGGATTTAATACTCACTTCATTCCTTCCTTGTTGCGTTTTACCAAGCGTTAATCGGCCATGGTGATTGTTGGTGTCACCGGCACTTCCTGAGCCTTCAGTTGCTCCATAACCGCGACAAGCGCCTGGCGATAAGCCTCGGCTTCCGTTGAATCCGGCGCGGCTGTCACCAACGGAGCACCACCATCGCTCTCCTCTCGAATGCGCCGGGTCAGAGGTATATTCGCAAGAAGCTGCAGATTGTATTCATCGGCGAGATCAGCGCCACCATCGCTGCCAAAAATAGGATCTTCATGCCCACAGGCTGTGCACACATGAGTGGCCATATTTTGCACGACCCCTAGCACGGGCACTGTCACCTTTTCGAACATTTCGATCGCGCGGCGAGCATCGAGCAAAGCCATGTCCTGAGGTGTGGTGACCACTACCGCTCCCGCCACTTTGGCGCGTTGAGTCAGGGTCAGCTGAATGTCGCCAGTCCCCGGTGGCATATCGACAAACAGGACATCGAGCTCACCCCACTGGGTTAACTCGAGCATTTGCTGCAGCGCACCACTCGCCATAGGGCCGCGCCATACCATCGGGGTCTTTTCATTAGTCAGGAAAGCCATCGACATCGACCTGATGCCGTGAGCCTCCAGTGGCACTAGGAGTTTTTCGTCGATCACGTCAGGTCTGACATCATCGGTAAACCCCAGCATTCTCGACTGGCTAGGCCCGTAAATATCGGCATCGAGTAGGCCCACCTTGAGCCCGGCCTCTGCAGCAGCTGCCGCAAGGTTGGCCGTCACCGTCGACTTGCCAACACCCCCTTTACCAGAGGCCACGGCAACCACGAATTGAGTAGATGAGATTCCTTGCACAGAGTCCTGCTCCAAAAAACGGCGAGTATATATCAGCGCGCGGCCTCTGGGTGGCTCAATAAAAACAGGGACAAACGGTTCGATCTCAGCCATCCCTCGGCTACAATACGCGGCTTTTCGCCAAGGGCCTAGCTGCCAATGACATCGCGCAAAATTCTCGTGACCTCCGCTCTACCCTATGCCAACGGGCCTTTGCACCTTGGCCATATGCTCGAGCAGATTCAAACTGACATCTGGGCCCGATTCCAACGGAGTCGCGGTCATCACTGCCGCTATATTTGTGCAGATGACGCTCACGGCACAGCGATCATGCTGTCGGCAGAGGCTCAAGGCCGCACCCCTGAGGCGCACATTGCCGATATCCAAGTGCACCACCAGTCCGACTCCGAGGGGTTTTTGGTTTTTTTCGACAACTACCACTCGACCCATGCCGATGAAAACCTGAAGTGGTCAGAGAAGATCTTCACCACCCTTGAGCAGAACGGCCATATCGCCATTCGCAGCGTGATTCAGGCTTTCGATGAAGAGAAAGGTCTGTTTCTGGCCGACCGGTTCATCAAGGGTAATTGCCCGCGCTGTAAAGCGCCCGATCAATACGGGGATAATTGTGAAGCCTGTGGTGCGACGTACTCACCCATGGAACTGATTGATGCGGTATCGGCGCTGTCGGGAACACAGCCTGTCGAAAAAGCGTCGGACCACCTGTTCTTCACCCTAAGTGCCTTTCATGATCTGCTGGATGGCTGGGTGTCTGCCGACAACCTGCAGCCCGCAGTGGCCAACAAGCTAAGAGAATGGATTGATGCAGGTCTTCAGGACTGGGATATCAGCAGAGACGCGCCCTATTTTGGCTTCGAGATACCCGGCCACCCCGGCAAATATTTCTATGTCTGGCTCGATGCACCGATCGGCTACATCGCCAGCCATCAGAACTTCTGTGAGCGAAGCGGCGATGACTTTGATAGCTATTGGCAGTCAGGATCCGACGCCGAGCTCTACCACTTTATTGGCAAAGATATCATTAACTTTCATGGATTGTTCTGGCCGGCCATGTTGTGGAGTGCGGGCCTGCGATTACCGACCGCCATCTATGCTCATGGATTCCTAACCGTCGATGGCACCAAGATGTCGAAGAGTCGCGGCACGTTCATCATGGCCTCGACCTATCTCGAGCACTTGAATCCAGAGTACCTACGCTACTACTTTGCAGCAAAACTGGGTTCGGGTGTCGATGACATCGATTTAAATCTCGAGGACTTCGTTCAGCGCGTAAACTCTGATCTTGTCGGCAAGGTGGTCAACATCGCTAGCCGCTGCGCTGGCTTCCTGCGCAAAAAGTTTGATAACCAACTCAGCGTCGACTGCTCAGAGCCCGAACTGATCGGCGAGCTGATGGCGGCCGGAGACGGCATTGCCGCGCTTTATGAGGCGAGAGATTTCCAACGTGCAATGCGCGACATCATTGCGCTGGCCGATCGCGCTAATCAGTACATCGACGACAAAAAGCCCTGGGTCATGGCCAAAGAAGAGGGCCAAGAACAAGCGGTTCAAGACGCCTGCTCGGTCGGCATCAACTGCTTCCGCGTACTCATGACCTACTTAAAACCAGTCCTCCCGGCGATGGCGGAGAAGTCCGAGCAGTTCCTCAATGTGTCGCTGGATTGGGCCTTGCTCGATGCGCCCCTGGAGGCACATACCATCAGTGACTTCAGCCCCTTGATACAGCGTGTAGATCCGGCTTCGATCGACGCTATGGTCGAGGCAAGCAAGGCGTAAGGTATTCTTTACACCCACTGTCAGATCGCCTTAATTTTCTCTAATATGGGTGACCTAGAGAGTAGATGGGTAGCGTGAGCCCACTGGAGAATCATGTTCGGGGAATATGCAGCGTTATTGGTCGCTGCGGTACTGGTCAATAATTTTGTGCTGGTGCAATTTTTGGGTCTCTGCCCCTTTATGGGCGTGTCCAACAAATTGGACACTGCTATCGGCATGTCTGCGGCCACGACCTTTGTACTCACCCTGGCGTCTGTGTGCAGCTTTCTCACCTATGAGTATTTGTTAACACCTCTCGATCTCACCTACTTGCGCACGCTAAGCTTTATTTTAGTTATTGCGGTAGTGGTGCAATTCACCGAGATGGTCGTTCGCAAAACCAGCCCGCTCCTGCATCGAGTACTCGGCGTTTATTTGCCCCTGATCACCACGAATTGTGCGGTGCTAGGGGTTGCTCTGCTCAATATCAACCAGGCACATAACTTTATGCAGAGCTTGTTCTACGGACTGGGCGCGGCATTGGGTTTTTCGCTGGTGCTGGTGCTGTTTGCAGCAATGCGTGAACGTCTCGTGGTTGCCGACATACCAGAACCCTTTCAGGGCGCTGCGATTGGGATGATTACTGCCGGGCTGGCGTCCTTGGCCTTTATGGGCTTTGCGGGCTTAGTCTGATGCTTGATGTTCTTGTGGACTCACCGATTCTGCTCGCGCTCACTGCGATCGTGGGCATGGGTGTTGTGTTGGGCAGTCTGCTCGGATTCGCGTCGGTGAAGTTTGAGGTCGAAGGCAACCCGCTCAGCGACCAGATCAATTCCATATTGCCCCAGACGCAATGCGGCCAATGCGGTTACCCCGGTTGTCGCCCATATGCCGAAGCCATTGCTGACGGCGATGCGATTAACAAATGCCCCCCAGGCGGCGAGGACACCATTCAAGCACTGGCGAACCTCTTGGATGTCGAACCTGAGCCACTCGATGCTGAGCACGGTACTGAGAAAGAGCCATTGGTCGCTTATATCCGAGAAGCGGAGTGTATTGGTTGCACCAAATGCATTCAGGCCTGCCCTGTCGATGCGATTTTGGGCGCTGCAAAAGTCATGCATACCGTCATTGCCGATGAATGCACCGGCTGTGACCTCTGCGTTGAACCCTGCCCGGTCGACTGCATCGATATGGTTCCCAGGAAAACGGGTATTCGCCATTGGTCCTGGCCATTGCCTAACCCAGACAACTCACCTCTGGTGATCGCGTCGGATCGAAACGTGGACGTAGCCGCGTGAGGCAGATCCACGACATCCACGGTGGGATCCACCCGCCCGAGCGCAAAGAACTCTCGCGCCCCGGCAACGTTATCGACGGGCCGGGAACTGCTCAACTGGTCCTACCACTCAGTCAGCACATCGGAGCCCCGGCCAGTCCGGTTGTCAATATTGGTGATCAGGTGCTCGGAGGACAGATGATTGCCGAGGCCCAAGGCCCCGTGAGCGTTCCAGTCCACGCGCCAAGCTCCGGCACCGTAATCGCCATCGAATCGAGAGCCGTACCACATGCCTCAGGTATGTCGGATACCTGCATCGTTGTCGAACTCGATGGGCAAGATACGTGGACGCCGACCTCGGGCATAACAGACTGGCGTCAACACAACCGGCTAGAGCTGATGAACTGTGTGCGCCAAGCAGGCATCGCTGGCCTCGGCGGTGCCGGTTTCCCCACGGCCATTAAATTGGCTTCCGACCGCGATGAAGGCATTCACACCCTGATTATCAACGGCACCGAATGCGAGCCGTATATTTCAGCTGACGATACGGTGATGCAATGTTATGCCGAGGAGATCGTAGCGGGTGCAGAGATCCTCGCGCACATCGTCGGCGCTGAGACCATTTTGTTAGCGGTGGAAGACAATAAGCCCGACGCAGCGGCAGCTATGACCGCCGCAGCGCAGAACTGCGAGATGGCCGAGGTGGTCACCTTCCCCACCAAATACCCGTCAGGCGGCGAAAAACAGCTCATCGAAATCTTGCTGAACGCGCAGGTTCCCAGTGGTGGCATTCCTGCCGATATCGGTGTCCTGTGTCAGAACCCCAGCACTGCGATAGCGGTATTGGAGGCGATTACACTGGGCAAACCGCTGACCACCCGAGTAACGACGGTTACGGGCGAAGCGGTAGGTGACCCCGGCAACCGTCGTGTCATGCTTGGTACCCCTATCAAAGATCTACTCGGCCAAGCCGGCTTTGACTCAACCGCCGGCAATAGGGTGCTTCACGGCGGACCGATGATGGGATTTGCTGTGACCGATCTTGATATGCCGGTGGTTAAAATCACGAACTGCGTCTTAGCGCCCACGGCGGAGGAACTGCCCCCGCCGCAGCCGGCACAACCCTGTATTCGATGCGGACATTGCGCCGAGGCCTGTCCGGCCTCACTATTACCACAGCAGCTGTACTGGTACGCCCGTGCCAAAGACCACGAGCAACTCGAACGTCATAACCTATTAGATTGCATCGAGTGCGGCGCCTGTGCCTATGTCTGTCCTAGCCACATTCCGCTGGTGCAGTACTACCGATCAGCCAAGAGCGGTATCAAAGACGCGCAACAGGAAAAAATCCGCTCGGATAATTCTCGGGGTCGCTTCGAGGCGCGTCAGGAACGACTCGAGCGCGAAGCTACCGCTAAAGAGGCAAAACGGGCAGCGCGAAAAGCGGCAGCCGAAGCGCGAGCCGCCTCAGGCGAAGATCCCGTTCAAGCGGCTATCGAGCGTGCGAAGGCGAAAAAGGCAGAACAACAGGAAGCGGATTCATGAGTCTGCTTCACGTGTCATCACCCCACATCCACGGGCCCAATTCATCGGTCGAATCGGTGATGAAGCAGGTATTGCTCGCCACGATTCCCGGGGTAGTGGTGATGACCTATTTCTTTGGGCCGGGAACCCTGCTCAACATCCTGGTGGGTGGCGCCATGGCTCTGGCCTTTGAAGCCTGGGCGCTCTGGCTACGAGGCCGAGACTACAAAACAATTGTGCGTGACCACAGCATCGTTGTGACCTCGACCCTGCTGTGTATTGCAATCCCGCCCTACGCTCCCTGGTGGCTATTGCTTGTGGGTATCGGGATATCGGTTCTACTCGGCAAGCACGCCTTTGGTGGCCTCGGCTACAACCCATTCAATCCGGCCATGGTGGGCTATGTCGTTCTGCTGATCTCGTTCCCACTGCAAATGAGCAGTTGGACCGAGCCGCGCGGTATCGGCGAGGTGCCTGGTTTTGTAGACGCCATCACCGCGTTGTTTGTACCAGGTAGCTACGATGCCATTACCGCCGCCACACCTCTCGATCTTTTCCGGCAGAACGAAGGCATGATGTTCAGCGATCTGATGAGCGCGCGTCCCGAAATGATGGGCACCATCGCGGGCGTCGGCTGGGATTGGGTCAACCTCGCCTTTTTGCTCGGCGGTGTCTGGCTGTTGCGACAACGTGTTTTTACCTGGCACGCGCCGGTGGGCATGCTAGGAGCATTGGCACTGTGTGCTGTTATCGGCTTCGATGACGGCAGTTCAACCGGTGGCGGCTCGATGCTGTTCCACCTGTTTTCGGGTGCCACGATGTTCGGCGCGTTCTTCATTATTACCGACCCGGTAAGTTCCGCAGTCTCCAACCGCGGGCGGCTGATATTCGGTGCCTTGGTGGGCCTATTGGTCTATCTGATCAGAGTCCATGGCAACTATCCCGACGCCGTGGCCTTTGGGGTACTGATCATGAATTTTGCTGCCCCCTTTATCGACCAATACACTCAGCCAACAGTGTATGGCATGCGGCAGGAGACAAAGGAATGAGGATTGTCACCGCCAGCATCGTGGGTGGCGCCCTACTCGCCGGTTTCGCAGCAATAGGCGCAGGCTTGATCAGCTCGATTTACGAGCAGACCAAAGAACCGATTGCCGCAGCGGAGCGGGCAGCGGAAGCACGTCAACTGCTAGAAATCTTCCCCGCATCAACTCATGACAATGTGCTGATCGACGATACCTTTGACGTACTAGCCAATGACCCCCTACTGGCCCTGCGCGAAGTCGGAACCGGCTATCGTGTGCGCCAGTCCGATGAGGTTGTTGGCGTAATCCTGCCTTCGACCGCACGGGACGGGTATAGCGGTGATATCCGCTTGTTGGTGGGTGTCGACCGCAACGGTAGTCTTGCTGGCGTTAGGGTGCTCAGTCATCGAGAAACGCCCGGACTCGGCGATAAGGTAGAGCTCAAAAAGTCCGATTGGGTCCTGTCATTTGATGGCCGCTCACTTGAAAATCCATCGAGCGATGAATGGGCGGTCACCAAGGATGGTGGCGAGTTTGACGCCTTCACGGGCGCCACGGTGACACCACGAGCAGTGGTGAAAGCGGTGCGTGAAGCACTGCGTTACGCCGAAGAAAATACCGCTGATTTATTTGAAGCCAGCGACGCTATGGAGACTGAATCATGAGCACAATCAGCTATGGACAGCTCGTTCACAATGGTCTGTGGAAGAACAATCCTGCGCTCGTGCAGCTGTTGGGGCTGTGCCCTCTTCTTGCGGTCACCGCTTCAGTGGTGAATGCACTGGGACTAGCCGCCGCCACCTTATTCGTACTGGTGACGTCCAATCTCTGCGTATCACTGATCCGAAATGTCGTCACCGATTCGATTCGACTACCTGCCTTTGTACTAATCATCGCGGCGGCAGTCACCGGCACCGAGCTACTGATGCAAGCCTACACCTATGAGCTATACCAAGTACTCGGGATCTTTCTGCCGCTGATTACCACGAATTGCGTGATTCTTGGTCGTGCCGATGCCTTCGCGGCCAAGAATCCGCTGGGACCGGCGCTAGTTGATGGGCTGATGATGGGCGTTGGCTTTGGCGCGGTTTTAGTGGTCCTCGGAGCAATTCGAGAGTTGCTTGGAACCGGTATGTTGTTTGCCAACATGGATTTATTATTCGGCGCACAGGCTGCCAGCTGGACACTTGTGATCGCGGAAAACTACGTGGGCTTTTTGCTCGCTATTCTTCCTCCAGGCGCATTCATTATTACCGGACTGCTAATTGCCGCCAAAAATATTATCGATACCCGTATCGAGCGACGTAAGCAGATCGAGGTGGTAACCGCGGGTAATAAACGAGTGCGCGTGACGGGTGACGTGGCTTAGCTCGCGCTATCCCCGAGTACCAAGGTGTTTAAAATCTCATCGACCGAGGCATCATCGAGCCCTGCATCGTCCTCATGACAGAGATAGCTCATGTACAGCAACACCGACCCGGCGCCGACATACCATTCTCTGATCGACGCATCGCTCTCAGAAAAAAACCCCGTAACTCCGTTAAAAGCGCCTGTGGTTGCGGCTGACCAAGTCTCAACCTCGGGCGATTCTTCGGTTGCCATCGCGACCAGCTCGTCTGGAGTCACCACGCCAGACTCTTTACACAGTGCGGTAATCACTAACTCACCAACATCGTCCTGATCAACGATCCGAACGCTATTTTCTTCGTGACTGGCAGCCCACTCCACAGGCAAAATCAAACACCAGTAATCGGTTTCAAGTACTTTCATGATGGGCTTGTCGCGCTCGGGTTCAATGATTTTCGCATAACCAGTGCGTCTTCGCGCCCCTGTGCTCCGCGATAATACCCGCGCCGCCGCGACTCGAGTGAAAATCCCAATCGTTCATAAAGCGCAATCGCCGCACTGTTGGTCTCTCGGACATCGAGGAAGATATCGGTACGCTCCTGAGTCAACAAATTAGGAGTTACGGTGTCGATTAGATGACTCGCTATCCCTTGGCGCCGATAGGCGTCTGCCACTCTGACATCGATAATCTCGACAGCATCATCACTCAGCAATAGCCACAGGACGCCAACCACTTCACCATGAATATTGACTCGAAATGCGCGGGTGTGAAGCTTCTGCAAGAGCTGAGACAGCGCTTCAAAGGATGGACCATCGGTATGGTCATAAAAGCTCGCGAGCTCTGACAAATCATCAACGCCGATCTCAATGACCTGCATTGCGAGTACGTCAGCTAGTCAGCGTCCGCAGGGGTTTGAGGGCTTCCCATGCGGTTGCCTTGAGCTGGGGGTTTTCGAGCATGGCAAGCGTCGAGGGAATTAGGACACCCGCGTCCGCAATCCTTGCCGGCAAGTAATCACAGGGTCCCATTGCAATCACGCGCTTGGCTTCATGGTCGCGGGCCAAACGTTGAATTAGCCCCTGCAATGCCTGAGCTGCACTATCGCTATCGCTATTGAGGGCCGATGCACCAGCCGGCGGCCAATCAAACTGCTGATGATTAACCGAAACGCTCGAACCCGACACAGCGCGAGCCATAGCGGCCACCAGCGCTAGCTGATCTTGGCGGATTAAGCCATCCGCTATTTGCTCCACCCACAAGAAGGGGCCGGCAGCGACCAACACCATAGAAAACTGCACGGACTCCGACTTTCTCGCTGCTGGTTGAGACTTGGTCTCTGCGTCCACCCGAGGAGTCGATGCGATTGTCGGAGCAATCGGAGGCCTAGAAACGTTAGGTCGAGCCGCGTCAGCGCTTGCCACCGACTGCTTCGCTATGGGCTCCTGCTTAGGTAGGAGTTTCCGCACTGACGGCTTAGCACCCGCGACATCTCTAATCGATACCAACGAGGGTATCCCCATGGCCTGCAAAGCCTTACGGCGTGCCATTTCAACCCGAAGCTCGTTATCCGTAGCTGTCGGCATGTTGTCGTTTTCAGCTGACATTACGGCAGTGTCGCATGCATGATCAAGTGACGCCAGGCGCACTGGTGGGCGTGGCAGGCTATGCGCTCGGGACATTTATAGGTACAGCGCTATTTCAGTTCTGGTAGGTCCTATCCTGAGTTAGCACTCGAGCCAAGACGGCTTGGCCTCTTCCCATGAAACAGCGATAATAAACGTATGGTCTTTATTCACGACCGTCGCGTAATAACCTAACCTAATAATTGTTGCGACCCGGCATCTCTACTATGAATGACATTGCGTCAGAATTCGTTGAACCCGCATTCGAGTACTACTTAGTCGACGAGCCCAAACTGACTTACGAGTCGCCTGATGATGGGCCGCTCGCGCGTGCGTTTGTGCGACTTCTGGAGCGAGTATTAGGGCGCAACAAGATGGAAGAGCATTATCAGGGACTTAAAGATCGCAACTTATCGCCCAAAGATTTCTTCCACGAAGCCTTCAAGCTGACAAATATCACGCTCGATGGCGACATGTCGCAACTCGACAACCTCCCGAAAGAAGGGCCGGTGTTATTTATCGCGAATCACCCTTTCGGTGTCATCGACGGCTTAATCATGTGCAAAATTGCGCTAGATTACGCCAACGATTTTAAGGTCGTCATCAACTCATTGCTGTGTCAGGACCGCGATTTGGTCCCGCACTTTCTCCCGATCGATTTCTCCGAAACCAAAGAAGCAGCTAAGCGAAATGTTAGATCAAAGCAATTATCCGGTCAGGCACTCGCAGATAATATTCCACTGATTCTGTTTCCATCGGGTATGGTGTCTACCGCATATGCGCCTGGCTTTGGCAAGGTGGTTGATGCGCCATGGACGACCTTTATTGCCAAATTGATCATGCAATATCAGCCGACCGTGGTTCCTGTATTTTTCCATGGGCAGAACACGCGGCTTTTCCATGTCGCATCGAACATCGCTGAGCCATTCCGAATGGCGATGCATATGCGCGAGGCCCTACTTCGATTCGGCACAACCATTTCGCTGGATGTGGGTGCGCCGATCACGCCCGAGGAATATGCCGATATCGATGGTCGGCAAGCGATGACCGAGCATTTCTACAATATCGTGCAGAACACCCGGGTAGCACGCTAAATCAATCGGCAGGCGGCTCGTCGTCTCGACTGATTCGCATGAGCCAAAATGCCAAAGCCGCGCCGACAAAACCGAAAACGGCGACACCACCGAAGTAAATCTGGAACCCCAGTGGCCCGGGGTAAGCAGTTGTGAGTTGGGTATTGATCCACGGCAAGTAGATTTCGGGGGTATACCCCAGCATCGAAACTAGTCCTATCGCCAACCCCATGCGCTCTGGCGGGATATTACAAGTCCGAAAGGTGGCCCAGTAAATACCTCTGACGCCAAAAACAAGCGCCGATGAGCCCGCGACAACGCATACGAGCATGGCCCAAGGAGCACTCGATGGCATCGCTATCAGCGCGAATAAGGATAAACCACTCACTGCCAATAAGACGCCAAGCGATCGCACGGGGTGAAAACGATCACCCACAAAACCAGCGATGACGGCGCCTAAGGGCCGCATCCAAAGTCTAACCGTCGTGAGGCCGCCAACGGCCACCGCGCTCAAGCCGAACTGCACCTGCAGATAATTCGAATAGGAGTAAGTGGCATAGAACATCTGATAGCCCGCAAGGATGCAGAGTGCTACCAACCAGATTCTAATATTGCGCAACAAACTGCCGAGATCTCGTAACGTCTGACTGAAAGAAGCACCGCTCGACTCAGGTCTCGCTGCCTCACCCGATTGACCCGAGCTGCTATCTAGAATCAACCACAGTAGTGGTCCCGTCACTAGACAAACACTGCTGTAAAAATAGATGACCTGAACCATCGCACTTTGATCACTGACATCTAAGGACGATAAGGCGTACGCAAACCAGGCCACCGCGATGCTAGCCAACAGCGCTTCAAATAAACCCCGTCCAGCCTCCAGCAAGCCAAAATAGCGGGCCTGCAAATGGCCCGGCGCAAGTAATGCGACCCCTTTCAACAGCGCCGACCAGAAGGTCAGACCTGTGGTCACGCCCCAAGCGCCGAAGATGATTAAAAGCTGACTCGGTGAGGGGATTTGGGCATACCAAACGCCGAGAAGCCCTGTGGCGAAGACGGAGAATGACAGCAATACTCGTGGCGTAAAGCGATCGGCTACCCAACCACTGGGTACATAGCTGAGAAAAAACATGATGCCCAAAATGCTCGAGTGCTGATTCAACTGCGCAAGGCTGATATCAAACGTGGATAGCAGGGTCAGTTCGAAATTCTGGCGAAGGTATAGCAGTGGGTAAATCGAGCCCCCTGCCACGATAAACAGAGTCAATCGAATATAACGGAGCAACTCCGAACCGCCTTCCGGTGGGTTATTTTCTGATGTCATAGCACCAGGATAACGCGCCAAACCGAGCCCGTCTCTCCCTATTGAGAGTCAAGCGGGTCGGTTTTTACGACAATCAACCGAAACGGTGTCGTGTCCGGTTGGCAATAGCCACTAAGGACAGCATGACAGGCACCTCAACTAGTACACCCACCACAGTTGCGAGCGCGGCGCCCGAATTCAGTCCAAACAGGCTTATCGCTACCGCGACGGCCAACTCGAAAAAGTTGGAAGTGCCAATCATCGCGCAAGGTGCCGCAACGTTATGAGGCACCCGCCAGATCCAAGCCGCTCCATAAGCCACCGCAAAGATTCCATAGGTTTGTATCAAGAGCGGAATCGCGATCAGCACGATCGCGAGGGGCTTTTCAAGTATGGTTTGCGCCTGAAACCCAAATAGCAATACAACCGTGGCTAATAGCCCCAGCATGGATGCCGGTTTGACCGCACCCAGAAAGTTATCCAGCGCCGAGTTGCCCTTGCGCAGAAGGAGCGCGCGCGCAATGACACCGGCCACCAGTGGCAAAACGACATACAGCAAGACTGAATATAAAAGCGTATTCCAAGGTACCACGACTTCCGAAATACCCAGCAAGTAGGCAGCGATTGGCGCGAAAGCCACAATCATGATCAGGTCGTTAATCGACACCTGAACCAAAGTGTAATTCGGATCCCCTTTGGTTAGCTGACTCCACACAAATACCATGGCAGTGCACGGCGCCACCCCGAGTAGAATCATGCCAGCGATGTATTCTGAAGCGGTCTGTGGGTCGACCAAATCGACAAAAACGATGCGAAAGAAAAACCAACCCAGTAAGGCCATGGTGAACGGCTTTATGAGCCAATTGACCACTAGAGTAATAATCAATCCCTTTGGTCGACGTCCTACGCCGTTAATCGAAGAAAAGTCGACCTGAACCATCATGGGAAAAATCATGACCCAAATAAAAATTGCGACAGGGACATTGACCCCGGCGTACTCGATCGAGGCAAATAGCCGAAAGACTTCGGGCACCACCGAACCTAGAAAAACCCCAGTCACAATGCAAAGGGCGACCCACAGTGACAAAAAGCGTTCGAATAAACCCAAAACCGTGCTCCGTCTTCTACTCAGCTAAAAAAAATATGTATGCAAGGGATACCCGCTTAAAGTAACCGAAATCCTGTTACATTTTTTCGATTCCCACCAAGCTTTATCGCAAAACCACTCGAACCCGACGTGATGATGGATGCAATTTTCCAAGCGTTGCGAGAGCATCAACAGGCCTAGATCTCTAGGTGCGAGCTAACCCGTTGGCAGAGATCTATGGCTGACTAGTATCCTCACATTCACTAGGCAATTGCATTTGACCTCCACCTGCTCGATACACAGAAAACTGATCAAATAGCTCTGTGCCGGATAATTCCCGTCCAGGTATTTTGCATCTCGGACCCTCGGGGACTTCTAATGTTAAACACCGATGAGTAGAGTAAATCAGGCACTGGAGTAACCTAGGCGAGCGGGGAGTTCAACCGATGACCAACTGGCAGAAAATAAAAAGGGTTCTTTTCAGTCCTTACGGGGTGCTAACCGTCCTGACTCAATTACTCGTTTTGTACGCTCTTTCTTTCTTTGAGTTTCCCACAAAGGGGGGGCAACAAAGTAGAGACAATCCCCTCTACATCGTCATTTATTTTTCGGTGTTGTTATTTCCGTTCGGCATTTTCTTCTGGGGTTGGGAAAAATTTGAGGACAAAGATCGTCAGCGTAGGCTAGAGGACAACCCTCACCTCAAAAGAGAACTTAAGGAAGGTGAAAGTCTGATTGATTTTCTTTACGAGAATGAGCACGAAGAGGAAATGTAATTAGTGGTGGAGAGGGTTAGGACAAATGCACATAACATTATGAAGGGTTGGCGACGTTAACCCTGGTCTACTCAAAAGGGGTTAACGCCACCCAGAAGGCTTGTCGACACGCCTCGTGCTAAGCAAGTTTGCCCATCGCACTAACCAAGACCTCGATATCATTGGGCGTATTGAACACCTGTGGCGTGATTCGAACGCAGGCACCGCCATTAAGACCGTCGCGCATCACGGTGAACACACCGAACTCCGCTTCGAGTCGCTTTTGAAGCGAGACG
>MDTB01221730.1_pt1 | contig 25555 bp, 20 predicted proteins | sample 811161 | NCBI WGS metagenome assembly MDTB01 (sample SAMN05326650, study PRJNA326480) | marine metagenome | isolation source: seawater | place: Mediterranean Sea | collected 2009
CCACCACCACCGCCAGAAGGTGATATGGGACCAGGACCAGATCCATTATTTGGAGACAGTGGACCAGCGGGTGGACCACCTCCAGGGGATCCAGCAGGACCTCCTCCAGGGGATCCTATGATGGGACCAGATGATGGACCAATGGGACCACCACCAGAAGGTGATATGGGACCTCCACCGGAAGGTGATATGGGTGAAATGCACTCACATATGGATGATGCAGGTGCACACCATGGACCAGACCCTGAAGGACCAGATGGACCTCCTCCAGGAGCAGATATGGATGGTGATGGAATGGCTCCACCGCCGCCGCCTGATGATCCTACTGACGATGTAGTCTAAAGATCATATTAGTTAGTTATAAAACCCCCTGAATAATTATATCAGGGGGTTTTTTTTATGTTATTCATTAAATTTAGCTTTTCTCTCTAATTATTCTATATTTGCCTTCACTATCAGATGATATATCTAATGAGGTTGGCTAAGATTTAACCAATAAATATGTAGGGGGCTTTTTTTATTTGTTTTTAATTCCCTATATGATTAAATGAAGATATGGAAGCTATACGTGGTTCTCAAAAATCATTAATTTTGGTTGCAAGACAATTAGGTATTCATATTGGACCTAATGATATTCCTGAAAGATTTAAAATAGATGATAGAGAACTCTCTCTAAAAGAAATGTGTGAACTGGCAAGATCTTTTGAGTTGAAAGCGAAAGCTACAAAAATTAATGAAAACGAACTCTTAAAGCTTCTTTCAAAAAAACAACAAATATTGAAACTAAAAAATGGTAGATACATAATTGCCTTGCGAGCGATAACTGGTGATGATGATAAATCTGTTTTGTGTTTGGATGCTGGTATATCTAACCCAAAACCTCAACAAATACCTCTAGATGAATTAGGTAAAGGCTGGGATGGTTCTGTAATACTATTAAAAGCTAAATTAAAGATTTTTGAGGAAACAAGTGAGTTGAAAATTGGATGGTTAATTGGAGAATCATTTAGAAATAAATCAGTTGTCATCCAAGTTGTTATTGTAGCATTAATTCTTAATATTTTTGCAGTTATTCCTGCAGTCTTTATGATGCTCGTTCTAGATAAGGTTGTAAATTATGAGGCTTATTCAACATTATATGTAATAACCTCAGGCGTTGTAGTTGCGTATATTTTTAATGGAATCCTGGGGTACTTAAAGTCTTATTTGCTTGACTTTTTTTCTCAAAAAATTGAGGCAAAACTCTCTGTTAGAGTCTTTGAAAAGTTGGTTAGCCTACCTATGCAAAGATTTCACAGAGAATCTTTAGGTTTTAGAAGATTTACTTCACAAATAGGTCAAATTAAAACATTATTAACTCAAAAAGTTCTTTCAACTGGATTAGACTCAATTAGTCTCTTGGTTTTTGTTCCAATTCTCTTCTTTTATAGCCCGCTTCTATTTGGTGTTGTTTTATTTTTTAGTTTGTTGGGTGCAATTGCTTCGATGTTTTATTCAAAAAAGCAAAGAGATGCAATGGGCGGACTTGCAAAAGCTGATGCTCAAAGGCAAGAATTTATTTCAGTTTGTGTAAATGGTATAGAAAATGTTAAAGGCTTAGCCTTGGAGCCTGGTTTAAAAGACGAATGGAGGAACATTGAAGCTAATTACATATCAGCTTCAGATGAAATGCAAAGAAGATCTTCTATTTTAAACAATATTACTTCCACCATAAATCAACTAATGACTGCAATGGTAATCTTTGTTGGTGTACATCTAGTTTTCTCAGGAGGTCTTTCAGCTGGTATTTTAGTTGGTTTTAATATGCTAGCAGGAAGAGTTTCTAGACCAATTATTGATTTAGTAACCTTAAAAACTGAAATTACTAAGTTAGTGCAATCATTACAAATTGTTTCAGGAATTGTTGATGCTAATTCGGAAACCACTGTAAGAGGTCAAAAACCCCAGCTAATGGGACAAATTAATTTTAAGAAAGTTGAGTTCAGTTATGATGATGAAACCAAGGTTCTAAAAGAAGTAGATTTAGAAATTGCTCCTAGACAAATAGTTGGAATCACTGGAAAAAGTGGTTGTGGCAAAAGTACAATGGCAAAGTTAATTCAAGGTTTATATAGACCACAATCAGGTATAGTTGCACTGGACAACATTGATCTGAGATTACTTGATTTGAGTCACATAAGATCTCAAGTGTCATTGGTAAGTGCTGAAAGCTATTTTTTTCCTGGTACAATTAGAGAAAATATTTCAAGACCAATGCCAAATTCTTCAATGGATAGAATTACATGGGCTACAAAAAAAGTATTTGCTCATGAAGAGATTGAATCTTTTCCAGATGCATATGAAACCTTTTTAGAAGAAAATGCATCAAATATCTCCACAGGCTTAAGACAAAAATTTGCAATAGCAAGGGCCTTAATTAGAAACCCAAGAATATTAATTCTTGATGATGCAATGAGTGGATTTGATGTGGACAGTGAAATTAAACTTTATGATGGTTTACCTGATATAGCATTGGGAAGAACAGTTGTTATTGTGTCAAATAGGCTTTATCATCTTAGACTTTGTAATAAAATTTTTGTTTTAAATAACGGAAGAATTTCCCAGCAAGGTTCATTTGAAAATTTGAAGAATGAAACAGGCTTTTTTAGTGAAACTTATAAAAAGCAAACTTCTATCTTAGGTGAATTTACAACAAATAAAATTTTGAAAAAGGCTGTTTAAAATGAGTAAACAGAGAAAATCTTCACAACCAGCATTAAGAAACTTAGCAGCTGGAGACGTTTTGTTCAGAGAAGGTGAAGTAGGTGACTTTGCGTATCAAGTTGTCAAAGGAAAAATTGAAGTTTGTAAATTTAATGGTGATGAATACGTAACACTTTCGATTTTAGAAAAAAATGCTCTCTTTGGTGAGATGGCTTTAATAGATAAACAACCCAGAAGTGCAATGGCGCGAGCTGTTGAAGAAGCAGTTGTCAAAGAAATAGATAAAGAGGCATTATTAGGTTACCTCAAAAACTCACCACAAACAGCTTTTAATATGATGCAACAGTTAGCAAGCTATGCAAGAAATGCAAATGAAAAGCTATCTGTTGATGCCTTTAGTTCTGATTCAGATGTAAATGAAAGTGATGATAATAATGATAAAAAAGAATTATCCGAAGAAGAAAAGAAGAAAAAGATAAATTCAGAATTAATGAATGAGTTGCTTGATGAGTTTGATGATGACATTGATCGAATAAAATCTAGAGCAGTCCCCAAATCTGTAAAGTATTCAGTTTACTCTTTTGCTTTTTTAGTATTTTTTTTAATTCTTTGGGGATCTATATCAGAAGTGGATACAACTATTACTGCATCTGGAAAAATAACAACAATTGTTCCAAATGTTGAGGTTCAATCAAATTTTGATTCCGTTGTCAAAGATATTTATGTCAAAAAAGGACAAAGCATAAAAAAGGGGGATGCTCTTCTTACTTTTGATTCAACACTTCAAAAAGCCGATAAAATGAAACTGAGCTATCAACTAAATGTAATAAACTCTAAAATAGACAGGTTAAAAAAACAATCATTACTGAGATCAAATGTTAGTGTTAGTAGTCCAAAAGATGAAAGACAAAATAAAATTTTTAAAGATAAAAAGGATCAATATTTAGCTAAAATGGCATCTCTAAATCAACAAATCTCTTCCACAGAAGATGATTTAAAATATGTGAAGGAACAATTAGATATACAGAAACAACTTGAAGATTCAAAAAAAGAACTGTTTGATCTTGACCTTGTTGCTGAATCGCAGGTTTTGGCTGAAAGAAATAAAAGATTATCCTTAGAAAAAGAGTTCACAAAAACAAGTAATAAACTTAGTGAACTTAAATCCAACAGAAAAGAATATACAAGTCAGTTTTTTGGTGGAATCAATGATGAACTTGTTTCATTAGAAGATCAACGAATGAGTATGCAAGAAGATTTGAAAAAACTAGAAAGACAACAAACGGATGTTGTTGTTCGAGCGCCATCAAACGGAATGGTGCTTGATCTTCACTCTCTTTATGCCGGTGCAGTTATAACTAAAGGAAAAAGCGTGGTAACACTTGTACCAACTGGAGTTGAATTACTTACTGTTTTCGATGTAGACCCATCCGATATAAGTAAATTGATTCCTGACACATCCGTGAAGATACAGTTGAATGCTTTACCAGCACAAAAACACGGAGAATTAAAAGGTAAACTTATTTATGTTTCTGCAGATACTATTGACGAAGATGTTGATGGAAATTCTGGTAATTTTTATAGAGCACGGGCTCAAATCACCGGAAATGAACTTAAAGATACACCACCAGGGTTTAATCTAATGCCAGGAATGAAAGTTTCTGGAAAATTTAGAGTTGGGAAAAGAAAACTTATTACCTATTTTATATATCCTTTAATAAGGACAATAGGTAATAGTTTTGCGGAGCCATAAAATGAAATTAAAATTGAGTTTTAGGCTGGTAGTTACTTTACTTTCAATAATCGCTGCAGTTATTTTAGGTGGGATAAGGATTATCGATCCACAAATCGTTGAAGTAATGAGACTCAAATATTTTGATCAACTTCAAAAGAAATACCCAAGGTCTACTGATGGTCAAACCTATTCTGTTATAGTCGATATTGACGAAGCATCCCTTCGGGAAATTGGTCAGTGGCCTTGGCCTAGAACAGTTTTAGCTGATCTTTTTCAAAAGTCCAAAGAATCAGGCATGTTAGTTCTTGGGCTGGATGTATTATTTGCTGAAAAAGACAGAACATCTCCAACCTTAATAGCTAGAGATCTAGAAAAAAGAAATCCAAAAGTAGCTGATATTCTCAAAAAACTTCCATCCAATGAATCTATTGCAAGAGATGTGATGAAAAACTTTCCAACTGTTATTGGTCACTCTGGTCTTGATGTTACTGGTGATGCTGAAAGGGATGATATAAAGGACACATCCGTTAAAGTTTTTTTAGGTAAGAACAAAGATCCTAAAAATTGGTTAATATCTTATCCTGGGTTATTGGCCAATGTTACTGAATTTGAGCAAGCAGCATCAGGTGCAGGTACCGTATCTGTCGCCGAAGAGCCAGATGGTATAATAAGGCGTGTGCCTTTAATCTCAGATGTTGCAGGAACTGTAAGGCCAACACTTGGTTTAGAAATGATTAGAGTTGCATTTCAAGGAAATAGTGTTGCAACTAGAACTGGAATCAATGGTGTAGAAGAAATTATTATTCAAACAAAGGCAATAGGTAATGCAGCAATTCCTACAGATGAAAATGGAAGAGTTTGGATTTATTATGGTGAATCAGATTCAATTAAAAAAGAAAAAAGATATTATGTTAGTGCAGCAGACATAATCAAAGGAAGAGTTGGAAAGGAAAGACTTCAGGGAAAGTTAGGAATTTTAGGAACATCAGCAACTGGTCTTAAAGATATACGATTTACACCAGTTGAAGACAGAATGCCAGGTGTTGAAATACATGCTAATCTTATTGATACAGTCATATCTGCTATATTATATTATACCTCAAAAAAGAATGCTGATATCGCTTATAAAAAAGCAATTCAAAATGGAATGACTGAGGAGGAAGCGCAAAATGAAAAAAACAAAGTAAAGATTAGTGGTTCTCCATTTTTAAAGTCAGGAACAAACATGAAGTTTTATGAGGGAATTTTTACAATATTTTTAGGCTTTTTTATAACAATTTCTGCACTCAGATTTGGTCCTATCGTAAATATTTCTCTATTAGTGTCAGTTATAGGAGCTGCCTTTTATTTAAGTTTAAAACTTTTTTTAGAAGAAAAAACCCTATTTGACCCAACTTTTGCCGGTGTTTCTACTTTTTTAATATATTTTGGAAATACATTTGCAAATTATTTAAGAGATGCAAATGAGAAAAAACAGATTCGCGGAGCTTTTTCACAATACCTTTCCCCTGCTTTAGTAGAACAACTAGCTGAAGATCCTGAAAAATTAGTTTTGGGAGGAGAAACAAAAAAAATGACATTTTTATTTTGTGATGTAAGGGGATTCACAACTATTTCAGAATCTTTTAAATCAGACCCACAAGGTTTAACTAAATTAATAAATAGATTTTTAACTCCTCTCACCAATGAAATTATTAATGTTAATGGCACTATTGATAAGTACATGGGAGATTGCATCATGGCGTTTTGGAATGCTCCAATTGATGTTGACGGTCATGAAAAGATGGCTTGCGATGCTACACTTAGAATGCATGCAGTAATGAAAGATCTTAACGCTGAAAGAGAAAAGGAAGCAAAAGCTGAAAATAAGAAATACTTAGAGTTAAAGATTGGCATAGGACTAAATACTGGTGGATGTGTTGTTGGAAATATGGGCTCTGATCAAAGATTTGATTACTCCGTGCTTGGTGATTCTGTAAATTTAGCTGCCAGACTTGAGGGGCAATCAAAAAGTTATGGTGTTAAAACAGTAATTGGACCTGAAACTAATGAAAGTGTTAAAGATTTATATGCAACTCTTCAATTGGATATGATTGCAGTTAAAGGAAAAAAAGAAGCCGTAACAATATTTACATTAGCAGGTGATTTAGAATTTAAAAAAAGTAGTGAATTTAAAGCATTGGAGGAAAAGCATAAAAATATCTTAAAAAATTATTTTGAACAACAATGGGATAAATGTTTAAAAGAAATGAGTTTAGCAAAAAGTCTTTGTAATAATTTAATGAATGAATACTATGAAATAATGACACAAAGAATTGATGAATATAAAATTTCCCCTCCCCCAAAAGATTGGGATGGTGTCTACGTTGCAACAAGTAAGTAAAATATGGCGCTCAATAAGAAAAGAATTTTACCTGATGAATATGTTGTCAAACAGGGAGATGAAGGAAGTACTGCTTTTTTAATAATATCAGGTGCTCTAAATGTTGAAATTGATGGAAAAAAAGTTGGAAAAATGGAATCAGGTGAGATTTTTGGAGAATTATCCCTTATTTTAGGTGAAAAAAGAAAAGCAAGTATAAAGGCAATAGTACCAACTGAAATTATAGAAATAAAAAAAAATGCCCTTGAAGCGATTCTTCTGTCAAGTAATATAGAATTGCACAAAGTAATTCAACAAATGTCAAAGGAATTAGGAAAAAATAGTGATCATAAACTACCGATAACTCAAAAAGATTTAAAAGAACTTGTTAAAAAATCCCCTGATGTAATCCGTGCATTGGCTTTACAGTTGCATTATCGTCTATCTCAAAGGATATTTCATTGAAAAAAATAACACATGGTCAAACAACCAAAATTCTAATGCTTGAAGACGAAGTTTTATTTAATCAAGGAGATGAAGCGAATAAAGCATATATGGTTGTTGCTGGAAGACTTTCAGTAGAGGTTGACAAAAACGCAGCTGGTTATATGGGAGATGGAGAAGTCTTCGGAGAATTAGCACTATTACTTAATCAGAAAAGAAGTGCAACGGTAAAGTCTGTAAAACCCACAGAATTAATTGAAATTAATAAAGAAGGTTTAGAATTAATACTTAATTCAGCATCAGGTATAGTAAAAGAGATGATTTTAAAACTTTGTGAGGAGTTATCCAAAAGAACAGAATTTCAAAAAGTACCATTTACTTTAGAGGAATTAAATTCTAAAGTTGATTGTGAAAACGAGTTGATCACAAAATTAGCCCGACAAATTTTTTATAGACTTGATAAATCAACATCGCATGTAGAATAATTGTTTTTATTACAAACTTAATATGTTACTTTAAATTATGAAATATTCTGAATTTTTACATGAGTCCGAAGTTAATCATAGAAGCATTAGCTATAATAATTTAACACCTAAACCATCTAAAGGTAAATCTTTAAAACCTGAAAAAATAAATGTTGGCGCAGCAAAAGCCATATCTCTTTTAGCTCCCTACACTTATGTAAGAATTCTTGAACAAGTAAAGGCAGTTGTTCCATTGGCTGCATATTTATTTTTATTCCAATTACTAATTCTTAGACAGCCAATAGCTGAGGCTTCTACTATCTCTCTTGGTTTAGTTGCTGTTATAATTGGTTTGGCGATTTTTATGGAAGGACTTAAAACAGGTCTTATGCCCTTTGGAACAATAATAGGTGATACACTCCCTAAAAAAGCTTCTCTTTTTGTTGTTTTAATAATTATTGCAATTCTTGGTGTAGGTGTTACCTATGCAGAACCAGCAATTGGCGCATTAAAAGCCTTTGGTGCATCTGTAAACCCTCAGGAAGCTCCTTATTTGTACGAAATTTTAAATAACAGAAGTGAAACTCTTGTGGTTATGGTAGGAGCAGGTGTGGGTATAGCAGCTGTTATTGGTACAATTAGATTTGTAAGAGGCTGGTCACTAAAACCTCTGATTTATTTAGCTTTAGCTCCAACAATAGCCTTAACTATTTACGCATGGACAAACCCTGATCTAAGGACAATATTGGGATTGGCATGGGATTGTGGAGCCGTTACAACTGGCCCAGTCACTGTTCCACTTGTTTTGTCTCTGGGTATTGGTATTGCTGCCTCTGCTGGTAAGGGTGATTCCTCACTTTCAGGTTTTGGCGTAGTAACCATGGCTTCTCTTTTCCCTATCATTGCTGTCTTAATTTTAGCTATCTACGTTTCACAAACAACAAGTGTTGACGAAATTATTTCAATGGCTTCAATGGCAGCAAGTAACTCTATAGGTGACGATACTTCTATATGGACACAAACACCATATGCAGAGATAAGAGGTGGAGTTCAAGCAATATTTCCTCTAGTTATATATTTAATGATAGTCCTTTTTGTAATTCTTAAATCTAAACTTCCTAACAACTTGGTAACCACTTATGGGCTTGCTTTATCAATAATAGGAATGTGTGTATTCAATATTGGATTAACCTATGGACTTGGCGCAATTGGAGGTCAAGCTGGATCAATTCTTCCTGCAGCTTTCATGGAAGTTTCATTAAGTGAAGTATCACCAATTTATAATGAAATTTTAGGTCTCACTATTGTTATTCTATTTGCCTGGTTATTGGGTTTTGGTGCTACATTAGCTGAACCAGCCCTAAATGCCTTGGGTTTGACGGTACAAGAGTTAACCAACGGTGCTTTTAAAAAATCAATGCTTATGTATAGTGTTGCCGGTGGAGTTGCTTTTGGAATAGCATTAGGAGTTGGTAAAATTGTATTTGCTTTTGACTTAGCAACTGTTTTAATTCCCCTATATTTATTGGCAGTTGTATTGACTTATTTCTCTACTGAAGAATTTGTCAATGTTGCTTGGGATAGTGCTGGAGTAACAACTGGTCCAGTTACCGTTCCATTAGTTCTTGCAATGGGTCTTGGTCTTGGAAATGCCGTTTCAGCTACAGAGGGATTTGGTATACTATCAATGGCTAGTATCTGCCCAATATTAGCAGTGTTATTAATGGGTCTTTTTATACAATTTCAACAAAAAAAACAAAAGGATAATTAATTATGGCAAGAGAAATTACATATCTTACTGACGTCTTCTTAATCACATGTGTGGTTGAAAGTGGAATTGCAGATAAAATAATTGATGCTGCAACAAGTGTGGGAGCACAGGGTGCTACAATAAATTACGCTCGAGGAACAGGGGTAAGAGATAGAATGGGATTATTAGGTGTAACCATAGATGAGCAAAAAGAAATTATTAGAATCATCGTCTCTAAAGAACAATCTAATAGAGTATTCGAATCAATGTTTTTAGCTGGAGATCTTGATACACCAGGTAAAGGCATAATGTGGATGGTAAAGTTGGATAGAGTTGCAACTCATATACCTAAAGATGTTCTAAAAAGAGTAGGAACATCAAAATAATGACTAACTTTATTGAAATCGGAGGGTTAATCAAAAAAGGCCTTGGTCACTTGGTAGTTGAGAGATTTTCAAAAAATATTGATGTAATTTCCATAGGTTATGCCAATGGAAGATCTTCAGATCTATTTGATATTCAACAATTTGGAGATGCCAGCGAAGCAGAAATACTTACCATGATAGTAAAGCAAAGAAAAAGTAATAGCATTTTTGACGAGTTATATAATTTCCTAAAATTATCTAGTGAAAACAATGGTGTAATTTATAAATATGATCCAATATCTAAGATAAAAATGTAAATTCATCTTTCTGAAAAAGCAAAAGACAAACCTGATTTAAAGGGTGTTAAAAAATAATCAACAAAGCTTCTTTTTCCCGTAATAACTCCAACGACCACCGGCACACCTGAATACAACCTAAAACTTTCATTTTGCTTTGTAAAAGATTTTTCATTTGTTTCAATTTTCACAAGATAATAATCTTCTTCCTCATTTTTAGTAGATGTTCTATCTGCACTTACAAAAACTACTATTCCATTAATGGGTTTGAAACGAGATCCTTCAGGAGTATTTAACCTTATTTTTGCATTTAACCCTAATGAAATATAACCAATTTCAGATAAAGGTAGATTAGCTTCAATAATTAACTTTTCATCTTCTGGAACAATCTCAGCAACAGTTACTCCAGGAGTAACGATAGCTCCTTTAGAATTTACTGAAATTAATTTTACCGTACCGGAAACTGGACTTTTGAGTACAGTTCTTTTTAAGCTGTCTGAAAACTTTCTAATCCTTTTGTTTAATTCAATTCTTTCTTTTTTAAGGTCAGATAATTCTTTATTTAACTGTTCATTATAATTGTTGTTTACCTGGTCTAAGTCTGTTTTAGATATAGTAATAATCGATTTTTGTTCGTCAATCTTAGCTTCAACATCAGATAATTCACGTAATAGCTCAAGATGTCTTAATCTATTAGTTGCTTCAGCTTCCAAAAGTTTTTGACTTATAGATTCTTGTTCTTTAACTATATTAAGTCTTTTTTTTAAGTTTTTTAGATTGTTGTTTGCTTTTTCTATAGAAGATTTTTTTGATTTCCTTTCAGAATCTATTGAGTCTAAGCGACTTTTTAAAAGCTCTTGCTCAAATTTAATCTGTTCTGAATCATATTTATTTTTATTATCATTTAAAATAAGTAACCTTTTACCTTTTTTTTCAGAATTAATCCTCAAAATTGATAAATCAATTGACCTTAATCTTGTATTAATTTCCTCAAAGTCAGATGTTGCTCTTTCTTTAGACAAAATTACCAAAGCTTGGTTGGTTTCAACTTTTTCTCCTTCTTTTACCAAGATTTCCTCAACAATTCCTCCTTCTAAATGCTGAACATATTTAATTCTTCCTTGAGGAATAACTTTACCATCCGCCAAACTTAAAACTTCAATAATTCTTAAATTAATAAGTAAGAAAAAAATTATCAAAAAAGAAAAAATTAAAAGTTTAAATTTAGTTGAATAAACAAAGTCAGTATTTGATTCATTAATCAATTCATTCTCATTCCAATTAATCCATTTTTTTGTCATAATTTTAATTTCCTATAGTAATACTCTCATCTATGACATTAGACAAAATGTTGTTGTCTGAAAATAAAATTATGGTTTTATTTGCCCTTTTTAAAGATTCAATTAATTTTTGTACTATTTCGACTCCTTGATTATCTAAATAACCAAATGGATCATCTATTATAAAAATTTTAGAATTCTGAGCTAAAGCTCTAGCATAATGAATTTTCTTTTTCACACCTTTCGAAAGATTATCCTCAATCGGATCAAGAATAGTTAAGGAGGTTTTTTTTAATTTTTGATCCAAACCTACAGTTTGAAGTAATCTACTCACTTCTTGTTCATTTAATTTATCATTGCCTAGCAGTATATTATCCATAATTGAAGAATTCAAAATATTTGGGGTTTGGGGAATATAGGAGACTTGTTTCTTCCACCATTTTAATGATAATTTATTTAAATTAGTACCATCAACAAGAACCTCACCAGCACTTGGCTCTAAAATTCCCATTAATATTTTTGAGAGAGTAGTTTTTCCGTCACCATTGGCACCAGAAATACAAAAAACTTGTCCTGAGTTAATTGAAATATTTAGATTTCTGAATAAAAAGTCACTGTTATCATAAGAAAAATCAATTTTATTTAGTTTTATATTTCCAGTAACAGTATTTAATTGCATTCCCTGATACCTTTCTTTTGAATCTTTTAGTTTTTCGTAAGATGATAAGATAAGAGTATTTAAGCCAGTTAAATTTAAATATGATCTCTGAGCACCTGAAGCTAATACTAATGCTCTTGAAGAAAATATATTAAAACCAATTAAACTTCCAACAGAAAGTTGACCTTTAACGACTAAGACTGCCCCAAAACCTATAATAACAATTGACGAAAAAAGAATAAGAAGATGATTAGAGGAAAATTGATAATTATCAAAACTTGATAAACTTGAGTCATTAAATAATTTTTTTTCCAAATATTGTTTCAAATTATAACCAACATATTTTAACGAATCCTGCGTATCAAGAAATTCATTATTTAAACTTAATTCTTTTATTATTTGGTTGTCATAAGCACTTAATTTATTTTTATTAATAAAACTTTTTTTCTTATCATCAATTTTTTTTTGTATTAATAAATACATAGTTATTATTGTTAGAAAAATTCCTGTTAAAATCTTACTAAGAAAAAAAAGGAAAAATATTATTATTACGACAAATAATGAATCAAACATATTTGATTGATTTATGGGGGATAAATATTGATAAAATTGATTGTTAATATCAAGAGATTCAGATAATTTTTTTCTATTTTTCCCTACTCTAGTAAAATAATTTTTTACAAAATCAAGCTTTGTAACTTGTATAGGATTTATAATAATCTTTGAAAAAACTTTGTTTCGTAAATTACGAAATAAAAACTCAAATATAGCTACTGATAGAGCACCTAACATTAGAAAAATTAAAGTACCTTCAAGACCAAAAGATATATATCTATTAAAAATATGAATAATAAAAATAGGGCTTAATAATCCCATTATAGTTATCAAAACTGACAGTATAATTATAGTTCCTAGTGATCCACTATTTTTGAGTACTTTAAGCCAGTAAGACATGAAAATTAGTTTACATAAATATTAATAATCATTCTATTATAAATAAAAACAACTAAGTGAATTAAATTGTACCAAATACTATTTCGGAGCCAGTAAGTGTATCGTTGTCAAAATTTGGCAGTGTTGCCACAAGGGTAAGTTCGTTATTGGATATTCCATAACCTTCAGATAAATCGTCCCATAACCATATAGCGCTGTTTGTACCATCGCCCACAACAAGAAAAACTTCACTGCCTGTTCCACTTGTAGAATCGGTATATTTTATTGAAGAGACGATGCCTGATCTAAATGACTTTGTATTATAGTTATTAGTATTTTCTGTGAAATTAAATAGGTAGGGTAATTTATTATCACTTCCTACAGACGAAGTTGAGCTTGTTCCTAATCCAGTAGAACTACTTGTTGGTGAAATACTAAGATTTAATACAAAATCACCTCTTGTGCTTGAATTTCTGTTATAAGGTGCATCTTCAACTAAAAGATAAAATGACTCTGTTGTACTAGTAGTGTAAGTAAAATATGAATCCTCTGTTCCAGAACTACCTGCACCTCCTAAAGAAATAGCAGAATCGTCATTTTCAGCTACAATAGAAGATAAAGCTTGATTCCACATTGTTACATAAGAATTAAAATCTATACTATAAGAATCACCATAGTCTATATCAACAGTTAGCGTCTCGCCAGCTTGTAGGTCTACTTTAAAAATATCAATACCATTATTGATGTATCCACCTTGTATTTTTACCCATGGAATACTATCATCACCAACATCCGAATTTGTGGCTATTTTAAATCTTGACCTTGCAATTACTTGAGCAGAACCAAAAGTACCATTTGGTTCTGTTTCATTAACTGTTTGTGCAGTTGTTGATGGTTTTGAGTCCCATGAAAGAGAAGATACCGAAGCAGTGCTAGTATATTCATAAAAGTCCGACCTTGTTACAGAGTGAGTTGAGACTGGTTCATCAAAAGTAAAATTAATTGTAAGTGTTTGAGACAAAGAGAAATCAGAAATTGTTCTTCCAAAGTCACTAACTCCGTTAATGTAAAAAGAATTAATTTCAGATGTTTCTGTTTCTTCTTCTTCCATAATAACATTATACAAACTAGGGTCATCAAAGAAAAAAGACTCTTGAAATACTTCAACTTCAGGTTGCGAGTATATGTCACCAAAAGATGGTCCTATAGGCGCTCCAAGTAAATCAATTGCAGCTGTTGCTAAAGGTCCTCCGATAGCTGCTGGTCCAGCCGGACCACTCATCATATCTGCTGGACCTGTTGATACTGACATCATTCCTGGATAGGAGCCAGGAGCTCCACTTGCAATTATAGCATTTATGGGAGCTATCATTGGATTAGCATTTCCAGCCATTGGGTTTGATATAGAATTAGGATTATTTGATTCAATTGAATTTGCCTGTCCTGGGCCATCTAATCCTGCGACTTCAGCTGCCTCAGCCATAGCTTGCTCGGGACTAGCACCTGCAGCAAGTGCAGTATCAAAAGCTTCTGCTGCAGCAACTTGTTCCTCTACTGATGCTGACTCTTCTCCAGTAGACGATATCTCACCCTCTGGGGATCCACCTGCTCCCTCATCACTTGGTAATGAGTCTCCATCAGAATCTGAAATTGGTCCCTCTTCTCCTTCACCTTCAGGTGGACCTTCTTCACCCTCACCTTCTCCTTCAGGAAGACCTTCTTCACCCTCACCTTCTCCTTCTTCAGAACCTTCTTCTGCAACTTGTTCTTCACCACCTTCTTCTTCAACTTCTTCTTCTGCAGCCTCCTCTTCTTGAGTCTCCTCCTCTTGTGTTTCTTCCTGAGGTGGTGGAGCAGATTGTGGTTGTGGTGCTACCGCTGGAGTTGGTGGTAATACATTAAGTGCAGAACCATAGTTAGCTTGAATCTGTGCTGCTGATAAAATAATTGGTGCTGGAGGCGCTGCGGTAAAACTTGAAACACTGGTTGTAGCTCCCACCTGAGCTAAAACTTGCGTACCTCCATCATTACTTACAGAAATTTGTCCAACCCCACCGTCCGCATCTTGAAGTAACGTAAAACTATTTTCATTTCCCTCAACAGCTGCTTTACCAGCAACAGTTGTTCCTCTAATTCCCATTGTAACAACAGGAGTTTCAAGAGTCATGGCATCAGGCCCAGTTTTTGCTATTTCACCACTTATAAAACTAAATGCTCCTTCAACCATATTTACCACCATGCTACCTGTTGCCGTTGCTGCATCAAAAACCAACTCATCCAAAATCATCTTTCCTCCATCAGATAGAGAAAATGTTGTTTTATCTAAAAAAACTAAACCTACAGCTCCAGAGCCCTCGGTCTCAATGGTGTCTCCTTGGAAAACAGGGTCTCCAACACTTAAATTAGTGGTTGTACCATCTAATCTTGTTGCTTTTGCCGATCCAGAAACTGTTGAAACTTCACCAATAGAAAGAACATTGCCATCAGTAGCTTGAGCGTATTGCCCTTTTGCTAACGGACCTGCTAAATAATCTACAGTATTACCTTTAAGTTGAAGGCCATTTTCAGTGTATATGTTTGGTAGTTCAAAATTAGTAAAATAATCAACTAATGTGAGCTTCTCACCATTTGGAGATGTTGCTATTAAATCAGTATTGTTTCTAGAAAAATCAGATTTTAATAGCCAAGAAGGAAGATTATTTACTGCTGTTGAGTTTCCAGCATAAATTGATTCAGATAAATTGTTAGAAACTTTGGTGTTATACATACTGCAAAAGACTATTTTTTTTCCACAGTTTAATAAACTGTGGATATATTAGAATGTCAAGGTTTACTTAACTAAATTTAAGCGGAAATCTTTCTAAAATGTTTTTTTTGCAGTTACTTTAAAAGTCGATACAAGGTATATTATACAAATTATTTTTGAGAATGCAACTATGCTAATAATTCAGAAAAAATCTGGAATGCAATACAGCTGATTACTTTTTTTGAATTACAAGTTTCCAAAAGCAACGTTAGCTGCTGTCATACTATCATTATCATAACTATTAAGTGTAGCTAAACGAACTAACTCAGTCTGCTCAACAGTACCATTAGTTCCACTATTTTCCCATCCCCAGATACTAGTGTTACCAGAATTTCCAGTTACAATAAGAGCATCTTCAACAGTTGAAATATCAGTGCTACCATCAGTTGTAATTCTAAAATTACTTAGGAAGTTTGAAACACCAGCAGAAGCAGTGTGATTTGCATTATTAGCTGTAAAGTTAAAAACAATTGGAAGGTTTCCACTGCTAGCATTAATATTATATACAGAACCATTAGCGCCGTTATCAGATTCAAAAGTTACTGATCTTGAATAATTGTTTGTAAAATTATATCCAAATTTTAAAGTATCAGCTGCACTAAAAGTTCTTATTGTATCAGCACCCTCCAGAAAATCAGAAAAGTAATAAGTATCACTTCCACCATTTCCGGTTAAATCATCAGCTCCTAAGCCACCAAAAAAAGTATCATTACCGCTTCCCCCTTTAAAAGAATCATTACCGCTAAAACCATCAAATCGCCAAGCATCTGATGATGTTGATTTATCTTCAGAGTCATCATTATTAGTACCAGTTATAGTATTTCCACTTCCTGATCCACTTCCGCCACCACCATTTTCCTCCTCTTCCTCTTCAAAAAGTTCCGGTTCAAAAAAGCCCATATATAGTGAAGGATCATCAAAAAAATAATTCATAGGTTCTACATAGTTTTCAGAGCCACCCATCATAGGACCACCAAAAGGATCAGGTCCAAAACCGCCAGGTCCTCCAGGTCCACCCATCGGACCACCAAAAGGATCAGGTCCAAAACCGCCAGGTCCTCCATAAGGATCAGGACCAAAACCTCCAGGACCACCCATTGGGCCACCAAGAGGATCACCAAAACCTCCAGGACCGCCCATATGACCACCCATTGGACCACCCATTGGACCAGCATAAGGATCAGGTCCAAAACCTCCAATAGGGCCTGATGTAAAACCACCTATTGGTGAGCCAAATGCTCCAACTGGACTAAATGTGGCCGCTCCAGGAGGTTGAGCACCCATAAATTGTCCAGGAACCATGCCACTGGGGCCACCAGTCCCAAAATCTCCAGGACCGCCAAAACCACCAGGGCCACCAGGTCCAAAATCTCCAGGACCACCTGGACCGCCAAAACCGACAGGTCCTCCCGGACCACCAAATGGGTCACCAGGTCCTCCAGGTCCACCTGGGCCGCCAAAGGGATCACCAAATCCACCAGGGTCACCAAATGGGTCACCAGGTCCTCCAGCGCCACCTGGACCACCAAAGGGATCACCAAATCCGCCAGGTCCACCTGGACCGGCAAAGGGATCATCAAATCCACCAGGGCCACCAAAAGGATCACCAAAATCTCCAGGACCACCAGGTCCAAAATCTCCAGGACCACCAGGTCCAAAATTTCCAGGCCCTCCAGGGCCACCAGGTCCAAAACCTCCAGGAGGTGAAGGTAAACCAGCGGCTTCTGCTGCTGCTGCCATAGCTTGCTCTGGGCTTAATCCGTCTGCTAAAGCTGTCTCAAACGCCTCTCTTGCAACTTCTTCTTGTTCAGGCGATGGTCCGCCAGGTCCACTGAAATCAGCCGAACCGCCAGGTCCAAAGTCACCGGGACCACCTTCTCCAGATGGTAAGGGTTCTCCATCTGGTCCAAGGGGTGGGCCGCCTTCACCGGGTCCTAAGGGTTCTCCATCCGGACCAATTGGAGGACCACCTTCTCCAGGTGGTAAGGGTTCTCCATCTGGTCCAAGGGGTGGACCGCCTTCTCCAGGTGGTAAGGGTTCTCCATCCGGACCAATTGGAGGACCACCTTCTCCTTCAGCTAATACTTCTCCATCAGGTCCAACTGGTGGGCCCTCTTCACCTTCAGGAGGACCACCTTCTTCTCCTTCAGGAGGACCTTCACCTTCAGCAAGAGGCTCTCCGTCAGGTCCAACTGGTGGGCCTTCTTCTCCTTCAGGGGGACCCTCTTCTCCTTCACCTTCTTCTGCAGGACCTTCCTCAGTTACTTGTTCTTCACCGGCTTCTTCTTCACCTTCTTCTTCAGCAGCTTCTTCCTCTTGAGCCTGTTCTTCCTGAGCTTGTTCTTGGGGAGGTGGCGCAGCTTGAGGCTGTGGTGCTACCGCTGGAGTTGGTGGTAATACATTAAGTGCAGTACCGTAATTAGCTTGAATCTGTGCTGTAGTTAAAATTACTGGTGGTGGTGGTGGTGCAGTAAAACTTGAAATACTTGTTGTTGCACCAACTTGAGCTAAAACTTGTGTTCCTCCATCGTTACTTACAGCGATTTGTCCAACTCCTCCATCTGCATCTTGAAGTAAAGTAAAACTGTTTTGATTTCCTTCAACAGCTGCCTTTCCAGCAACAGTTGTTCCTCTGATACCTATAACTGCAACTGGTGTTTTAACTGACATTGCATCAGGTCCGGTTTTAGCTATTTCACCACTAACAAAACTGAAAGCACCTTCAAGCATATCAACAGCCATACTACCCGTTCCCGTTGTTGCATCGTAAACTAACTCGTCTAAAACCATCTTTCCTCCATCGGATAGAGAAAGTGTCGTTTTATCTAAAAAAACTAAACCTACAGCTCCCGAACCTTCTGTTTCAATAGTATCACCTTGAAAAACTGGGTCTCCTGCATTTAAGTTGGTAGTTGTTCCGTCTAATCTTGTTGCTTTTGCTGTTCCAGAAACAGTGGAAACTTCACCAATAGAGAGAATATTACCATCAGCAGCTTGGGCATACTGACCCTTCGCTAAAGGACCAGCTAGTGACCTTACAAGAGAACCATTTAAAAGCAAACCGTTTTCAGTTAATAAAGACGGTAATTCAAAATTACTAAAATAATCAATAAGTATGACTTGATCACCATTATCAGATGTTGCAATTAAGTCACTGTTATTTCTTGAAAAATTAGATTTTGGTAACCAAGAAGGTAAGTTTTCTATCTTAAGAGAATTACCCGAATAAAGGTTTAGTGCTTTGGGTTGACTGTTTGCTAATGAGTCATCGTTAAATTTATCAGTAAAGTTAATTTCTTTTAACATTAAATATAAAATTAGTTTTCAACATTTTTTGGTTGCATTAACTGAACGCTATCTAAAGTAAGTCCTCCCATTAAACTTAGTAAAGTGTAACTATTTATTAAAACCTCAATTTTTGCTGCTATGGCATCAGCTTGTGCATTTATGAATGCTGTTTCACCATTAAGAACATCTAAGAGTGTTCTATTACCTGCTTGTCTTTCTGTTCTTGCAAGCTCTAAAAATTCACTTGAAATTCTAGCTTGGTTTGTAAGAAACTGCGCATTTTTCTGAGCAGTTAATAAACCGTCCCAAGTAGTTCTTAGCATTTGTTTAATCATTGATTCTTGATCCCTTATCCTGGTAGACGTTGCTAAATAAGATTCAACTGCAGCTTCCTTACCAGCGTATTCAGACAAGCTTAAATTAAGCGGATAGGAAAAATCAACCTTTGCAGAACTTTCTCTTTTAAAACCCACTATTCCTCCAAAATCTTGTTTCTCAGAATGACTTATTATACCTTTAACGGTTGGAAACAACGTTGCTTTTGCTGTATTAATTCCTTCCTTACTAATTTCTTCAGTAATTCTCGCAGCTACTAATGAGGGATTTTTTTTCATTGTTAATTTTTCAGCCTCGTCAAGAGATTTGGGTAAAGAATCAAAAACAGATTGTAAGAGAAGAAGACTATTTAGATTTTTTGGAAAAATTTCAAAAACATATTCAAATTCGTGTTTTGCTGCAGATAAAACACCTTCAAATTGAATTTGTCTTGCTTGAGCACCTGCCAATTGAGTTTTGGCTTGAAGTACATCAGATGTTAATCCACCACCAGCAGAAACAGCTGCATCTTCTAATTCTGTTTGTTTTTTAATATTCGCAACTGATTGAATAGCGTATTTTACACTTTCTCGTGACTGAATTACTCTTAAATAAGCAGTTATGGCTCTCAGCAAAATATCATTCTTAATTTGATTTTCCATTGCTCTTGATTGTTTAAGCGACAACTTCGATGTTTTAACGGTTGATCTTGTAAGACCAAAATCTGTTATTGTTTGAGTTATCTTAGCAGTCGCATCTCTTGCGGCTAATTGCGTGTTGTTACCAGCACCATATTTAATAATATTTTCATGACCATAATTTGCAGTAACATCTAAAGATGGAAAAAAACCACCTCTAGACTGCTTTAATCTTAATTTAGCTGCCTCTACGTCATTTTTGGTGGCCTTTATCATCTTATGATTTCTTAAAACACTTTTAAGGGCGGAATCTAAATTAAAATACTCGATTTCTGGAGTGTTATTTTGATTTTCCTGACTTCCGGCAGAACTAAAACTTAGAACAAATATAAATAATATTAAAAGTCTCATAACAAAAAGTTACCCACAAACTTTATATTGTGAATAAATATACGACAAAATACAATATTTTTTTAAAATTAACACGATTTTTTTGACGAATCTAGGTATAAAGACTTATTATCTAAAAATTTTAAAAAACCAGAAAATAACTGTTTAGATCCTCCTTCAAACCTTAATTCATGCTTTAGTCTACTTGCAAATTCAACACCTACATCTAATCCAAACATAAGAGATGCTAAAATGTCAGCATCTAAGATTATTTTTTGGACATGGTCATCAACTTTTTCTGGTTTGATTGGGAAATATGTACTTCTAAATATTTTTTTTATTCTTTGGTTTTTTTTAAAATTAGGTTTTGCTCTAAATAAATTTCTACTCAATTCACTAAAACTTTTTTCCTCTTGATAAAATGATTGATTTTGAATTCTTCTACCCAAATGACCTAAATCATGCGTTAGTGCAATTATTATTAGTAGAAATTTATCTTCATTATTTTTTAAATTTGACAGTTTAGCTAGGAGACATGCAATAATAATTACAGACTTAAAGTGATGTGAGTCATGATAAGTGTTGTAAGTTACATTTTTTGAACATAAAGCTGATAGTTTTTTTAAAATTGGTTTCATCTTATCAATCTTGTGGACGTTCAAATCATTTAAGCAATTTAAACATAAGTTATATAAATCGGGAAGTTTGTGATTAGATAGGATAAATTTTTTAAGAACATCTTTAGTTCTCGGCCAATTATTAGCAATGTAAGATATTGAAGGAAAGTTTTTTTCAAAAGTGTAATTTCTCATTTACTTTTCATGACCCAAACTCCATCCCAATTTTTTGGTTTTTCAGAAATGAGCTGGTTACATCTATCAATATAAGTTTCAGATAATTTATCTTCAGAGTTAATTTTTAGACATTCCTTAAATGAAGTAATTGCTTGATTAAAATCTCCAGAAATATATTTTTTTCTTCCTTCATTAAAATGATTCACTACATCCATAAGGTTAGGAAAGGTTTTTTCACTGTGATAATCCAAGACTTCATGAACTCCAACAGGTTCAGTTTTGCCCTTAACAACAACATCATCAATGTACCTTATCCTGTATGTGCCTTTCAGTTTTTTGAAGGTAAAATCACTAATTAGAATTCTTGCGTTGTACTGCTTACATGCACTTTCAAGCCTAGCGGCAAGATTAACGCCATCACCAATCATCGTATAATCCATTCTTTTTTGCGACCCAATGTTTCCTGCTACAATTTTATCAGTATTAAGCCCTAAGCCCATATCCAGGGGAGGTTTCCCATCTTTTTCTCTTTGGTCATTCCAGTCCCAAAGTCTTTTAATCATATTGATACCGGCTTTAACACCTCTATCCTCATCATCTTCATGAGAAATAGGCAATCCAAAAGCTGCCATAATTGCATCTCCAATAAATTTATCAAGCATACCTCCTTGTTCAGAAATACACTCAACCATAATTTCAAAATATTCATTTAAAAGTTTTACTGTTCCTTGAGCACCCAAAGATTCTGTAATATTTGTAAAACTTCTCAGGTCAGAAAATAAAAGTGTTGCAGTAGTGTCAAGCCCACCCATTATATCAGCACCATCTTCAAGTAATTGGTCTGCAATTCCAGGGTCCATATATCTTGACATTGTAGATTTCATTCTTTTTTCTGAAGAAATATCTTCAATCATTAATAGAATACCAAGAAAACTTTCTTTTTCGTCAGTTCTACCATCACTGTCTTCGTTAATTAAAGGTAATATTGTGAGGTTAACTGAAATAATTTCATTTTTTTCTGTTTCGTGATTAAAAACTTCTATTTCAGCATCCATTATTAGTTCTGGTTCCTTAGAATCTCTTACTAAATTAATTTTTTCTTCAATCCATTGATTCTGCTCTATAAAGAATTTATTTGAATCTAAGCCTATTAAGTTTTTTTCATTTACTTTAAAAATTTTAAGACCTGATTTATTACAAGTTACAATTTTTCCATCACCATCAATTGTAATTACCCCATTAGACATACTTGAAAGCATACTTTCATTATATTTTCTGGATTTCGAAACATCATCAAAAAGCTTTGCGTTCTCTAATGCAATTGCAACTTGCTGTGTAAAAGCTTTGAGTCTTGATTCATCTTCTTCAGTAAACTTCCCCCCTTTTTTGTTTAATACCTGAGTGCAGCCAATAACTTTACCATTTTTATTTGTTACGGGAACACATAAAATTGATCTCGTAAAATACCCAGTTTGTTTGTCAAAGGCAGGATTAAACCTTAAATCAGCATAGGCATAAGGAATATTCATAGTTTTACCAGAAGTGAAAACACTACCAGCAATACCCGCTGTGTTAGGTAATCTTATTTCCCCCATTCCTTCTCCCATTGCAACTCTAGAAAAAAGTTCATTTGTTTTTTCATCATTTAAAAATAATGTAGCTCTATCTGCATTTAGCATTCTCGTTGCTTCTTCCATTACCCTTTTTAGAAGAGCACTTAAATCAATTTCAGCAGTCACATCTGAAACAATACTTATAAATTCCATTTCTTGAGCACGTTTTTTTTCGAAAAATTCGTTGTTTTGAGCATTTTGTATTGAAACTGCTGCTTGAGTAGCTACTGAATTAACAAATTCTAAGTTGTCCTTTGTAAACCTTCCTTTATTTTTATTTAATACTTGAATTACCCCAATAATTTTTCCATTAACAGTCCTGACTGGTGAACAAATCATATTTTTTGTTTTATAACCTGTTTCCTGATCAACATCTTTGTTAAACCTTTCATCTAAATAAACATCATGAATAATCTCCCCAACTTGAGATTGAAAAATACCTCCTGCAATTCCAACTGTATTTAAAATTCTTATTTCTCTTGTCAAATCCCCTTGAGCAACTCTTGAATATAATTCATTAGTTTCTTCATCATTTAAAAATAATGTCCCTCTATCAGCATCAACATTTTTTGTAACAAACTCAACTATTGTCCACAGAATTTCTGAGAGGTTTTTAATAGAGGCAATTTTTCTTGAAATATCTAGCAGTAATTTGGATCTACTTATCTCCGCCTTAAGAGTTTTAATATCTTCAGGTTTTTTATTTTTTTTCATATATCAATCTTTCTTTAGTTTATTTTCATAGTTTTGTATTATTTTTTCTATCTCTTCTCTTAATTTTTGACTTGATGATTTAAGTTGTTGAATTTCATTATTTGAGTTAAGTACTGCATTTTGAACAGCTTCCTTTTTTTCAAACTTCAAACTTTCAAGTTCGTTTCTTAAATCTGATATAGATAATTTTAATTCTTTTATTTCTTGACTAGATTCCAAAATAGCTTTTTGGACTGACTCTTGCTTATTAAATTTTAGGTTTTCAAGCTCATCTCTCAATGCTGTACAGGATTTTTTTAATTGATTAATTTCATCTGTAGAGGCTTGAATTTCTCTTTGAACAGCTTCTTTTTTTTCAAACTTAAGTTTATCTAATTGGCTTCTTTGTTCAGTTATTGTTAGTTGAAGTTGTTTGATTTCATCTGCTGTTTGAAGTATTGCATCTTGAATTTCTTTGTTTTTTAGAAATTGTTGATTTTCTAATTGATCTCTCAACGAACTTATTGTTGAGTGTAAATTAACTAATTCATCGTTATTTTCAAGCCTAATTTTTTGTACAAAGTCATTAAATTCAGCAAGAAAAGCCGGCTTATCTTTTTTTAGTTTGTCTATTAAATTCGCCATAACAAAAACTATAAATACATTTTAATAATTAAAAATGATCTAAACAATGATAATATCTAATATTTTTCACTTTGGTTTTGTTAACTACTCTCCAGGAAATTTTTCCCCCTACCTTAATGTCTAATTTTTTTACACATCCGTCAGGAATTTCAAGAACACCAATCACATGAGTGACTGAGGAAATTATTTTTTTGGAAAATGGCTCCCCTTTCTTAATAAGGACAACTTTATTTTGATCATTTATAAAGATTATATCCAATGGAATTTGTGTATTGTGCATCCAAATTTTTACAATTTTAGGTTTTTTGTAAAGTAAAAGTAGTCCATTAGTTTTAGATAGTTTATTAACAAACATTAAACCTTTTTGTTTTTCTTCTTCAGTTTTTGCTAATTTAACAAGTAGGTTGGAGAATGTTTCTGAAAATACTATTGCTTCTTTGGAAATTGAATTTGAAGGCAAAATTATAAGAAACAGAAAAAAACTATAAAGTAAAAACCTCACCTTTTTTAATTCTTTCTAATGTGACTTTTGCTTCGTCACTTAATTCAGTCTCTTCTTCTTTGGTGTTTTCAATAGATTCCAATGATAAATCATATTTTTCTCTTAATTGCCTAAAAACTTTTATTTCGTATGAATTTAAACCTTTTTCAAAATTTGATTTTGTTTTTTCTTTAATTAATTTTAACTTTTCTAAACGTTTAATACTTTTTGTAAGTCTATCTTTCATTTATTTTTAACATTTATGTTTAATCTAATTATTTAGATTCTATAATATCGTTTATGGATGAAAATGAAAATTACTTATTAAAAATCAAAGATGAAATGGAAAGTGTCAGAGAATTATATATTAAAGGGTATATTGATAAAAAAATTTATCAAAAAGAAACAAGATCATTATTTGAAATAGCTGTAAAATATGGAGCATAAAAAAAAAATTACTGATTTAAAAAAATCAATTGAAAAATTTAATGACTTTTCGACAAAAGAAAAGTCGTCACTTGTTGATTCCATTGAAATGTTATGGCTAAATGCAGGTATTCAAAAGAAAAAAAAGGACATAAAAATTGATGGAAATAATTCAAATGATCACATAAAAAGAATCAGACAACTTTTATCAGCAGCATGGTCTGAAGACTTAAAAGATTAAACTATAAACCAAAGATTTTTGCTTTTTCATAAAGCCTATCAGTTTCAGATATATATATTCCTTTACTTATATATCCTCCAACGTAAAGCTCTCTAACTGCAGCCATTTCCTCTTCAATAGCAGCTAAGACATCTATAAAATCGTTATCGTCATTTATTTTTAGGTTATCTGAATCAATTATTTCATTTAATGACGGCTGCTTTCTTTCTAGTTTACTATTAGATTTTTTAAAAAA
>MDTB01043680.1_pt1 | contig 25551 bp, 21 predicted proteins | sample 811161 | NCBI WGS metagenome assembly MDTB01 (sample SAMN05326650, study PRJNA326480) | marine metagenome | isolation source: seawater | place: Mediterranean Sea | collected 2009
CCAAATCTACGAATACCTTTGAAGTTCAGATCCATCTCGACAATGCAATGAAGGTTGCATACCGCACAGTACAGAATGAGTCCTTCATACTTGGGCCAAATGCAGATAAAGTAATTTCTTTTAAAAGATCTGGTGCATTACCTATTCCCCAAATCGGAATTACCAGGGAAGCTGAAACCGGTGGATTTAACTATAATTTCAATCTAAACTTCAGCTCTTCTTTCGAAGAATTCAAAGAGGAAGGATCCAATATTTTGGATAATCCTTATCTTGGAACAAGCAAGGGCAGGGATGTTCTTTTGTCGCACATCTTTCAAAGCAAACCGATTTGGCTAGGACCCGCTCAGCCTGTTACAGGAGGCACTGCTTTCCCCATTTGGTCTTTCTCCAAGGATGATCAGACTATTTCAAGTTCCTCCTTAACCTTTGACCTTATAGGAAACCTAAAATCAATTCAATTGGGAGCTTTCAATTTGAACAACCTTGAATTGGGGGGAGCAAATATTTTGGCATCGATGCCGAAATGGCCAAAGCTACCAGAAGATAAAAAAGATCAATTTGATTTTCCTTTATTCATGAAAATTTTGGGAGATGCATCGCAATTGTTTCAGTAAGTTAAAGATAAAAAGTCTGAATTTACTTTTTATATTTCTTCTTACATTTCTTTCCGTTTGCTATGGAGATACTAACACTTTTGCATTTTCACACAAAAAGCCATTCGAAGTAATTCCTGATCTACAGTATGCAAACGCAGGCAATCCGAGACATACGCTTGATCTTTTTATCCCTACAAAAAATACCATTACCGGTGCTCATTCTTCGAAGAGCCCAATGGAACTACCTTTGGTTATCTGGATTCACGGTGGAGCTTGGCAGAATGGGAGTAAAATTAGCGGAAAGCTACCTGCCCGTCTTCCTAAAATTCTCCAAACAGGCAGATACATCGGAGCCAGTATCAATTACCGGCTGAGTGGGGAGTCTACCTGGCCCGCTCAGATACATGACTGTAAAGCTGCAATTCGTTGGCTCAGGGCCCATTCGTCCAAATATGGAATTAATAAAAAAAAGATTGCAGTTTGGGGTGCCTCTGCAGGCGGACATTTAGTTGGAATGCTTGGGACAACGAATGGCGTAAAGGAATTTGAAGGCACCGTGGGCAAATTTCTTGAAGACTCAAGCAAAGTGCAGGCAATTATCAACTACTATGGCCCCAGTGCATTCCTTCAAATGGATGATCATCCAAGTAAAATTAATCATCGCAGCCCCTCTTCTCCTGAAAGCAAGTTACTCGGCAAGCCAATTGATCAAGTGCCTGATCTATCAAAGCAGGCATCTCCCTTTCATCATGTAAAAGAAAATTTACCCCCTTTTATTCATTTTCATGGAACCAAAGATCCCCTAGTTCCTTTCCATCAATCTCTCATCTTGCACGAGGCAATGCTTAAACAGAAAAATGAAAGCTGTTTGATTACTGTCCGTGGAGGTAGTCATTCGATGCCACCCGACTTTACTGATCAATTCGTGATCCCTTTTTTAGATTTCCATTTTTATTCATTAGGTAGCCGAATCCACAGTCAGGAGATTATACAAAAAAGATAAAATAGAAATTCCTGATTTAAAACGGTCTACTTGAATTCCAACCAACCCTCTTGCCCTGCCTCATAGGAGTAATACTGACCAGCACGAAGATTACTTCCCGCATAAGCCCACTGCCTTGAAGAGTTAATAAGAAAGTAGGGAAAGACATCGACATCAGTCCAACACCAACCAAGTACATGTTTCCACATCCAAGTTTCCCCATTCTTCGATTGAACAATATATACCCATCCAAAATCGGCATGATAAACCCATGGATAGAAACCTGCATGATAAGTACCAAACCAGGATGCCTGCCTCCAACCGTTTCCAAGCACATAGCCATTGAATAATAAAGTAGCATTTTCTGGTGAACCCACAGACTCGTCCACATCCTTGACCGTGATTTGTAAGCTTATCTGATCAGTCAGGAAACCATCGGAAACCTCGACAGTGACTTCATAAATGTTGTTCCCTCCTGAATCCGCAGGATATTCATAATCAGGTGAGGAAAGAAAACGGAGCACTCCGCTGGATGTGGAGATTCCAAAATCCAATTTATCTGAACCATTCACGATTGAAAAAGTGAGGGCGTCGCCATCGGCGTCCGTTGCGTTTAAATCAATAACGCTGGTCTTATTTTCGAAAATTGATAATGCAGTGGAACCTGAAAATACCGGAGCACTATTGACGAAATACTCGTAAGCCCCGATATCTGGAGCTGAATCGCGGCTACGACCAATGATATCTGTGTTCTGGTAATTTGAAAAACTTGAAGAGGCAACTCCTATGGCGGCACTTCCGGAAGAAAGCCTAAAATCATCATCTGCGGTGCCAATCGCATTATCTGCTCCATTAAAATCAACAAAAGTAGGCTCAGATGAAATCACGCCTAAACCTAGGTTCAATCCCGGTGAATCTTCCACCTTAACTATAGAGTAGTCGACAGAAGCTGTGCCTGAGTTGACAAAGATTTCATAGCCATTTTTATCAGTGTTAGCCCAAAGAATTGAATTTTCAAAAAGCACAGATTCAGTTGTAAAAAGTAACGAAATTGCACCCGAACCAACTGCCTCATTTCCATACAAAGTACAATTAACAAATCGTACTTCGCCTGTTGTTGCCACCACTCCATGACGGTTAGCAGATTTATTTCCGGCGATTACACAATTTGTGAAGATTGTATGAGTTGCCCCTGATCCCAAATAAAGGAACCCTCCTTGAGAATCACTTGAAGTGTTGGATTCGTTTCCGAATATTTTAATGCGCTCAAAGCTCGTGCTTAGGGTACCATCTGTGGCAACTCCACCTCCCAGTCTTGCCCAATTACCAAGAAAAAGCCCACCGCTCACAGTGATTTCAGCACCTTGATTGTATACAGCACCGCCCCAACCAGCAGCTGAGTTGTAGCTAAATTCATTTATGGATAAAGTCGGGTTCGAGGTCGCATTTACAAACAGAGCACCTCCCGAATTAACTGTGCTTTGATTATACTGGAAGTCACAATTTTCGATAAGCGGAGAGGAGGAGACAAGTTTTATGGCTCCCCCGTAATTATTGGCATCAGTTTTATTTCTGATAAAGCTACATTTAGAAATAGTCGGCGACGAACGATCAATAAAAAGAGCTCCTCCTCCATTGAACCCTATATTAAGATTATCCGTAAAGTTAGAATCTGCGATTGTTCCGTTTGCCTCTTCAATTAAAATTGCCCCACCCTCATAATTCGACTGATTAGAGGAGAAATTCGATGAGGTAATCGTGAAGGACCCACCTTTCAGGTAAAGGGCTCCCCCTCCATTTGAAACCGAACTTTTATTTGTCAGGAAACTAGAATTTTTGATTTGCAAAAGACTGGAATCCGCACGTACTGCACCACCCCAAAATGCAGCATTATTTCCAGACAAGGTAGAGGATTCAAGAGTTAGATTGGAATCAGTTGCCCAGATCGCGCCACCGCTTCCCGTCGATCCAGTTTCATTGGAGGAAAAAATACAATTAATGAATGTACCATTGGCTTTGTTCAACCAAGCGGCTGATCCTCCCTGAAAAGCCCAATTGTTAGTGAACTGACAATTTCGAATCTCAAAACTTGAACCTTCCGCCCACAAGCCTGATCCTAACCCACGGTCATCGCTGTAGTTTTCAGTCGCGTTTCCATCCTCAACCATAAATCCATCCAAGACCGATCCATCCAAAGCTACAACTACATGAAAAGAGTTATCTTTGGCGTCACCCTTTACTCCGATATCTCCAGATAATATTGTTTTATTCTGAGAATAATTCCGATCTGTTGCTTTTATTTCATTACCAGTAAATCCTCCCAGAACCGAAACACCACCTGGTATGACAAAGGAGCCAGATCGCACAGGCATCGGATTGTATGTGCCTTCAGCCACCCATACCTCAGTAAACGAGTCAACCAGTTCCAAGGCTTCTGAAAGGTCAGTAAATGCGTCAGCCCAACTAGATCCATTGTTTAAACCATTTGCCTGATGATCCACATAGACGACACTTGACCTTGCAGCAACAAATTCATTACCCAACGAATTGGAAGCAAGTTTTTCAATGGAAACACTGCTCGGAGAAAAAGAATAGCCAACCTTACTGGGAGTAACTACTCCTGAATATCCATTCTCCAAGGTCAAGGCAAACGAACCATTTTGATCCGTAAAAAGAGAATGTCCACCGGTAGAAAAAGATAGTTTTACATCATTCACAGCTACGCCGAATGGATTAACTGCTACTCCTGTAAAATAATGCTCCGTATTGATCTTGTCCGTGCCTGTGTCAGTAGCAGACAAATTCACTGCTACTGAACTCAAACCATTTGCGGTTAAATTAAGTATGCCTGAAGAATTTAGACTATCGTTATCGGAAACAGCCAAAATGGAAACGGGCTGTCGAAGATTCCAATTACTTTGATCAAAAGTAAGGGTCGATGAACTACCAAGAATAAAATTGGTCGAGTTGGAAAGTGACAAGCTTACGGTTACTTTTTCCGTGGGTGGACAAGACAACCGAACCATCAATGAGGATGAATTCCCCTCTTTGACCACAACACGGTAAAGACTTGGCAAGATTCCCTGAATTTTAGACGCCCGAAAGTTTGATACATAGGGAGATGAAATCGAAAGGGCCTTGGCGTTGTCTTCCTGCCCTTCATTCCCCGTGACTACGCCAAGATAAGAAACTGAAGGATTTGAAAAGAAAGGAGCTGTATTTTCATAATTCTTGTCCGAGTCATTATAAGACATAATAGTACGGTAACCCTTTCCGTTCAAAAACCATCTTTTGCCATAGGCAAACGCACCATAATCATAAGAAGAACTCTTACTACTATCCGACGCGTCTTCACGATTATGCAAGCACCCCATATTGTGACCAATCTCATGGGCGAGCGTAAAAACTGGAGCTCCGATCTGATCCCACACACAGACATTAAACGCAGAATCCTCAAATGAAATGTTTGGAAAAGACAAAGTATTAGCCAAGCCCCCCATTGAGCTATCTGTCGATAGCAGGGTAACTATATCAGCTCCAAACTCATCTCTTTTTGCGTGAATATCATCCAAGTATCCATCATTCAGTTTAGTCAATCTGTCTAAGTCCAGATCCAAGTTACCAGTTGGGTTATATGAAGTTTGAAGAGTGTGTACCAATCTTAGCTGAATTTGGACTTGGCTATTGCGAAAGCATAAATTTGCTCCGGTCACAGCGTTTTCAATTTCAGCAAGGGTGTCCTCTAAACTACCTATCGCATTAATCACATCAGTCGGATAAACAACCATCAAATCAATTTGACCTGCATCCGAATTCCTCCAAGCGTGTTTACTTTGTGCACCACTTCGGGGATCTCGCACGGGTCGATCCATTACTTTACATCCACCACACTCTCTTATCTTCGACTCAGATGAAAAAAAAGTTTGATTACTCATCGACCCTTTCAATTGAATGTTTAAGCTTGGACTAATCACAGACCCCCTCAATTTACCTCCGACATAGGCCAAGGTTAAGAAACCCGAGCCTTGTGTATTTTTGCCGAGCCAACCAAATCCATCATCTCTCAATTGATTCGATGAAAGCAGTTGAAAGCAAAGCAGGTTTCCTTGGGGTCCCAACATTTCAATCTGGGTGGAATTTGCTCGGGGTGGTTTTAAAAAAATACTCTCTGCTTTGACTGAGGGCATGAAATATATAATTATCATGCAAAACAGCCCCCAGCCTTTGACTTTCTTATCCTTCTTGTTCATACCAACTATGTATCATTTGAAAATGTTCGACTATGTCAATTCACGGCTCACATCCATCTCCATTCTCCTCTTTCAGTCCTGATTCCAGCCGTAAAGAATTAGAAAAAGGCCGGGGCATACTTCGTTTTGAGGCAAGGGAACTCTTGGAAAAAATCCCAGACCCCCAAGTTTGGTTTCTCGATCAATGTAGGCAAGTGGGAACTCCAGTCTCGCAAAGTGCAGATGGAGACATCATCCTAAGTGTTCGTAATGAAGCCTTTGGGGCTGATGATTCTCGTACTCGAGGACCAAATACTAACCGCAAATTAGGATTTCACACGGATCGTTGCGATGTGATTGCTTTCCTATGCTTGATGCCTGCCAAAGAGGGCGGGGAAAACCATGTAGTGAGTAGCGAAAATGTTGAAAGGTTGATCAGGAAAGAACGCCCAGACCTCCATGAAGTTCTAACTCAGCCATTTCCCTACAAAAGGCATGTGGTAGATTCGGGAAATCAAAGATCCTATGTCATGCAGCCAATTTTCTCACAAAAAGAAGGTTTTTTTGCCTGCTCCTATCTTAGAGTCCTGATCGATCGTGCAGATCAAGACGAGCATTGCCCAAGTCTTAGCCGAATACAACTTGAAGCAATTAATTACTTGGACCAAGTTTGTGAAAGGTCGGAACTTCAGACTACATTCATGATGAAGAGAGGCGAAATTCTATTTCTGAACAACTGGATCCTTCTTCATCGCAGGACCGCATTTACCGACCATTCAGAGATTTCCATGCGCCGCCATTTATTACGGGTGTGGCTATCCATGCCCAACAGCAGACCGCTGGATGATTCTTTTCAAGACAATTTTGGTTCCACTTTGGCAGGTTCAATAAGAGGTGGAATAAAACCCAATAACTAAAAAGTAAATAATTTCGAACGTTATCTTACTTGCTTCTTTTGGAATAAGGAAATGAAATATTCGCCATGCCTTTCTTCTTGAGACCAATTACTTTTATTTTTTTCTGTTTATGGATAATTCATCCATTCCTCGAGCTTTTTTGTAAGGAGCCAGGTCCTCATTCGGAAAAAGCACCTACTATCCAAAATCAACTGCTTCAAAAAACTAAAGTAGAAGGCTCTCCCCTAAAAAATAATTGTAATATTCTAGTTTGGGGTGGTGGTTATTCTCCTTCAGGAAATCAAATTTCTTTGGAAAGTAATGTAAAATATTTTCAAAGAATTAAAGATACAATTGGTCTAAAGGGGTATAACACCAAGACGCTTTTTTCAGATGGGGCAGATAAAGCGAGGGATTTACAGTTCTATGATCCAAATTTTAAACTTCCCCCTGCCAACTTGATTCTAGCTGAAATCTTTGGATCAACTCGAGGCATTTTTAACCAATACAGAAATAACCAATTACTCGCAGACGGCTCATCCTCAGGAAAAGAAATTGACCAATGGATAAATGAGCTAAACCAGACCTCTAACCATTCACTCAACCTCATATATTTCACTGGCCACGGAGGTAAAGGAGAGAAGAAAACACCCCATAATACAACTGCCTATTTATGGGATAATCAAAAATTGAAAGTGGACGAGCTTTCTAAAAAGATAAACCTACTACCCCATGAGCAAAAAACTGTTTTAATTATGGTTCAATGCTACAGTGGAGGATTCGCCAACATTATATTTAAAGAAGGTGATCCCCAAAAAGGTCTTCATGACCAATCCAGAGCTGGTTTTTTCTCAACTGTTCAGGATCGCGTGGCCGCTGGATGTACTCCAGATATTAGAGAAGAAAATTATCAGGAATACAGTACGCGATTTTGGGAAGCCTTATGCGGAGAATCTCGAACGGGGAAAAAATCAAAAGTACCTGATTTTAATAACGATGGAAAAACCTCTCTATTAGAAGCTCATAGCTATGTGATCATAAATTCAAACACCATCGATATTCCGGTGAAAACAACTGATATCTTTCTCAGGAAATTTTCTTCCATAAAACCTCCTAAAGATAAAAATTCCAGCGTTTTCACCCAAACGGTTGAATCTCTCCTGGAGGATTTCCGTTTGTCTATTACAGACAAGGATTCAAACGCTTCCGTTGATCAGCTGTCCACTAAAGACTGGCTCTATGTCGAAGATCCCATTGCCCAGATTAAGGTTGTAGCTTCGGATGAATCAATTGCAATTATCGAGGCACTCTCCCAAAAGCTCGGGCTTGAAAAAACCAATCGATTTAAAGAAGCTGACCAAAAAATTAACGATTTGAAAAAGAAACGGGAAGAACTTGCCAAAAAGAAAAAAGAGCAGGAAAACAAACGAAAACAATTAAAAACAAAGATTAAAAATCGGTTAAAAAAAGAATGGCCTGAACTAGCCAACATCCAACACCCAATGGTTGACTTTATTAAACGTAAAGAAAATGTAGATAAGCTAGTAAAACTGGCCAACATCGATAAAGACTGGGATGAAGTACAAAATCTTAAAAAAGAAATTTCAACTTTCGAAGAAAAGAGGTTCCAATTCGAGAAGCAACAAGTCCTGGCCATGAGGCTCAAGCGTGAAATCGAAAACACTGTCCTTGAAGTTGCATTACCAAAATTGAATGCCCCAGACATTGTCGACCGCTATAATCAGCTTCAAAAACTAGAAAGAATAATACTTTCTGTTCCCAAATCTTGGGAAAACTAAAAATTAGAAGGGAAAATTTAGAAAGCTTTTCCCCTGAGAGCCGAGTCCAGTTGTTTTTGAAATTCCATCACATCCTCATCGGATGGTTTATATTCTTCGTCTCCGCCAGAAAGTCCTAACCTGCCAAATTGATCAAGCGTCCATTTTTTCTGCTGACCATCCGAAAAAGTTACCGAACCGCTAGCCATGGCTCCCGGTGGATTTACGGTATCTAGTTCAACTTGTACCCCGCCACCGCCAGACAGGGGATCTTCAGGTGATGGTTCAGTGGCTGCTGGTTCGTCATCTGCAGTTTGCTCTTTATCTTCGACAACCTCTTCTTCTTCATCGACAAGATCAAGATTTAAATCATCAACTAAAAATCGTACATCGATATAAGTCATAACGATACCGAAATCATCATTGATTTTCTTCTGAATATCAGAAAGTCCCATGCCTTCACTAACCCAACTAGCCACTTGCCTTTTTTGCTTGTCTGACGGTTCGGAGGAGGAGGTATGGGCAGATGTTTCAGCTAAATCAGCGTCTCTGGCTTGTTCGTTATCTTCAAAAGTATCTTCAATCATTATCTGAATGATGAGAGTTTTTCTAAAAAAAGCAACAGGACTGATTAAAAAGAATAATATTCAATTATTCCATCGCTTGTGAAAGCTGTTCGTTCAGCAGTTCAACCGAATGCTTAATTGAAGTATCCTGATCCATCATGTTCTCAACAGTTTTACAAGCATGGATAACCGTGCCATGATCTCTACCACCGAAGGCAGCACCAATCTCTTGCAAGGAATGTTCTGTCAAAATCCTGGAAAGATACATTGCTACCTGACGGGGAAAGGCGATATTTGCGGGACGTCTACGGGAAAGCATATCAGCCATTCTCAGGTGGTAGTAATCAACAACTTTTTTCTGGATAGATTCCATTGTGATCCGGCTTAAATTCTCTTCACGCAGAATATCTCTGAGGAGGCGCTGAACGGTTTCCAAATCGGCTTTCTTTCGGGTAAGACCTACATACCCGGCAACGCGAGTTAAAGCCCCTTCCATCCGACGAACATTGCGGGATATGTTCTTAGCCAGAAACTCTAGAATATCATCCTCTATTTTTATCCCCATCGCGTCAGCCTTACGAGTAAGGATAGCGACCCGGGTCTCTAAATCAGGAGCCTGGATATCCGCAACGAGACCCCACTGGAACCTGGAAAGTAGACGGCTTTCAATCTTATCGATTTCTCCTGCGGGCCGATCCGAGGTTAAGAAAATCTGTCTTTGCGCTTCGTATATCTCATTAAAAGTATGGAAAAACTCTTCCTGTATTCTCTCTTTTCCAGCAAGAAACTGGATATCATCAATCAGAAGATAATCAACGCTTCTGTAACGAGCACGAAATTTAGTCAATGAATTCTCCTGAATCGCCCGAATAAACTCATTGGTAAATTTTTCACAGGAAACATAGGTAATCCTACAGGAAGGGTTGCGATTCAACGCCTGGTGGGCGACGGCGTGCATTAAGTGGGTTTTGCCAAGACCTGTCTCACCGTACAAAAAAAGTGGATTGTAAGCATGTGCAGGTGCATTGGAAACTGCTATACAAGCAGCGTTTGCCAATTCGCTTCCTCCACCAACAATAAAATTCGAAAATGTATTTTTGGGGTTAATCCCTAAGGAACGACCTTGCAGTGCGGGTCCAGTCATGCGGTTTGCAGCCTTTTTGGATTTGGTCTGATGAGGGTTTAATCTACCTGTGCCCTCTTCATCCGAGTCTTCGTCACCCAATTCACCTAACAAATCAACTGTGTAAGGACGGCCCACCAGTCTGTCGGCTTCTTGCCGAATAACATCCAAATAATTGTCTCGAATCCAGATCGCAGAAAATTCGTTGGGTGCGATTAATTCGCAGCCATCATCATCGAGACGACCGATACGCATGTTATCGAACCATACGCGGAAAGTGTCTGCAGGGATAACTTCAAGCAACTGCTCACGTAGAGAGTTCCAAAAAGTTTCGGGTGTAGTAATAAGTTCAGTCATTCGGGAATTCAAAAATTATTCACAAGGTAAAGGACGCTCATGCAAATCATCTAAATAGAATGATTTATGCAATTCAAATGTCAGTTGGGACAAAGTTGTCCACAGTGTGAGAGAAAAATCAAAAAAACCATGTAAGTTTATGAACCTTAAGGGTTTAGAGATTATTCGAGTGAGATGCATTTATCTTGTGATGTTTAAATCGTTACAATAGGGATGCATTTCTTTTGAACAATAAAAGAGATGAAACCAAGAAAAAAATCACTTAAAAGTTCGAAAGTTTCTCACAACTTATTCACATCGCAAAGTTCGTAAGTTTTTTTCACTTTTGGGGTTGCATTCTAATCCAGAATTCACCCTTAACGCAGATGCTTGATCTTACGAACTTTAGAGAAATATTAACGAAAAAAATAATCAGTATTAAACGGATTATTGATTCATTTTTGACAAAAGTTTTTCATTTAGATCATCTGCCGAATCATATCCAAATTGTCTGGCAGCTTGGACCATCGCCGCCACTTCGATCAATCGGGCGATATCACGGCCTGTACGAACTGGTATTTCCATCTGGGGAACATCAAAACCTAAAATCTCATAGTACTTGCGGTCCAGTCCTGTCCTGTCAGGCTCTGCATTGGCGACTTCTTCAATTAAAGTAACCACCAAATCAATTCTTTTTTCGAGCCTAACAAATCGATTCCCGAAAAGTTTTTCAATATTGATAATCCCAATTCCCCGACATTCCATAAACCCACGACTCAAAGGGTCACAAAAACCAATGGGGGTATGATCACTCAATAGCTTAACCTTGACCAGGTCATCTGCAACTAAGCTGTGCCCGCGTTCGATCAAAGCAAGAGCCGCTTCACTCTTACCAGCTCCACTGGAACCACGAATCAGAGTCCCCACCCCTCTTATTTCGAGCAATGTGCCATGCAAGCTAGTTCGGGGAGCAAATCTTTCTTCTAATAATACTGTTACTTCCGTCGTAAAAGCCTTCGAACTTAGAGGGGTTCTGAATAATGGAACCCCTGCTTTCTCCAAAACCTCGATCATTTCTGCAGTTGGGGCCAAACTTCTCGATACCACAACACAAGGAATACGCTTAGCCACCATAGTTTCGACAACTGTTTTTCGCCGAAGTTTTGATTGTTCACGGAAAAAGGCCATTTCACCCGCTCCGAAAAGCTGTATTCTTTTATTGGCAAAATATTTAAAATATCCTGTTACAGCGAGTGCCGGTCGGTTCACACTCTTTTCTTTAATCGTACTCCTGGACAGGGTTTTATCACTCGTTACCAACCGTAATTTTAACTGATCGCCATAATCTTGGAAGAATTCTCGTACAGCAATGCTCTCGATGTAGTGGGGAGTTTGTTTGGATACAGTCATATCAAATAGTGTTCCTAGGTATTAAAATCCTCGCCCAAATATTTCTCTCGAGTGTCTGGGTCCGAAATGAGAAAATCAGCATCTCCATGAGCAAGCACCTGGCCTTCGTAGAGCAGGTATGCACGGTCAACCACCCGGAGTGTTTCTCGTACATTGTGATCCGTGATCAGAATGCCCATACCTTTAGCTTTCAATCCCTTAATTATCTTGGTTACTTCACTTACATTTTTAGGGTCTACGCCACTGAAAGGCTCATCGAGAAGAAGAAATTTCGGCGATAGAACCAATGCCCTGGTAATTTCCAGTCTTCTTCGTTCTCCTCCGCTTAAAGTATGTGCCTTTTGCTTTGAAAGTGAGGTTAAGCCCAACTCCTCCAGCCTAAAATCGACTAAATCATTTTGTTCTTTAACTGAGATGCCCAGAGTTTGAACAATAGCCCGAATATTATCCTCCACAGTCAATTTCCTAAAAATAGAGGATTCTTGTGGTAAATAAACCAAACCTTCCCGGGCTCGTCGATGAGGAGCCAAGCGGGTGATATCTTTTCCATTCAACTCCAACCTTCCTTCAGTGGGACTCACAAAACCAGCAATCATCGAAAAAGTGGTGGTTTTCCCTGCACCATTTGGACCGAGTAATCCGACAATCTCCCCACCATCAATATCCATAGAGAAACCACGAACGACTTCTTTTTTACGGTATGACTTTCGTAAGGAAATCGCTTTAAGAATATTTTCTTTTTCCACGATTACTTGTTTTTTGATTTTGGCTTTCTTACCCCGGGTAGACGTATCTTCTCCATATTGGGTAAATTGAGAGTGGCCCGAGCTTTTTCATTTCCGATCACCCTTGCTTTTCCAGTTTCGCGGTCGAGCTCAACCTTATCCCCCTTGACCACTCCCCACTCTTCATCCTCAACCCGTGCATTGCCTTTGAGCACTCCAAATCCACTTACAGTATCTAGGGTCAAGTTATCTGAGAAGCATATTCTTCCAGGCTGCTTCATCCGTACCCTTCCTGTGGCTATTACTTTTGAAATACGTCCCAATTTCGCAACACTTTTGTTAGTATCATGCTCAACCAGTATTTCCATTCTCACACATTTAATTTCAAGTGTTTCGCCTTGTACGGAAACATTTCCATCCAGCAAAAAACGATATCCTCCTTCTTCAAGGGAAAGAAATTCAATGATTTCAGCAGTTGCATTGGTCTCTTCTAGAGCCGGGTTCTTTTTTTCCGCCTTTTGAGATTTCTTCTCATCTGTTGACAGAATCGGATCTAGGTCGGACTTAAAATGTACAAAAGCATCGGAATCAAAAGTTATTTCATGAAAACCTTCGGAGGTTTCTTCTCGCCATTCCCAGTTCTTGCCTGCTGCAAAATATCCATTCCCCTCAACTTCCAGAGCTTTCTCGCCCCATGCCTTACCACGGCTCATGTCAAAAGTGCCTCTCTCACTCCTTGCTTGGGTGAGGGTATTCTCATTCGTTCTCATCTTTAAGGTTGGTCCTCTGACCTTATAGGTGGACTCCTCTGATGGAATCACCTCGTCCGCTCGTAATGTCCACAGAATATTTCCTGCTGGCCCGAACCTTGGAATGGTCACATTCACGGCTCCTTCTGTAGCTAGATTTTCTGATTTAGCGTACAAATGGCTATTCAATATCGATGCCATAACCAAAAAGGTAAGGATTCTATTTATTGCTTTATTCAGTGAGTAAAATTCCTCCGCAACAGAAAATTTAGAAAAGAAATTAAACAAAATTACTTTACTTACCTGCTTTGGAATCGGGCTTTGTCAAATTCGCTTCCTTGGTCATGTCCTCTTGCTGGGGAGACGGAGTACCGGGTATGAATTTCAAAACAGTTCCATTGATGCAGTATCTTTTATCGGTAGGAGTATCGAAGCCTTCCCCTGTGAAGACATGGCCCAAGTGTCCATCGCAAACCGCACATAAAACTTCAGTTCTGGCATACCCAAGTAAATAATCTACTGATGTTTTTACATTCTTGGCCTTTGCCGGATCATAAAAGGAAGGCCAACCACATTTTGAATCAAATTTTTCATTGGAACTGAAAAGTTCCGTATCACAACCTGCACACACATAGGTGCCAGTACCCTGGTTCTTGAATTCGCTGTATACTTCCCCAAAAGGTCGTTCAGTACCTGCTTTCCTTAAAATACGGTATTGCTCAGGAGTGAGTTTTTCTTTCCATTTGGCATCGTCCATTATTATTTTGTTTGTCGGGGGATTTTTTTGTGAATTCGAACCAGATTTACTCACCGCAATCAGGCAACCAGAAAATATCGCAATTACTGCAACGACGATAGGTAAAGAATTAGAAGTTTTCGAAGTTGTCTTCATTTACATATCTTTTGAATTTAGTTACAGTTTAAATATGAATTAATTCTTTAGCCTAACCTTTCAAGCAAACTCGCTTCATTGGTGTAAGCAATAGCTGAATCCTTGGTGATTATATTATGTTGGTATAAGTGCAAAAGGTGTTGTTCCATGGTCATCATTCCTTCCTTGGATTGAGTCTCCATAGTGGAGTAGACCTGCTGCCAATTTCCAGTTCTGATCAAATTTCCAAGTGCAGGTACATTTTTAAGAACTTCCATGGCCAAAATCCGACCATTCCCATCTGCCCGCGGGACAAGTTTTTGACTTAGAACATAAGACAAACTAAAGGAAAGTTGCAGGCATAGACTTTTCGTTTGCTCCGAGGGAAACATATCCACAATCCGGCTTAAAGCCCCTTTGGCATCACGGGTATGCAATGTTGAAAAAACTAAATGCCCTGTTTCTGCAGCACTCAAAGCAAGGGACGCGGTCTCTGTATCCCGGATTTCCCCTACGAAAATAATATCCGGATTCTCACGCAAAGCACTTCTGAGCCCTGCTGAAAAGCTTGGTACATCCTGTCCCACTTGTCTCTGAGACACCATCGAACTTTCACTTTTAAAGAGAAATTCAACCGGATCCTCCAAAGTTATAATTCGGGCTTTGCGATATAAATTAATGTGGTTGATTAACGAAGAAATAGTAGTGGACTTTCCGCTGCCAGTTACCCCAGTCACCAAGACCAGCCCCCGCTTCAAGGCACTGATATCCTGCCAGATTTGCTCAGAGGGTAAACCCACTTCCTGGATTGGGGGAATCGTTGAGGCAAGGACTCGCATCACAAAGGCAAGCCCGTCTCTGTCTCTAAAAATATTTAAGCGGAAATTAACCTCCTGTTCTTTCCATTCGAAGGCGGTGTCCACATCCTGTGGACTGTCTTCGTCCAAGACCAATTGTAAATGTTTTTCGTCAAGAAGGATTCCAAGCATGTACCGAATGACTTCGTCTGATACTCCAACCCCCTCCGGCATCGGTGTTAAATCATCATCAATCCGAAAACTAACCGGACGACCAATTTTCACATGCATATCAGAAATTCTTGATAAGTTCCCCTTTTGGTAAGCGGGGTCAATAAAGTAGTTAAGCATTTGTGCAAAACTTACCATGCTTTGCCCTGCCTGATAAATTGGTTGATTAATATCGTAACTTCCAGCCATATACTCAAAATGGGCATTGGTTCCTGATTACACAAGCACAGACCGATTATTTCTACGGATTCAAAAGGAATGTCTTAAAAGAAAAATATCGTTGCCATTTCTCCCACAATTAAGAAAAAAAGATAGCCCGTATCTATGAAAGTCCATTTTAAAGGAACACGCGGATCTATTCCGACTGCCCAAAACGCTTCTGATGTTAAGGAGAAAGTGGTGTCCTCCCTGCTCGCAGCCAGAGGAAAAGATTTACGCTCTGAAACTCAAATAAGAGAATTTGTTAAAAAGGTTTTACCTTTTCATGTGGGCTCTTCTTTTGGAGGAAACACTCCGTGCGTCCATATGCAGACAGGGTCGGATGATTGGCTTATTTTTGACGGAGGATCTGGTCTGCGTGTTTTAGGGAATGAAATTATGGCAACCGGACGGTCCAATCAGACTTTCCATCTATTTATTTCACATTTTCACTACGATCATATTCAGGGCATTCCTTTTTTTACGCCAGCCTACATTCCCGGGAACAAGTTAGTGATTCATGGTGGACACGATCACATAGAATCATTCCTAAGGGAACAGATGCGTACACCATACTTCCCGATTGATTTTGATACTTTTCAGGCTGATATCACTTTTGAAAAGCACACACCTGGAGATTTACTTGAGTTATGTGATTCACAAATTTCAATTTATAAACAAAATCATCCCGGCGATTCATATGGTTATCGGGTTGATCAGGGAGAGAAATCAGTTGTTTATTCCACAGATTCCGAACATCCCAATGTGGCCCACGGTAAGCAGTATGATTACTTGGATTTTATTCAAGGCACCAACCTCCTCATTTTCGACGCTCCTTACACCCATTCTGAATCGATAAGTACCCGTGAACACTGGGGGCATTCGAGTAATGTAATGGGAGTGGAATTAGCCGCTCGTGGAGAAGTTGAAACCTTGGCCATCTTTCATCATGATCCAAATGCAAGCGACCAGGATCTGACAGATTTCCATAGTCATACTAAGAAATTCCTCGACCGTTCCAGGCTTGCAGTTAGAGAAGCAAAACCGGGCATCCCCGGAGCCCCTTCTCCCCGTAGTCGTCCATTCAAAGTCATCATGACATACGATGGTCTTGTCCTTGATATTTAAATGGCCGTTCCCACTTCACATGATGAAGAAATCCCCAAAAGACTCGATAAGGAGACCATTAACGAGTTACCTCTCATTCGTTTTCATGGAGCCATTAAGGTCGCGGAAGATTCAAAATCGTTTAATCGCTACGCTTCACGGTTGAAAAAACAGCGGGTTCTAGGCTTCGATATTGAATGTAAGCCGAACTTCAAGCGGGGTCCTAACAATCCCCCGGCACTTATCCAGTTAGCCACTGCTGATCAGGCCTTTATTTTTCGACTTTACCCAGTGATGAAACTTGGTCCATTGGTTGAGATTCTTCAAGATCCAGACATTATCAAAACAGGGGTTGCGATCAAAGATGATCTTAAAAATCTCAACAAAATAGAGGAATTTGAAGCGGCGGGCTTTGAGGATCTTGCCACCCTCGCCAAATCTTTAAAGATCGAGCAAACTGGACTTCGGAATATGACGGCGATTTTTTTTAAACAAAGATTATCCAAATCGGCCCAGCTTTCCAATTGGCAAAAAAGACCATTGTCTCCGTCGCAGATAAATTACGCAGCTACGGATGCCTGGATAAGCCGAGAGCTTTATTTAATCATGAAGGCCCGCCTCAAACGTCTCGATTAAAAAGATCTGTCAGGAATTCAATTTCCAACCGCGTTTCTTCATCATATCCAACAGCACAGCCGCCAAAAGAACCAGACCCAAGACCACTTTCTGGGTGTAACTTTGCACCCCGGTCAAATTCATTCCATTTTGAATAACCGCAATGATAAAGGCCCCGATCAGTGTCCCAAAAACTTTCCCTCTTCCTCCCGACAACGAAGTGCCGCCGACCACCACCGCTGCAATTACATAGAGTTCATACATTAGACCATACTTTGGATCTCCACTTCTAAACTGGGAGGCCATCACCATTCCGCCCAGACCGGCCAGAGCTCCTGAGCCGGCGTAAACCCATAACAGGATCCGTTTCACCGGGACCCCGGATAAACGGGCTGCCTCGGAGTTCCCTCCCACCGCATAGACATATCTACCCACAGTCGTTCGGCTCATTAAAAAATGGGCCAGAATATAGAGCAAAATCATCAGTACCACTGCATTGGGAATACCCAGCAAACTGTCCCCCCTGCCCAGCCAGTCAAACGAGGCGGGAATTTGGTAGATTGAAAGTCCCCCTGAAAGCATGTATGCCAATCCGCTCGCAACCATCATCATGCCCAAGCTTGCCACAAAAGATGGCACCCCAAAATAGGCAACCATAGAACCCGAGAATAAGCCAAGGACTCCACAAGTCGCAACCGCAAGAACACTGGCTCCCATCATGCCCAGCATGGTGGCATCCGGACCGCCCATCCATTCCCGAATTAACCAACAACAAAGGACAGCGGAAAAGGCAATCAGACTACCCACTGAAAGATCAATTCCTGCGGTAATTATAACCAGTGTCATCCCGATGGCAATGATTGCAATCACTGCAATTTGATTGGCAATATTTAACAAGTTTGAAGTTTTTAAAAAGTTGGGCCAGCCATAACTTTTCGGACTCAAAACTTTCATTTCCTTCATCGCAGGGTAAGACCTTTGCAAATTTTCAATTAGGGGTAGACTCGCAAATGATTTTTCACAGGCAAGCAAGTCAATGGTGGAATTCCCCTCGAATGATTCTCGTAATGCCCTGGCTAAGTCCTGGGGACTCCCTGCCACAATATGCTGAACATCCCAACCGATTGCTCCTACATTTTCGCCTAAATAAGCGGTAAACTCCCGTCCGTCCTCACTCCCTTTTCCCGCAATAACAATCGAACCTGTTTGCCTCAGATTCTTTTCTATTTCTTCAAACAACAGCTCAGCCCCATGCCTGCCTACCGGTTCTTGTTCCTCATATGTAATCAGACTGAATAATACACACAAGCAAAACAGTACCCCAAGCATACCATAGTCTGATGATAATAAAGTTTTTAAAATTTTCATTTCTATTCTTTAGGTTTTTCGATTTCTCCAATAGCCATAGCCATTAACTTTTCCTGGGTCACCTCAGGCCCATTTTTAATCTCTCCCATCCGTTCCCCCTCTTTTAGTACCATAATCCGGTCACTCATGCCCAAGACCTCGGGCAGCTCGGAACTGATCATAATGATTCCCTTCCCCTGATCTGCCAAGCGGTTCATCCATTGATAAATTTCAAATTTCGCACCCACATCAATTCCCCGGGTCGGTTCGTCAAAAATCAAAATCTCTGCATTTTGTTCCAACCACTTGGCGAGCACAACCTTCTGCTGGTTCCCCCCCGATAGTTGACCTGCCAGTTGTTCGGGGCCCGAGATCTTAATCTGAATTTTCTTAACATAATCCCCAAAGGATTGTCTTTCGCTCATTTGATCCATCCACCCAATCCGGGAAAACTTTTTTAAATTAGGAAGTCCAAAATTTTCTCTTACCGAAAGCTCCAGGACCAAACCTTGTTCTTTCCGGTCCTCGGTGAGCAGACAAATTCCTGCTTTGATCGCATCCTGCGGGTTACTAATCTGCAATTCATTTCCGTCCAATTCGATCGTTCCGCAATCTCGTGAGTCTGCTCCAAAAAGTAAGCGGACGGTTTCTGTACGACCTGCTCCGACCAGTCCAGTCAAAGCCAGAATTTCTCCCGCAGAGACTTCGAGAGATATTCCTTTTACGCGATTACCACGAGATAAATGACTCGCCCGCAAACGGACATTGCCAATCTTTCTTTTTCCGGTTGGAAACTCCGCATCCATCGATCGGCCAACCATCAATTCAATAATTTTGCCCCGGTCCAGATCCTTCCGTTGCAATTCTCCGACCCTCGCCCCATCTCTCATTACCACCGCACGATCTGCCAGCCTCTCAACCTCCTCCAACCGGTGGCTCACATACACAATGCCAATTCCCTGAGCTTTTAGATCATCGACCAATTTATACAGCTGTTCAACTTCCTGGTTGGTCAGGGCAGCACTTGGCTCGTCCATAACGAGAATCCGGGCATCCCGAACCAGTGCTTTGCCGATCTCCACCAGTTGCTTTTCTGCAATGGTCAGATCCTCACAACGACGATCCGGATCGATCTTGGCTCCAATTTTCTCCAGAATGACCTTGGCCCGGTCGCCCTGTTCACCCTGCCTCACCACCCCGTAATCGTTGGGTTCAATGCCCAAAAACATATTTTCCGCCGCACTCAAACCTGGGACCAGATTAAATTCCTGATAGATAATTGCGATCCCTGCGGCAAGGGAATCGGTTGGCTTGTCAAACGATACTTTTTCCCCGTTTAATTCAATCACTCCCCCATCCGGACGATGGGCTCCACCCAGAACTTTGATCAGGGTGCTCTTGCCAGCCCCATTTTCTCCAAGCAAAGCCACACATTCTCCACCGGATAATTCAAAATCCACACTTTTCAATGCATGCACACCCGGGAAGTGCTTATCTATTGATCGCAAAGTTAGAAAACGATCCATCCTTCAGACTGAAGAGTTCAAAGTGTCAAGAAAAGCGGCGTGCCTTACCCCAATATCTTTTTTCTAATTTGGGCAGCAGCTTCGATGCAAATCTTTCCAATTTCCTCAAACCGTTCGGTTGGCATCCGAAAAGCAGGACCAATTGTTGTGATCGAGCCCACCGGATATTCATAATCATCAAGAATTACCGCCGACACGCAATGAATGCCCGCCAACCCTTCTGCCAAGTCGACCCCGTACCCGCACCCACGAACCTTCTCGAGTTCTTTTTTTAGGGAAGTTGCCGTGGACAAGGTCGTTGGGGTAAACTTCTTAAGAGTCACCTCCTGCAGATAAGATTGAAACTCCTCCTCGGGTAGCTCGGCAAGAATTGACTTCCCGGGGGCACATGAATAACAAGGCACCCGCATTCCCACTTTCCCGGAAACTTTAATCGGTTGGTCTGATACGCACTGTTCAAGAATCAGGCATTTGGCCTCAGTCATCACCGCTAACTGCGTTGTTTCTCCGGTTTGATCCCGTAGACTCCTTAATGCATCCCATGCGCACATTGTCAGGCTCTTGTCATTCACCTGTGGGCGGGTCAGGTCCGTTACCCTATTCGTTAAAATGAACCGGCGGTCATCTTCACGACGGTATAGCCAGCCACGCTTGTTCATGGTCTCTGTTATCCTTCCCACCGTATTGACTGGCAGGGACAAGGCACGGGCGATCTCACTTGCGGATTTTCCTTTGCGAAACCTACCCAGGTATTCTAGGATTGCCAGTGTCCGCTCAGTGCTACGGGATGCAGCTTGTTCACTCACTGCGATGGATTGGCCTGATTTTAACTGGCTCATTATTCTAAGGTCGGATCTTTCAGACCATCCTCCTGTTTAAAAAGTTCGGTTGGAATGAGCACCTCGCTGGGTACCTCCTCCCCATTAAAGTAGGCCATTATTAATTCAACCGTCCTCACGCCAATCTTATCTGGAAACTGCACGGGGTCGGCATAAATTTTCCCTTCTTTGATTGCCTGTTTTCCTTCAGGCTGGCCATCAAATGCCACAATTTTCACCTGCTCTTGCTTGCCTGCTTTTTCCAGCGCGGCTCGCGCCCCAAGGGCTGATGGATCATTGATTGCAAAAATTCCGGCAAGATCCGGGTGGGCCTGCAAGGTGTCCTCAGTCACCTTGTAGCCTTCATCCCTCACCCCTCCGCCATCAAGTTCAGTGACCACCACGATCTTTCCTGTCTCTTTGCCTTGGTTATGGGCATTGATAACTTCCTTGAAACCCTGCACCCGTAACTGGCAGGAATTCGCCTGCGGGAAATGCACCACCAAGACCTTCCCGCCTTCATCACCAAGGGCCTCGATCATCGCTTCACCGGCCAGTTTGCCACCCTGTAAATTATCAGATCCCACATGGCTGACCACTTCCGCACCCTCGGCCACACATTTTAAATCACAGGTAAAGACGGGAATCCCCGCATCATTGGCTTTCTTAATCGCGGCTCCCGTTGATATCCGATCACAAGGATTAAGGACGATTGCCGCCACTCCCTTAGTTAGAAAATCATCAATCTGGTTGGCCTGTTTCTGAACATTACGGTTACCGTCCACTACAATTACATCATATCCATGTTTGGCCGCCTCACTTTTTATATTCTCTGCAATCACCGAAAAGAAAGGATTTCCCAAAGTTAAAACCGATACCCCAATGGTTCCTTTCCTTGCCGTTTCCTTCGCGTCATCAGTGGAGCCATCCCCTTCTCCTCCGCAACTGGAGAACATAAAAATGGATATAAACAGAAATGTATTTATAAAAAGATAGAGACGTCGTTTCATAAGTATTGTAGGATTTAGGTTGATTTCTAAATTTGGAAACATACCCATTATTGGAAAAACATGAAAGAACTAAACTTCAAGCAAGAACTTACCGCAGCCTTCGGGCAGCCCATTTCTGAAAATCCAACGCAGGTCATGATTGAGGCTGCCTATGACCACCACAACCTGGACTGGCGCTACCTGACCATCGAAGTTGGTCCCGACGATCTCGAAGCTGCAGTCAAAGGTGCTAAAGTCATGGGATTCCAGGGGTTTAACTGTACCATTCCGCATAAAGTCAAAGTGATCGACTATCTCGACGGTCTCGGGCAGTCCGCCTCGCTGATGGGGGCGGTTAATTGTGTTGTTCGCCGGGATGGACAATGGATTGGAGAAAATACCGATGGAAAAGGATTCGTTTCCTCTCTTCGCGAACTTACCGATCCTGCGAGAAAAAAAATTGTCATCTTCGGAGCTGGCGGAGCCGCCCGTGCCATTAGCGTGGAAGTCGCCCTTGCCGGGGCCAGCCATATCAATATCGTCAACCGCTCCATCCCAAGGGGAGAAGAATTGACCACCCTCCTCCAGGATAACCTTCCCTGCTACGCCGATTTCACCCATTGGGATGGCACCTACGCAATTCCGGAGGATACCGATGTGGTCATCAACGCCACCTCCATCGGGCTTTTTCCAGATGTGGATGCCCGTCTGGATTTCGATCTCAACACACTCTCCTCTCATATGGTCGTAGCCGATGTCATCCCCAATCCACCCGCCACTCATCTCGTGCGGGATGCCAGGGAAAAAGAATGCAAGGTCATTGACGGCCTGGGTATGTTGGTGAACCAAGGGGTAATTGGTATCAAACACTGGACTGGAATGGATCCGGACCCAACCGTGATGCGTGCTGCTCTTGAAGAAGTTTTTGGACAATCTGCGTAATAATATTCTTATGAAAATTTCGGCCCTTTCCTTCATCCTCCTTTTTTGCCTATCCTGTTCCATGGATGAGACAATTGAGGTTTCCACACAGGGAACAGTCTCGATTGGAACTTCAGATGAGACCACCCTTGCCTCTTCATCAAATCATACAGCCAAGCAGTTCAGCTCGCAATGGTCCGTCACCCAAAAAATTCTCCGCGGAGGAAAACAGGAAGGTGTCGAACTTATTACCCTGGATAATGGAAAACTTAAAATCCGGATCATTCCCACCCGGGGAATGGGCATCCTCGATGTTAAAATGGACAGCATTCGTCTGGGATGGAATTCTCCCGTCAAGGAAGTGGTCCATCCATCCCACATCGATTTGGAAAGTCGCGGAGGTCTCGGTTGGCTGGAAGGATTCAATGAGTGGATGGTCCGTTGCGGTCTCGAATTTGCCGGACATCCGGGAACCGATCAGTTCATCAACAACACCGGAGACCCCGCCACCCTCAATCTTACCCTGCATGGAAAAATCCAGAATATTCCGGCCTCAGATTATGAAGTCATCATTGACTCCGAACCTCCTCACCGTATCCGCGTCCGAGGAACCGTGCATGAAAGCTTTTTTTATGGACCCAAGCTCAAGCTCGTCACAGAAGTGTCCACCGTACCCGGGTCCGATACCTTCCGCATCTCAGACTTGCTTACCAATGAAGGATCCTCCAAACAGGAATTTCAGTTAATCTACCATGGCAACTATGGTTCATCCATTCTTGAAGAAGGAGCCCGGGTATATGCACCTGCTGGCACCGTCACTCCGATGAATGAAAATGCGGCCCGCAACCTCGATTCCTGGCAGACCTACCTTGGCCCGACTAAAGGATTTATTGAAGAGGTCTACCTGCTCGAACCATTGGGAGATGCCAACTCTTCGACCATGGCCGTATTAGTTAACCAGGATGCAGACCTGGCCACCTCTGTCCGTTGGGATGTCACGGAACTCCCCTACCTGACCATTTGGAAAAACACGGCCGCCGAGGAAGATGGTTATGTCACCGGGATCGAACCGGCCACGGGGTATCCCTTCAACCGGATGATTGAACGTAAGTATGGTCGGGTTCCCGAATTAGATGCCGGAGAAAGCCGGTCCTTCACTCTGGATTTTGGAATTCATATTGGAAATGATCAGGTGGGAGAATTGATCAACGAAGCCACGGCGCGGCAAATCCCCTCTCCTCTTCAAATCATAAAAGAACCACCCGTCACCAAATAATTTATTCTCATGAAATTAATCATTTTTGTACTTCCTTTTTCCCTTCTTTTTTCCCTGAAAGCGGCTGACTGGCCGAAGTGGCTCGGCCCGAATAACGATGGAGTATCCACGGAGTCCGACTGGGGAAACGACCTCGATAATTTGCAGTGGAAGTCCAAAGTAGGAGTCGGCTTCTCCTCCATGGTGGTTGCCGATGGTCGTCTCTTTACCATGGGTCATGATGGGAAAAAACGCGGAGGGAACGAAACAGTCTATTGCCTGGATGCAAAGACCGGAAAACCTATCTGGACTGATTCCTATCCCGCTCCGATGGTCGATTACCTGCATGAAGGCGGCCCCTGTGCCACCCCCACCGTGGACGGTAATCTAGTCTATGCGATCAGTAAGCATGGCAAACTTGGTGCCTACCAAGCCAGCACCGGAAAAAAAGTTTGGTCCAAGGATATGATGGTTCTTTCAGGCTTGAAAAAAGTACCCGAGTGGGGATTTGCCGCCTCGCCCTATGTCCTCGACAACTTACTGCTGATTGAAGCCGGGGCCACCTTCGCCCTCGATAAAATTTCTGGAAAAGTTGTCTGGAAAAGTCAGGGCTATCGACCAGCCTACGGCTCGCCCATTTCTTTTAAAAGTGGAAAAGATACCCATATCGCCGTGCTCAAGACCGACGGCCTGGTCATCCTCCATGCTGGCGATGGCAAGACACTCGCCTTTGAAAAATGGGAAACCAGTTACCGTACCAATGCCTCCACTCCCATCATTCGGGGAGACAAAATTTTCATTTCCACCGGCTATCGTCGGGGCTGTGCCCTCTTTCAATGGAATGGAAAATCCCTGAGCAAGGTTTACGAAAACAAAAATTTATCCACCCATATGAACCACGCGATTCTCGTGGATGATTATCTCTATGGCTTCGATGGTAATGTACACATGTCCGGTCCAAAAGATTTTGCCTGTATTCAATTTTCCACCGGCAAGGAACAATGGCGGGTGACGGATCGTGGCCTGCAAATCGGATCTTTACTTGTCGCGGGTGACCGAATGATCATGCTCGGTCAACGGGGGGAATGTACCATTGCCAAGATAAATCCCAAAAAATTCGAAGTTCTCAACCGCGAGCAAATCATCGGGGGAAAGACCTGGACCATGCCCATCCTTGCCAACGGACTCCTTTATGTTCGTAACGCACGCGGTGACTTGTTTTGCCTAGGCCTGTCAAAATAAAAAACGGCAAGAATGTAATTTTATTAGTACTTTCGCTAATAGGTTACTAGACGACATTTATAATCTATTGCTATTTTTAATTAGACTATCTTATAAAATATTGTAAGGTTAGTAAGCTATTACCTTTAAGAACATGAAAAAGTTTCATCAAAATATCATATTTCCACTTTTGGTTTTATTGTTTGCTGGCTTTCTTAACGGACAGACTTACACCTTTACGAATGCAGGTGCAGAAGGGCGGGAA